>JQIA01002194.1_pt1 | contig 10452 bp, 7 predicted proteins | sample 811431 | NCBI WGS metagenome assembly JQIA01 (sample SAMN02998118, study PRJNA258478) | marine sediment metagenome | biome: marine; feature: seafloor; material: sediment; isolation source: oil-polluted sediment collected from 3 locations (0.5 km, 0.7 km and 0.9 km)... | place: USA: Gulf of Mexico ... | reverse complement strand
TTGTGAAGGGATGTTGAATGGCATCGTGTACAGTCAAAATTCTGGCCGTCTGTCCCCATATGAACATCGAGTTCTTTATTTGGTTTCATCAGAGAAGAGTCGAGATCGCCATGTTTCACGCCATCACCACCGCCACCGAAAAAGTGACAGGTTCCGCAGTTTTTCCGTGCCGGCCTTGCCACACTCATTGCCGTTTTATTCCAGTCCGGGGGATAATAGGTCTTCTTATTGCCTTTAAAGACTTTCTCTTTTGCCACCGGATGCCCTGCCCCGGCAGGAAACTTTTTGTATTTTCCGGTCTGTTCATGGCAGACAAGACAATCGACCTTTGATTGGTCTGCAAAATCAAAATTATCATCTTTCCAGCCATATCCTGCGTGACATGATGTGCAACGAGCCTCGTTGCTCTTTATGTTCACTCAGAAATTATTGATTGAAAGCCCGCCTTTTCCCAGTTTGTTATCTTCCGGCGAATTCGGGTCCTCCCAGGTCCAGTGGATTGTCTGATGAAACTGGAGTGCAGCCTCAGTATGGCAGGTAAGACATGCCTTTGTCACCTCAGGACCTGATTTAAAATCCTGCTTCAATATTTCATGTTTGGTATGATCTGCAGTAATCCAGAGTTTTTTCCCTTTTGTCGCTTGCTTTGCCATTTCTCTGCCCGGTGCCTGGCCGCTTTTGGATGCAGTAGCCATAACCGGCAGAATAAAGCAAAAAAGCAGCAAAACAAAAAAAACGACTGACATTTTTCTTTTCATCTTTACCCCCGTTATTATTTTTTATTTACAACCTTCTCATAAGGCCAGCAGACGACCCCGCCATCCATAAATTTCACCTTTGAATATCCTTCACCTGATAAAATCCGTTCTGCTTCATATCCCCGAAGTGATATTTTGCAAAAAGGGATTATCTCCATGTCTTTCGGAAGGTCAGCAAGAGTGCTGCGCAGTTTGCCAAGAGGTACAAGCTTTACTCTTGGATCTTCAATTCGCATCTGTTCATATTCCTGAGGTGCCCTGACATCAAGAAAAATAAAATCATCGCCATTTTTTATCTTTGCCATTACCTCAACCGGTGTATAGGAATTACAAAGACCATCCAGCTTGTTTTCAGCAATATTGGCTGTAACAATAATATTATCCATTGCCGGAGAAAACGGGGGGGCATAAGCAAGGTCATAGTGACCGATCTCTGTTACCGAATTACCGGAACTGATATTGGCAACAGCAGTCTCCATACGTTTTGAGACATCTCCCGGTCCAACAATCTGGCAACCAAGAAGCTTTGCGGTCTTTTTATCCACAATAAATTTTATGATAATCAGTTTTGCATCGCTTAAAAAATGCGCTTTGTCCGGGGATGGATTCAGAACAGTGATAATGTCATAGCCCTGATCTTTTGCCATTGTTTCTGTAAGTCCGGTTCGGGCGATATTTGTATTAAAGAGCTTACAGACTGCCGTTCCGGCAACCCCCCTGAAGATTGTTTTTTTCCCGCAAATATTGTCTGCGATAATCCTGCCGTGTTTATTTGCCGTTGATCCCAGGGGAGCGTATAACGGTTTACCGTTAACCAGACTGGTGCTTTCAACGCAGTCACCTCCGGCATAGATAGACGGATCTGAAGTCTGCAGCTTTTCATTGACCCTGATTGCCCCGGTCTCTCCGGTTTCAAGCCCTGCTTCTTCAGCAATTCGTGTATTTGGCCGGACACCTATTGCAACAAGGACCATATCTGCTTCATAGTCCCCCTTTTCCGTTGATACACTTTTTACATTCCCCCGGTCATCACTGTTAATTCTAACAACTGTTTCATTCAGCTTCAGGGCAATATTATTTGCCTTTAATTCATTATGCACATGAAATGCTATTTCCGGATCAAGTAAGTCCCCCATGACAGAGTCTGTCTTTTCGATCATAGTGATTTCCATACCCTGCTTTTTAAACGATTCCGTCACTTCGAGGCCGATCAGACCAGCCCCAATAATAACAGCTTTCTTTCCTTTTAGATCACCACTTTCGTTTCTGATTTTTCTGGCATCTTCAACGGTCTGTAAAAAATTAACCCCTTTGAGATCAATTCCCTCCACCGGAAGGGTTGCATATCGGCTTCCTATAGCAAGAACAAGCGCATCATAGGGGCATTCAATCGATTCACCTGAATCGAGCCGAATTGCCTGAACCACCTTTTTATTCCGGTCAATCGACTCCGCCATTGTATGATTTAAAACGTTTATATCTTTAACCAGTCTGAAAAAATGCGTATCCCGTACGACACCTGTCGGTGTAGCCATCAGCTCATTATGGTTCGCCACTTCCCCTGAAATATAAAAAGGGAGTCCACAGCCCGCATATGAGAGGAGTTCCCCTTTCTCAAGGAGCGTCACCTCTGCATTCGGGTTTAGTCGTTTAATTCTTGCTGCAGCCTTCGGGCCACATGCTACGCCACCAATAACAACAATTTTCACCTTCTGATCCATTTTTACTCCGTTTTCTGTTTCTATTATTTTTTTTGGGAAACAATTCTCATACTAAATTTAGAAAAAATTCGGTTGCACATAACTCAGGGTTTATGTCCAAAAATTGTATCCGTAAATTTCACGTACCATGCTGCGGACTGAACCTGAATAATGTAGGCAACAGCAACCACAAGAGCCGCACTGGATCCCTTTTCCCCGAAAGCATTAATCGCTATGGCAAGGGCGATGGACAAATTTCTCATTACAGAGCCGTATACCAGTGCAATCGCATCATCTCTCTTAAGAAATAGTCGGCCTGTAATTGTACTTAAAATAAAATTAAAGCTGTAAATCAATACAAGTGGCAGGAGGATGTAAATCAACATTTCCGGGGAAGCTGCTATGCTTTTCGCCTTTAAAGCAATTGCTACAAAAACGATACCGATAACACCAATCGTTGAGATTCCCGGAAAACGAGGCCCAATACTTTGTTGAAACTCTTTTTTACCGTATTTTTTTATCAGTATCTGCTGGGTGATAAATCCAGCTACCATAGGAAGAAAAACGATAATAACAATCTGCTTCATCACAAGGAGGATATCTACATCGATACTTGCTCCCATTAAATATTTGACATAAAAAGGGGTTGCAACTGAGCCAATCGTTAGACCGATAACAGTCATTTTAACTGCGGCTTCAACATTACCCTTTGCAAAACCAGTCCAGGAAATTGTCATGCCACTCGTGGGGACAAGGCCGGCCAGAAGAAGCCCCAGTGCCATATAAGGACTCTCTTTAAAAAATATCAGTCCGGCTCCAAAAGCCACAAACGGGACGATGCCGAAATTTATAACCTGCGTTAATACCTGTGCTTTAAAATCGCCGCCTTCAAATACTTTTTTAATCTTAAGCGTCACCATCATCGGGTAGACCATCAAAAATGTAAAAGGCAGGATCAGATTTTTCAAAAAACCGGATGGAAAAAAAGTACCATAAAGAAACCCAAGAACCATCATAAGCGGTATAGCCATGACAAGTTTTTTATTAATTTTTGATAATAGCGCCCACATAAACCCTCCGTTATAAATTTCAGACAGACATATCCAGTCTGATACATATATCAATAAACGTGCCACCTTATTATTTTTACAATAATTTTAATATTGCCAATAATATCGGCTTAATATAATTAAATCCAAAAAATATTTTTAGTGATTGACACAATAAGTAGCGCTATAGTAGCGCCACCGAAAAATCAATCACAGGAGTTACTATGGATAAGCCTGTTAATAAGAGATCCCCAAAAATTTCTGCTGCTAATTTTGCAGGTCTCTTAATCGATGCCATGGCGGAAGGTGTTTTTACCGTTGGCAGCGGTGGACGTATCTCATCATGGAACCCGGCCATGAAGAAAATTACAGGTTATTCTGCCGAAGAAGTTCTCGGAAAAACCTGTGGTGTTATCGGATTCAACCTCTGTTCCGGCAAACAATGCCCGTCAAGTATCAAGGAATGCGACATATTCAAACAGGGCCGCCTTGATGGAAAAGAATGTTATTTAAAGCACAAACAGGGACACCTGATAGCCGTTGTAAAAAGCGCACGTGTCTTTAAAGACAGTGAGGGAAACATCTGTGGCGTTGTCGAAACCATCACCGACATGACAGACCTTTATCAGGCGAGACAGGTTGCGGAAGAGGCCACCAGAAAACTGGGAGAGCTCCACCGGTTTGACCGGATTATCGGAAAAAGCAGCGAAATGCAGGCCGTTTTTTCATCGATCAAAGCATCAGCATCAAGTGAAGCAACCATTCTGATTCAGGGCGAAAGCGGCACCGGAAAAGAGCTTGTTGCCGGTGCAATACATTACAACAGTAGACGTTCCAACGGTCCTTTTAAGGCCATTAACTGCAGCTCACTCTCCGAATCTCTCCTTGAAAGTGAATTATTTGGCCACCTAAAAGGGGCTTTTACTGGTGCCTATCAGGATCGAACGGGCTATTTTGAGGAGGCAGATGGCGGCACCCTTTTTCTGGATGAAATCGGTGAAATCAGCCCCTATATCCAGATAAAACTTCTCAGGGTCATTCAGGAAAGAGAATTCGAACGCGTCGGTGAATCAAAAAAAAGAGAAATCGATATCCGGATTGTCGCTGCAACGAACAGGAATCTTGCTGAGCTTGTGCAGACAGGCAGCTTCAGAGAGGATCTCTATTACAGACTCAAGGTTTTTCCGATTCATATGCCGTGCCTGTCGGAAAGAAAAGAGGATCTGCCGCTTTTGATCAGCCACTTTATTACATTACAGAATAAAAAAACCGGCAAAAATATTACCGGTGTTTCCAAGGCTGCTATGAGGAGGCTTCTTGACTACAACTGGCCCGGAAATGTCAGAGAACTGGAAAATGCCATTGAACACGGGTTTGTTCTTTGTGAAGCATCATTGATCGACACCTCAGATCTGCCTGTTGAGATACGCGAGAATGCATCTTTGGGCTATGTCGCTTCCGGAAACATATCACCAATAAGCACCGACAAAAAGAAATTAACCCGGGAAATTTTAATCTACATTTTAAAAGAAAGCGATTGGAACAAAGCCGAAGCTGCAAGACGTACCGGCCTTAGCCGGGCATCAATCTGGAAATACATGAAAAAGTGGGATATACCTTTGAAAGAGGCCGACTTTTAAAGTAGCCCTATACCACTGAATATATACAATGTTTTTTATTTTCAACAATGAACAATCTTGCATCAGAAAATTGTACCTGTTAAATTTAATCTATATTCAAACGATTATCAGAATTGTTATTTTGAATATGCGGTTATAACATCCGGCTATTCTCTTCCGGTACGTTACCTCAACACAGTTTTTACTGCCCGTTAATTATCACACAGAAACACTCTGAGCATTAAACCTGAAAACAAAAATACAGAAATATTATTTCGCGCCTGTCTGCCAGCCAGGCTCACAGGATTGTATTATTCTCAGGGAGGCCCACGATGGCAAAACCATTCTGTACGACCTTACTTACAATCATTATCATCATTTTTGCTGTCACTGCTTATACCGAAAATATTGCTGATATAAGCTTATCAGAGACTGAAATTCATCTTAAACCAGTTACCGGCCTGATGAATATTTCAGCAGAACTGACAGATGAAGCCAACATGCCGGTTTTGACAAAAAGCATAAAACCACAGGGTATAACCATAGGACTCAATGAATTCGGAATACTTTACAATGGCTTTTATACAATTCACTTATCAGCAGAAACGGGTGAAACCAAAGAGGTTACGGTTTCAAATGAAAGCGGTAGAGAGCCAGGTACTTACCATCTGAAAACAATTATCACCCAGTCAGAAGTATTTCACATTCAGGATAATAAAATTCTTATCGAAACCATTATGGAAAACTGACGGGGGATATTATGAAAAAAATATTTTCAGCTCTGTTAATTTCGTTTTCAATTATTTTATACATGAATGGCCTTGCATATACCGATCAGATTTTCACCGATGATATTATCCTTATTGGCAGTGAATGCATCGGTACCGATTGTGTGAACGGTGAAACCTTTGGTTATGACGCCCTTAAATTCAGAGAAAACAATCTCAGAATACTGTTTGATGACACAAGCAGCACAGCCAGCTTCCCCCGAAATGACTGGCGAATTGAAATCAATGATACGAATAACGGTGGCAATAACCGGTTCAGCATTGCCGATGCCAGCGCTAACAGAATTGCCTTAAATATTATGGCTAATGCCAAGGCGTATTCACTCTTTATCCGAAATGAAGACGGTAGTAATAACCCCCGTATCGGCTTCGGCACCTCGGCTCCAATCACTACCCTTCATGCAAAAAGCGGAGATTCTCCCACATTAAGACTTGAACAGGGCAACACCAACGGGTGGACGCCACAAACCTGGGATATTGCCGGAAATGAAACCAACTTTTTTGTTAGAGATGTGACCAACGCGTCCCGGATTCCTTTCAAAATAATTCCCGGTGCACCGACTAACAGCTTGTGCCTTTCATCCAATGGTAATATTGGCTTTGGTATCAAAAATGCCCTTGCGGGTCTTCATGTGGTAAAAGCCGGCTTGACAGGATCAGACCACCTTATTCTTCTTCAGAATACTGTAAACAGCATTACAACCGACACCTTCAAAGTAGACGGCAACGGCAATCTTACCACTTCAGGCACCCTGAGCCACGGTTCGAGCCGTGCCATAAAAAAAAACATCGCCGATGTTAATCCAAACGATATTCTTGATCGTCTTCTGCTGCTTGATGTTTATACATGGCAATACAAAACAGACGAAAACGCCCCTCATATGGGACCAATGGCCGAGGATTTTCATGCAATTTTCAACCTTGGCACTGATGATAAACACATCGCACCCGGGGATATGTCAGGTGTCGCTTTTGCAGCAATACAGGCCTTGAATGAAAAAATTGAAACCCGGGACCTGACCATCGAGGTTCTGGAAAAGGAAAACGAAGAGATGGCTGATCGCCTCAACAGGGTGGAAGAGCTCGTTGAGTCTTTAATAAACACAAATTAAAGGGTGCATGATATGAAACGCTTTATGTTAACCAGGATAGCCTTATTTCTATTCATTATTGTGTTTTCCACCCCATTGAGTGCCGATTTTATTGTGACAGAAAAAGGAGATATCGGAGACCTCCGCTGGTGGAATGAGCAGACCGTTATGAGTGAAAACAGCCTCTTTGTTTTTGGCCATATGAAAAACATCCCTGGAGACATCGTTTATAAGCTCTATACAATCGATACAGAGACGGATGCTCAAAGCGACATCATACTGACATGGGAGGATGCGTCCCCGGTTCAAATACCTTTGAATGCAACAGGTTTTTTTGACAACAATACGATTCTTGTTCACTGGCGGGAGGCAGATTATTATTCCGCCGGAAACAGTGCTGAAGTGACTGGCATTTTAAATATTTCCTCAGGTGTTGTCACGAAGTGGCAGGCTAATCCGGTACCCCTTATCGATGCTGTTCCGGATGAAAAATACGGCGTCATAACCGACATTCAGACATTCTATGCTAACGGGTCATACATATACACAGGCAATACACTTTTTAAGCAGGGTATAGATAAAGACACAACAACCAGACTATACCGCTTTAACACCCTCACAAAGGTAACCGATGCTATCATACCAACCGGTGTTTATTCTTTTATCACCGGATTTGATATTTCGGAAAACAGAATTTATGTTCTGTGGACGGAGAGTGGCACCTGTAAATACGGAAAAATGGCGGTAGATGGTTCCGTTGAAACGGCAGGCGATTTTCCGGCTTTAAAGACATATCGCCGTGCCTGTCAGAACGACGCTGTTATCATTATCAGCGGGCTCGATTTTTCTGATCAGAAAAAGCTCTATGAATACAATACTATAACCGGAACCACCATATCATCTCCGTTTGTAGACCAGAGCCGAAACCACGATGTATATGCTGTGAATAATGCGGGCGAAGTCATAACACTTTGGTGGGACGCTGCAGCCGGAACAGAAAAATACGGCATTATTACAAGCAATGCTTCAATCACCCTTACCGGCGACATCATTGTTCCCGAAGATGTCGGCAGCATTACGATTACCGCAACGCTTGCTAATGCAAGCAGTGAAACCGTCACTGTAGAATTCGCCTTGAATGAAGACGGTAATGATACAGCAACGTTCCTGGCCGACTATACCACTCTGGCAGAGTCCTTCATTGAAATCCCTTCCGGGGCTTTATCCGGAACGATCGATATTGCCATTGAAAATGATACTTTTTATGAATCCGGTGAGGGGGAGATTTTTACAGTTTCAATATCAGCGGTAATAAACGGAACAGAGACCGGTGACCAGCGTGTTTCTGTTAAAATTACTGAAGAGGATAATGACGGTGACAACCTCCCTGATGACTGGGAGAGTGATCATAATGCTCACGACCCGGATGGTGATGAGGATAATGACGGTATTCTCAATAGTGAAGAGTTTGAAAATAATTCTGACCCACACAAGGTCGACTCTGATAATGACGGTTTAAGCGATTCTGAAGAAATTAACATCATTGGCTCTGATCCATCAAAAGCAGATACGGATGATGACGGATATTCAGACCGGGCAGAAGTGCTTCACGGTACAGATCCTGTAATCGCAGAAACAGAGCCACCGGAAGCTCTGATAATATATGTGAATGAAACAGCCGAAGGCTCAGGTTCCGGCTTGAGCTGGCCGGATGCTTTCACAGAATTGTACAATGCCCTCGACCTTTCCCCATGGCTCCTCGCCGGGGATCAGATTTGGGTCGCTGCCGGAACCTATTATCCTGATACAAAAGGCCTCACAGATCCACGGGAAGCGACATTCAGCCTCATAAACGGAATCGGCATTTATGGCGGTTTTATGGGCTTTGAGTATACACCTGAAGATCGTGTACCAATCTTTAATGTTACGGTTTTAAGTGGCGATATCGGCATTGAAGGCGACATCACTGATAACAGCTACCACGTCTTTTATCATTCTGCAGGGTCTGCACTCGATGAAACAGCCCTGATCGACGGGTTTGTTATTTCAGACGGCAATGCAAATGGCAGCGGATTAAACAGCATAGGCGGTGGCATGTTTAACAACACCTGTTCCCCCACATTGTCACAAATCGCATTTACAAATAACGCAGCAGATTATGGTGGCGGCCTTTTCAACAAGGATTCGGCACCTGTATTGTCACGATGCGTTTTTAAAGAAAACAGAGCTGTGAAATCCGGGGGAGGAATCCATACAGCCGGCTCAACGCTAACCATTGATAATAGTATTTTTGAAGGCAATCACTCTAATATTTCAGGCGGAGCCTTAACTCTTATCGATGCTGCGGCTGTTATCCGTAACAGCCTTTTTTATCACAATACCTGCAATCATTCAGGCGCCGTACTAAATGTTGATGCTTCAGATATAACAATAACAGGCAGCACTTTCACCCAAAACAATGCCTTGTTGAATAACGGCTGCCTTCATGCACTCTTTTCAACAACTGACATTTCATCCAGTATTTTATGGCAAAACAACCCTGAAGAGATTATGAAAATTGAAAGTGACGTATCTATAACGTACTCGATCGTTTCAGGAGGTTATGACGGCGAAGGTAATGCGGATGAAGACCCCGTTTTCGCAGATCCTGATAACGATGACTTCAGCTTGAGTGTAAATTCTCCCTGCCCGGGCGGCGGTGATCCCGCAGCGACTGAAGAGACGCACGGATTTACAGACCTTTCCGGAAATTTCAGAGTGGCATGCCTGACAATGGATATGGGAGCCTTTGAACTTCAGGAACCGATGTGCAACGGACAGGCAGCTTCTTCAGGACAAAAATCTTCCGGTGGCGGGGGCTGCTTTATTAAAACAGCGTTATTTGCCGAAAAAAGCTCTGTCAGCTTAAAGGTAACCGGCTGCATTCGGGCTTTATACAACCGAATAACAGAAGAATAAGGGAGTTTATCATGAACCAAAAAATGAATTTAATGATCATTTCAGCTGCCTTTTTTTCTATAGCCCTGTTCACCAGCACTGCTTTTGCTGTACACCTGGTGAATGATGATGCCATCATCAAAGGCAGTGAATGCATTGGAATGGACTGCCCGGATACTTACAGTTTCGGATCCGACACTCTTGTTTTTAAAGAAAACAATCTGCGCATCTATTTTGATGATACCAGTACCAGCTCCAACTTCCCCCGAAATGACTGGCGAATAACCATTAACAGCCAGTCCAACGGGGGGCTGAATAAATTTTCAATTGATGATACCACCAACCTGCGAACCCCTTTGACGATTGAAGCAAAAGCCAAGGCATACTCCCTTTATATTGACAATGAAAACAGTCAGTTCAATACAAGAATCGGATTTGGAACAAATTCACCGGTAACGATCCTCCACGCTGTAGACGGAAATACCCCGACTCTCAGACTTGAGCAGAACG
>JQIA01002193.1_pt1 | contig 10452 bp, 9 predicted proteins | sample 811431 | NCBI WGS metagenome assembly JQIA01 (sample SAMN02998118, study PRJNA258478) | marine sediment metagenome | biome: marine; feature: seafloor; material: sediment; isolation source: oil-polluted sediment collected from 3 locations (0.5 km, 0.7 km and 0.9 km)... | place: USA: Gulf of Mexico ... | reverse complement strand
GCAGGTAGTACACGAAATGGTCGTGATTCAGAAGCTAAACGTTTAGGTGTTAAACGTTTTGGTGGTGAATCAGTGTTAGCAGGTAACATTATTGTTCGTCAACGAGGAACTCGTTTCCATGCTGGTAGCAATATGGGTATCGGTAAAGATCATACTTTATTCGCATTAGCTGACGGTAAAGTTCAGTTTGATGTTAAAGGTCCAAAAAGTCGTAAGTTTGTTAGCATTATCGCTGACTAAGCTTAGATTCGATTTATAAAAACCTCGCATCATGCGGGGTTTTTTTTTGGCGATTTTTTATTATTGCTTTGGCGATTTTTTATCATCATAAAATCGTTTATACTAGCAGCATATAAACTACAAAATATTAGGGTTGTGTAAACACCATGAAATTTGTTGATGAAGTTGAGATCAGAGTTGAAGCAGGCGATGGCGGCAATGGCTGCCTCAGTTTCCGTAAAGAAAAATTTATTGAATACGGCGGGCCTAATGGCGGTGACGGTGGTGACGGCGGTGATGTATTTTTAATCGCTGACGAGGGCTTAAATACGTTAATCGATTATCGTTTTGAGCGTTTTCATCGTGCGAAGCGTGGTCAAAATGGTCAGCCTCAAAATTGTACGGGTAGAGGCTCTGACGATTTAGTATTAAAAGTACCTGTTGGTACGCGCGTTGTTGATGTGGATACGGGTGAATTACTGGGCGACTTAACCCAGAAAGATCAAAAATTACTCGTCGCCAAAGGTGGCTGGCATGGCTTAGGTAACTTACGTTTTAAAAGTAGTACTAACCGTACGCCTCGCCAAAAAACTGATGGTACGCCGGGCGAAATACGTAATTTAAAATTAGAACTATTATTACTTGCTGATGTTGGCTTACTTGGCTTACCTAATGCGGGTAAATCAACACTTATTCGCAGTGTTTCAGCCGCAAAACCAAAAGTGGCAGATTACCCTTTTACTACCTTAGTACCTAACTTAGGCGTCGTGCGTTTAGATTCGCAACGTAGCTTTGTTATTGCTGATATCCCTGGCATCATCGAAGGGGCTGCTGAAGGTGCAGGTTTGGGGATGCAATTTTTAAAACATTTAGAACGTTGTCGTATTTTATTGCATGTCATTGATATTCTACCTGTTGATGGTTCAGATCCATTAGAAAATGCAAAAACAATTATTAGTGAACTCGAGCAGCACAATGAAAAACTAGCGGGTAAGCCTCGTTGGGTTGTGTTCAATAAGTTAGATTTAGTACTTGAAGACGAAGCAGAAGAAATTACCACCCGAATTCTTGAAGGGCTTGATTGGCAAGGAGAAGTGCATAGCATTTCAGCCTTTAACCGAACAGGCACTAAAGAGCTTACGCAAAAAGTAATGACCTTTATCGAACAACTGCCACCTGAAGAAGAAGAGGTTATTGATGGCAAAACCGTTGAATTTAAATGGGATACTTACCATGAAGATGCAATGGCAGACAGTTTAGATGATGATTTGGATGACGATGACTGGAATGAAGACGATTATGATGTTGAAGTTGAATATCGTCCTTAGCGTGATAACTTAATAAGCTTTAAACTTCATCACATACCAGTATAAGAGCAATAGTTTATTATCATAGTAGGTAATGAGTTATTGCTCTTTTTTTTGGTTATATTTAATAGCCAGTAAGGCTTTCATCTCTGTTTGAATAAACATTTAAGAACATCAACGATATTTTTCATGAAAAGTCAGGTTACTCTAACGAGCTTGATTATACCGAACAACCGGTATGGATGTTATATCTCACACTAAATATGTGATCCTTTATACGTGTTAAAATGACCAACTACCGTGTTATTTATTTACTAATTAGAATAACCCAAGTTACTTGAGGTCAATGTAGATTAATTTACATCAAAAAAATATGCAGTTTGATAAAATTAAAATACAACAATATTCATTAATGGGGCAGTTGCCGAGTTTGGTTCACCCACGTTAATGAGCGATACTTTTATTGATTTTCAGAAGCATTTATATGCGTGAGATAAATCAGATAATAAACGACAAACCATTTTTTTTAGACTTTTTAATAAGTAAATTTTAGGATTTTTATGACTATTCTTTCCATGATAGTAGCAACGGCTGATAATAATATAATTGGTAAGGCTAACACTATGCCATGGCACCTACCTGCCGATTTAGCTTATTTTAAAAAAGTTACGCTAGGAAAGCCTATTATTATGGGCAGAAAAACTTATGAATCCATTGGTAGACCACTGCCAGGACGCCGAAATATCGTTATTTCTCGTGATGAAAATTATACTCCACAGGGTAAAGGCGCTGATAGTGTTGATACAGTTACGTCAGTTGAGCAGGCTTTAGCACTCGTTAATGGGTCTAATGGTGATCTTGCCGTGGATGAAATGATGGTCATTGGTGGTGGTGCTATTTATCAGCATTGTTTAGCAAAAGCGGATCGGTTGTATATTACCCATATAAAAGCTGAAATAGAGGGTGATACACAATTTCCTTATTATCAACAGGCAAATACAGAAGATAATGAACAGGGTGATCAACCAGGTAAGTGGCAAAAAGTCAGTAGTGAATTTAGACAAGCAGATGAAAAAAATGCTTATGATTTAGATTTTGCCATTTATGAACGTAAAAACTAGCATATTAGTTTTACTTGCTCAGACCATGCTACGTAAAGAAAAGGCATAGTGATGCGCATTAGGATCAGTTAAACTAGCCAGCATATTATTCTCTTGTTCAAATGGTTAAACTTATGACAAATTCAGACATCTCATCGAGTGCCGAAATAGGTAAATACAACACCCTTAACGTGGTTGCATTAAATGACAATGGCGCATATCTTGATGCTGGTGAGTTAGGTGAAATATTATTGCCTAAACGTCATATCCCTGAGGGCTGTCAAATTAATAGCAAAGTTGAAGTATTTCTTTATGTTGACTCTGCTGATCGATTGGTTGCCACTACAGAAAAGCCACTTGGACAAGTGGGTGAGTTTGTTTCGTTAAAAGTTGCGCAAATAAATAAAATGGGCGCTTTTTTAGACTGGGGCTTACCTAAAGATTTACTCGTTCCTTATAATCAGCAGCACACTGCAATGGAAGCAGGTAAATATTACCTCGTGCGTATTTATCTTGATCAGCATACTGATCGCATTGCAGCGTCAAGTAAACTTGATAAATTTATTGATGTTTGGCCAGCTGAGTATCAGCAAGGCGATAAGGTTAAACTGATTATCGGTGGAAAAACTGACTTAGGCTTTAAAGCGATAGTAAATGATTTACATTGGGGTTTGTTATACGACAATGAAATTTTTCAACCATTGCGAATAGGTAGAAAAGTTGACGGATATATCAAACAAGTACGTGAAGATGGTCGTTTAGATCTTATTCTATCTCGAGGTGTTAAAAATAAAGTGAATGATTTTTCTGAAAAATTATTAGCACATATAAAAGATAATGGCGGTTTTAGTCCATTACATGATAAAAGCTCACCAGAATTAATTCAAAGAACGTTAGGGGTAAGTAAGAAAACCTTTAAGGCGACGGTAGGTAATTTAATGAAGAAAGGTGCGTTAATTATTGAAAAAGATGGTATTCGTTTAAAGTAATACCAATAAATTAGTGTTCAATTATTCATGATCATGTATTTATTGGTATTAGTAAAAGGTTCTTTAGCTTGTTTACTCGGTAATGTTTAAAAGAATACTTAACGCAACAGGCTAAACCAACCCATTAGCATAGGAAATAATGGTACTGCCAGTATTGTTATTATTACGAATAAAATGGTACCTACACCTGTGCTATCTTTAAAATCTTCGTCGTGTGACATAACTCATATTCCCCATTTACCAAATAGTGGCAAAAAATTTACAGCAACATTGCTATAAAACTCACCACAAAATAATTGGCGCTCATTTTATCGGTTAAACAGATTATAAAACAGTTATATTTGATCTAGATCAAATATAACTGTTTTATAATGCTATTTTTAAATGATGAATTATAAGAACGCTAAAACATTTGAATAAAAATGGCATGAGAATAAAGTCGTCTGTATGTAGCATTAATAGGTACTAATACCATTGGCTATGTCCCAATTTGATTGGTATAAGTTCTAAAAACTTCCTCGAATACCAATACTAAAGTTTCGCCCTGGTAATGGCGCAACATCCTTTAAAAATGAACTATGTACCAGCGCTAATTCATCGGTTAAATTTTGCCCTTTAACATAAAGCACCAGATCACTACCGAAGCCATCTATATAATAATTAATATTCATATCAATTAAGGTATATGCCTTAGTTGATGTTTCTAATGAAGCAATATTATTTTGTTCAAAATAATGATTAAAACTTAATTCAGTATCAAAGGTATCTGCCTGATAATTAAGTAAACCGCCAATGCGCATGGGTGGTGTTCGTGGCAAATAACCACCATCGGTTAGTTTTGCATTAATATAGTCACCAAATATTGTTGCTTTTAACGGGCTAGATAGTTGATAAACAAACTCTGCTTCAATACCAAACATATCAACATCACTTTGTTGATACATAAGAATCGGTAAACCTTCTTCTTCGGATTCATCATGGTGTTCACCTTCATGAGAGTCTTCAAAGAATAAGCCTGTATTTTGTTGATAGTAATAATTTTGCACCTGATTATAAAAGGCACTTACGACAAAACCGAAGTCACCTTCAAATTTACGCCAAGTTAAGTCAAGGCTATACGCGCTTTCTAGTTCTGGTGTTTGAGATAATGGATCAACATGAACTTCATCATGCCCATGCAAATCGACTTCTGAAGAAAGGTTAAACATAGCCCCTACCTCAAACGTATTCGTACCAATATGAGGGCCAAACGAAAATAATTCTGCAGCCGATGGTGCTCTTTGAGAGAATGCCAGTGATACACCAAGGTTATAACCCGCCTGATAATCCCACACTACCCCAAGTGATGTGCTAACGGGGGTGAATTTTTGTGGTACAAATGAAGCAAGTGTCTGATTATGCTCAGCATGGTGCCCCTCAAAGCCAACAGTACTATCTTCAACATCAATCGTTACTCGCTCAATTCTTGCACCAAGTTGTAATAATACATCACCAAAGTGTTTTTCTTCTAACCAAGCAAAAGCAAAGGTATCAGTTATTGAAGGTGGAGAAAATGCTTCATCACCCATTGCTTTAAAATCTGAATCTTTATAATGAAATGTCCAAGCACCTTGCCAACCTTGGTATTCTTGGTGATATAAATCAACTTTCATTTCAAGACTTTCATTGGTAAAAGTTGTCCCAACGAGCCCGCCTTCTATTTCTTGATGTTGATAATCAGTATAGGCAAACTTAACAGCTAGCTGCTTTAGAATAGCATGATCCAAATTGATTTCACTTAACAATTGCAGCCTGTCTTGCTGCATTTTAGCTTGTGTGCCATCGTTATGAATTTCAGCACCATGTTCTTCTTCATGCTCCTCTTCATGGTGAGTATGACCGGGAATACCGTAGTCTTTATCCATAAAACCATAAGAAAACCCAACAAAACCTTGATCAAATAAGTAACTTGATCCAAAAGTAAGTCCACTCGCGCGTGATTCACTACTAGCAAGGTGACTTTCATTATCATCGGCAGCAAAATCATTTGGTAACTTATAATCACCCGCATCACGCCAAAAACCATCAAGGTGCACAGCAAACTCTTTACCTGCTATTTGCATACCATTTTGCCATGACAATGAAGCCTGTTTTTCGTTAGCTACATCGTTATATTGTAACAACCATTCTGCGGTTTCATCATCGGATGTTGGTACGCGGTTATCGACAACATTGACTACACCACCAATAGCACCACTGCCATAAAATAAGGTTGCAGGGCCGCGTAATATTTCAATTTGTGTTGCGGTACTAGTTTCTGTTGAAACGGCATGATCAGCACCTATTCGTGAAGCATCACCCGCATCTAAACCATTTTGAGTAATTAATACTCTTGGGCCATCTAAACCACGAATAATAGGGCTGCTAGCAACCGAGCCATAAAAGCTAGAATGAACACCTACTTCATTTTTTAGCGTTTCGCCTAACGTAGAAGCCTGCTTTAATTTTAAATCGTCACCAGAAATAACACTAACAGGCAAAGCCGATTCAATGGTTGATGAATGTAACGGAGTTGCATAGACATCAAGCACTTCCATTACGGTGGGAGATAACTCAATCAGCACGTTTGAAATGTCATTTTTATTTAGGCTAATATGATGATTATTATGAGCATAGTTTTTCGCACTCGTATGCAATTCAATGTTGCCAGGTTTTAATTGTTTAAAACTAAAAAAACCCTGCTTATCTGTTCGTACTTCTTGATCGCTACCATTAATTTTAACGGTAGCTAAAATGAGCGGCTCTCCTTGGTTGTTGATGACTTGTCCTGAAATTTTTTGTGCAGATGCTACTGATGTATAGCTAAAGGCACTAAGTGATAAGCATAATGAAAAAGCAGTAAACACTTTATTTTTTTTTGAGGTAGCGATGTTTGACGAGCTAAAAGGCAACGCTATGTTTTTTAATAACATAAAGGTATTCCAATAAATGTGTGTTGCGGAAGCGACTTTTTTTAAAAGAAAGTAATCCCGCACGCAATGAAACTAGTGAGTCGATGTGATAATTGATTTATTGAAAACTAGGCGGTGCTCTTAGCTGAGGCTGAACAAAAAAATAGTGCTTAAATGCTGTAGCCATTGTTTTAGATAACGTAAAACAATAACGAGCAACGGCAACATATTGAATGTGTGGTAATTCAGGTGGTGTATCAATGCCTTGATGGCAAATAAAGCATTCTTGCTGTTCTACATGAGTAGGTTGCTCTATTAAATGATTTGCATGGACAAGTGTTGACGTTAAAAATAGCAACACAAAAAACACGGATGTAAATACATTCATGGTAGAAGGTTCTTTCACAGGGTTGCTATTTTGTTTATCAACTCGCATCATATTATTTGTGATAATATAACACTATAGTTAACGCTACAAGCTAAAATTTACAGTAAGTAGTAAACCCTACAAGTTAATTAATAGTGTAGGTTATGATGAGAAAAAATATTCAAGAATACTCGTTTTTAGCTCCAGATAAAATTCAAGTATCTACTTGCTGCGTAGACGCTTGAATTTTATTGATTAGAGAAGAACGTTCGTAAGTAGAATAATGAAACAGTATGACTGCAAATTATAGAAAATATAACGGGTGTGGTGCTTTTTATGTGCTATGTGTTTGTTCAAATTTTGCAAGCACAGTAAATAATTGTTCTATTTTCTTCACTAAAGGAATGAGTAGTTGTTGCTGTTCTTTATTAGCCTGCCAGTGTAATAAATCATCAGCAAGTTCTTCTACATAGGGCTGAAAAGTGTTGGCAGAACAATTAAAGGCGGCATCTTTTTTAAAGATGGCTTCAAAGCCCGCTTTTTTATGTTCACGTAAATCAGCTAACGTAGCATCGGCAGTAAGTGTTTTTTTTAATATAATAGAAATGTTTTCAATAAGTTGTTGTTCAATAGCTTTGGTCATAAAAGGTTAGCTCTTTTCAGTTGCGAGTTTAATAATTTCGAAGCACCTATCTGACTACATATCCCCGTGATACTTCAATATTAGAGTTTCAGGATGCCAGAGTAATTCATGATCAAGGTGCATCTTTTTATTAATGATTATCCCCTTAATCGTTGCACGATATATTATGTCAGATTGATAGGTGTTTTGTTAGTCTCACCAGCAATTTCTCTTACCAATTTAGGTATTAAAAACCCCGGTAAACTGGCTAACATTTCTTTGACAAGGATGACTGCTTTTTCTTCACTGACATCAAAATGAGCAGCGCCTTGTATTTGATCAAACATATGCAAGTAATAAGGGGTGATACCAGCATCAAACATGACTTCGCTTAGATTAATTAAGGTGTTGGCATCATCATTGATGTCCTTGAGTAAAACACTTTGATTGAATAAAGGAATGCGAGCTTTTCGAAGGGGCTCTAGTGCTTGTGTAACATCATGATTTATTTCATTGCTATGATTTATGTGTAAAACCACGGCCACCTTTAAACGAGTATTTTGTAACACGTTAACTAAGTCATCGGTAATGCGATTAGGAATGACCACAGGTAATCTCGTGTGAATGCGTAACCGCTTAACATGTGGTATTTGTTCAATTTGTTTAATCAACCAGCCTAGGTGCTCATCGCTTGCCATTAATGGATCGCCGCCACTGAATATCACTTCCGATATTTCACTATGCTCACTAATATAGTGTAAAGCGGCCTGCCAATGTTGTTTATTGGGACTATTGTCTTGATAAGGAAAGTGACGGCGGAAACAATAACGACAATTAACCGCGCAACCTGTTTTTACTATCATCAATACTCTGTTTTTGTATTTATGTAATAAACCTGTTGCCACTGTATTGTGTTCTTGTAATGGATCTTCAATAAAGCCAGTAGCAATGATGAATTCGTCCGTTAATGGCATAACCTGTTTTAATAAAGGGTCGTTAAAGTCACCTTTGTTCATGCGTTTTATAAAGGGTAATGGCACACGCACGGGAAATAACTTTCGTGCTTTAAAGTGTTGTAAATAGGCTTTTGGCTCAATATGTAAACGTGTAAGTAACTCTTCAGGGCAAGTTATCACTTCGCGTAAATCTTTTTGCCATAAATTTGACTGACAAGGCTGCAAATTTTGCGCTATTTGGGTTATTATCTGCTGCAATTCTAGTTTCTACTTATGATCTTAAGCGTTGATGGATGAACATTATAATGCTATCTATGGATTTAAGATCAAATTTAATTAATTAAAGAGCACACTTATGGCGAATTTCAGTACTAACCAGTTCAAAGCTGGACTTAAAATAATGCTTGATGGCGAACCTTGTAATATTCTTGAAAATGAATTGGTTAAACCGGGTAAAGGCCAAGCTTTTAGTCGTGTTAAAATTCGCAAGTTAGTATCAGGTAAAGTATTAGAAAAAACATTCAAATCAGGTGAATCTGTTGAAGGTGCTGATGTTATGGATATTGAACTTGCTTATCTTTACGCTGACGGTGAGTTTTGGCATTTCATGAATAACGAGACCTTTGAACAAATAGCAGCTGATGATAAAGCCGTTGCTGATAGCCTTAAATGGTTAGTGGAAGGTGATATTTGTACTATCACGTTATGGAATAGTTCACCTATTTCAGTCACACCGCCAAATTTTGTTGAAATTGATATTACTGAAACAGATCCTGGTTTAAAAGGTGATACTGCGGGCACCGGTGGAAAACCAGCAACATTGTCAACAGGTGCCGTAATACGGGTACCGTTATTTGTACAAATAGGCGAAAAAGTAAAAATTGATACCCGCTCAGGTGAGTATGTATCACGCGCAGCAAAATAGACGTTGATTTTTATTCAATAACATTTAGGTATAATGTTACCTTAATTGATAACAGTCATTACGGTTCGGCATAGAATGAATTTGTTTCAAAACCAATTTCATGTGTTTTATAGTTTTATGCCTGAGCAATTTCCTCATTCGTATCGGTAGGCATTTGTTACGAGTTAGATAACACTATGTTTTTTCGTACGAGTAAATAGAAAAGTTGGGGAAATTTAAGTTATGCAGATGATTGGATATAGTTCATATCAATATTCTAATCAATAGCTACTTTTATTTGTTCAACTTATCTTTGTTTTTTTGTTTCTTTGATGATTGATCTATTAGCATAGCATCAAGCCATATAGCACCAAACCACATTACCCTCCACTCTAATACTAATTAAACATTTTACACAAACTCTCTTTAAATAGAGAGATAGATTTTCGCTTCTTGAAAAATAGCAGTGCAAGGGCGAAAAGAAAACCGTTAGCGGTGTCTGGATCAGTAATAGCCAGACCTGTATCTTCGGACGAAAATGTACAGGTTTGCAAACCTAACAACTTGAACTAAAGTGCAAATAATGACTTGAGAAAACATCGAGTGAACATACCATCCAAGATGTTTTTTTCACGGGTAGAAGGACTTTACTTCGTTATAAAAGAAAGCACTAAAAATAAACATTACTAAATAATGCTAGCATGTTTACATCAATTAAAAGTTGCTCTTGTTTGGTTTTTAATGAATGATAGGGGATTAAAGGAATAATAGTTTTTGTAAAAAATTTCAATTAGGTATTATTTTACATAGTGTTATAAATTATAAAAATAACAATGAATTAAATTATGGTAACGATAAGTCGTACATCAGCTCTGAGGTTAATTGACCGGTTTTACTGGCCAAGAATAATAAGTTTGGCTTTTGTTATATTAGCTATTGGTGGAATTTTTTTGCAAAAGCAAATGTCTATTTGGCCGTGGTTTTTGCTTTTATTATATGGTTTGATCTGGCCGCATATTGCCAACTTTTGGGCAAAAAGATCTAAAGACCCAGATCGG
>JQIA01002168.1_pt1 | contig 10454 bp, 9 predicted proteins | sample 811431 | NCBI WGS metagenome assembly JQIA01 (sample SAMN02998118, study PRJNA258478) | marine sediment metagenome | biome: marine; feature: seafloor; material: sediment; isolation source: oil-polluted sediment collected from 3 locations (0.5 km, 0.7 km and 0.9 km)... | place: USA: Gulf of Mexico ... | reverse complement strand
CAAACTTTATTTGAAGAACTTTCTTCAAATGGAGGCCAGGTTATGGTTCCACTTGACAACTACAACGGTTCAGGGGATTACGGCTTTGGTAAAAAATTTGGATGGTGTGAAGATAAATTTGGTATTTCATGGCAACTTAACCTTTCAGAATAAAATCGTATTCGAACCAACGCATTGCAAACCTAGCCAAAACCCTTAGCTACAATTACAGAAAAAAAGGACAATGATAAATAGATTACAATTTTCAATCGATATTAAGGCTGAAAAAATCAAGATATGGAATGCTCTTTGGAATGAAAATTCTTATCGAGATTGGGCTGGTGTATTCTTTGAAGGTTCCTATGCTATTACAGATAATTGGAAAGAAAGTAGTAAAGTTTTATTCCTTGCTCCTGACAAAAGCGGAATCTATAGTATTATTGAAAAACACATTCCAAATAAAACTATGAGTTTTAAACATATCGGGAATGTGTTAAAAGGGCAGGAACAACCCATTGATGATGAGACAAAAAAATGGACTGGTGCTACAGAAACCTACACACTTACAGAAGAAAAAGATTATAATAGACTAACTGTTCAAATAGATATCCTTGATGAGCATCTTGACTTTATGAAAAATACATTTCCAAAAGCGCTGGAAAGAGTGAAAAATAACTGTAGCTAACGCCGCCTATAATTGTTTCGCCAATTCGCTTCGCTAGTATCATTGCTGTTGAATTTCCTTAATCGACTAAATTTCAGCTGCGTTCTTATAAAGCTTTATAAACGCTCAGTACAAGCTCTGAAATTCCTATTTATTTATTAAATTAGTAGTCTAACGGAAAAATCCACGCTTCGACACTTTGATAAACTCAGTGCAGGCGTGCTCAGCACAGTGTGGATTTGTCCGCAGCAAAATAATAAACAAGAACACTGTAGGTAAATAAATAAATGAATATGGAGAATAATGAAATAGCAATTGAATTTTTAGACCACGTAGCTATTCGAGTAAAGGACTTGAATGTATCTATAGAATGGTATCAGAAAGTTCTTGGACTAAAAAAATATCAGCTAGCAGAATGGGGAGAGTTTCCCATTTTTCTACTTTCCGGAAAATCAGGAATTGCTTTGTTTCCAGCTAAACTTACTGATGCTCAACTTGACTTGAATTCAAAAAACATAAAAATAGACCACTTTGCATTCCATGTGACAAATGAGAATTTTGAGAAAGCAAAAAAGAAGTATACAGATTTGAATTTGGAATTTAATATTCAAGATCATTATTATTTTCATTCTATTTATACAAAAGACCCTGATGGACATACAGTTGAATTGACTACAATTGTTGTAGATGAAAATAAATTTTATCAATAAAATAAAAAGCGTTACACAACATCGCATATAAAACATAACTATTAAGGCTAAACCAGAAAATTAGTGTACACGTTACGGTTCATAATCAAAACCGTTGCCGTTCATTTCTAGCCTCTTAATTACATTTTATGAAATTTTCATAATTAAGAAAATAAACCTGTAACTTTTTTGAAATCTAGACCGTCTAATGAAATCAATAGACAACAAAACTATATGGATTTCAAATCTTCTCAATCAAAAACTAGTAATCAAAAAGGATTTTTATTTGACTTGATTATTTACATCTCTGTAATGTTTTTAATTAGAGAAATCTATTTTTCGAAAGTTAGCTTTATAGTAAATGGACTCTTTTGGTCATTCTCAACATTAATCATTGCAACTTGGAGAATGAAAGTACGAGGTATATCGTGGAAAGATATTGGATTACGGAAACCTGAAAGTATCAAAAAAACGTTCTTAATCTCTATAGGTATTTTAATTGCTACAGTTCTATCCATAATGCTTTTTCATATGATTAAGGACTATTTGCCCTTTTCTTTAGAACAAGATAATTATTCAGAAAATTCAGCTTCTAAATTTGGAGAGCTAAAAGGAAATTGGTTGCTTTTTTTAGCAATTATGCCAGCAGTTTTATTGGAGTCTATACTAGAAGAATTATTAGATAGAGGGTTTTTAATAAATTGGTTGGAACGTCTTTTTTCATCAACATCCTTTGCAACAGTTATTGCGGTTATATTACAAGCAGCAATTTTTGGTTTTAGACATTCTAATGATTTATCTGTAAGATCTATAACTGTTGGCCTTATTGGTTTAGTTATGGGCATAGGATATGTGAAATTTGGTAGAAATTTATGGCCATTAATAATCGCTCATTGTTTGTTGAATACCATGTCTATGATAGATAGAGTTTAATATTTTGATAAAATAATAACGACAGGCCAAAAATGCCTAGAACACCTTTAAAATGTAATTCATAACCGTTATAGTTCAATTATTTTTTTTACTTATCTTAACGTATTCTAATCAAAACGTTCAAAATATGTTACTTAAAAAAGGTTCAAGAAGTGCTGAAGTAAAACAAATACAAGCCTTTTTAGGGCTAACACCTGACGGAGACTTTGGCTCTATCACTGATGCAGCAGTGAAAAAATGGCAAGCAGAGAATGGCTTAATAGCAGATGGAATAGTTGGTTCCTTGACCTGGGCTAAGATGCAGCCGACCTCTACAGATACTTCCGAAAAATTTTATGAGACGAATGAAGGACTTTCTATAGAATCACATTTACTGCCTAAAGGAGAATATAAAGAAGGGCCAACAAAAAAAGAATTCTTGTTTTTACATCATACGGCGGGTTGGGATAACCCATACAATGTCATTAGTGGTTGGGATAGAGACAGTAGTAAAATCGCAACTGAATTTGTGATGGGTGGACAATCAATAAAAGGTAACAGAGATGAATATGATGGAAGAGTAATTCAAGCTTTACCGAAAGGGACCTATGCTTGGCATTTGGGAAATAATGGTTCGCAATACATGCATGAGCATTCTGTAGGAATTGAAGTATGTAACTTTGGTTATATTAAAAATGGTAAAACTTATGCAGGTACGGTTCCGCATGCTTCACAATTAGTAGAGTTATCTAAGCCTTTTCGTACATTTAAGACTTGGCATCGTTATTCAGATGAACAAATAGAAAATTTAAGAAAGTTTATTCTTTTTATTGCAGATAGAGATGATATTGATGTACGTGCTGGTTTAATTCAAGAGATTAAAAAACATGGAGCAAAGGGTTTTGAGTTTAACGAAAATGCATTTTTCGGTAAAACAAAAGGAATGTGGACTCATACAAATACTCGAAAAGATAAGTTCGATATGTTTCCACAACAAGAACTTTTAGATATGCTCGTTGCTTTGTAAAGACAATGACTCATTTCGAATAGTTTGCGGATTCTAATAATTCCAGTATAATTTAAAATATTATATATTGCTTGTAATTATTTTAGAAAATAAGATTTAATGAAAAAGAGCAAACAGAAAATAAAAATCGATTGGAAATCAAAATTCATGGATCTTCTAATTGTGGTTATTGGAATAACCATCGCTTTTAATCTGAACTCTTGGAATTTATCTATAGAAACTAATAGTAAAGTAAAAGGCTACATTCAAAACTTTAGTGCAGAAAGTAAAGCCAATCAAGAGAATTTGAGTACAGCAATTGCTTTTTCGGAGGAAACCCATAAGGATATCGATACTTTAAAAAATATTTTACTATCCAAAAGATATTCCGATAAAAGAATCGTACTTCTTACTTCTCGAATGATGGCAATGGCAGCTTTTACATCATCGACAACCACTATGGAGAATATTAAAGCATCGGGGGATTTTGATTTAATAAAAGACATGGAACTAAGAGAAAGTATTATTAACACCTATAATTTTTATGAAACCACGGCCAATCTTGAAAAATTACTATCAGATTATATAAACCAATACATTACTCCTTTTTTCTTTGAAAATGTACGGTTTAGTGATTTTAGCTCTATTCATTCCGATTTTGTTAAAGAACCCGCTTTCGAAAATATAGTTTTCGGCTATGAGATGTTGTTAAAACAATTAATTAATGGATATCATGAGAATATGAAAATGCAGAAGGATTTAAATGAAAAATTAAATAGCATTAAGAACAATTAAAGCCTTCTTTTTTAAATTATTTAGTACTTTAAAATGAATTAAGTATGTATTAATAAAATAAGATTTATGTACCCTTTACTTATTCAGTAAATTAAGGTTTTAACTCTCAATTTTTACTTTTACAATTGATATTTATTTCTTAAATTCGGTAAAATTTAAAAATACAGTTATTGATGAATGAATTTTTTGAAGGGATGTCAACCCTAGAACAAACATACTGGATTATTGCATTATTAGGATCGGTTATTTTTGCAATTATTTTCATCTTAACTTTTATTGGTGGAGGGGATGTAGACATGGATACCGATATGGATGTTGCCGAAGGTGGTGATGATGGTGGTGTGGGCTTTCAGTTTTTTACCTTTAAAAATGTAATAGCATTTTTCACCATTTTTGGATGGACAGGTATTATTTGTATAGAAAATCAATTAACAACTACTGCAACTATAACTATTTCTACAATTGCAGGGTTAATAATGATGGTGCTTACCTCATTATTGTTTTTTTGGATGAGCAGCTTGGCACAATCAGGAACTTTAAATATCAATAATGCGATTGGTGAAGTAGGTGAGGTTTATTTGCCAATAGGAGCGAACCGTTCTAAAATTGGAAAAATCCAAATTAAAGTTCAAGGTAGTTTACGCGAACTAGAAGCTATAACAGAGGCCAAAGAAGATTTAAAAACAACAACTATTATAAAAGTAATCGGAGTAGTTAGCAATGAATTATTACTTGTCGAAAAATTAACTAATTAACATTAAAATCTAAATTTTATTATGAATGTATTGTTACTAATGCTATTGCCTATTCAAACCGGAAATTCTGGTGTTTATTTAGTAGGCGCCATTATTTTAATCTTTGTTGTCTTCTTATTTTCAATGTTTAGAAGGTATAAAAGATGTCCTTCAGATAAAATTTTAGTGATTTACGGAAAAACAGGTGGTGAAGGTTCTGCAAAATGTGTTCATGGGGGTGCTGCATTTATTTGGCCTATTATCCAAGATTATTCTTTTTTAGATTTAACTCCTATTTCAATTGAAGTGAGCTTGATGAATGCATTAAGTAAACAAAATATTCGTGTAAATGTTCCTTCAAGATTTACTATTGGTATTTCTACCGAACCGAGTATAATGCAAAATGCTGCGGAACGCTTATTAGGATTAACTTTAGATGCTGTTCAAGAATTAGCACAAGAAATTATCTTTGGTCAATTACGTTTGGTTGTTGCCTCTATGGATATTGAAGAAATTAATACGGATAGAGATAAATTTTTATCACACATTACACACAGTGTTGAGGGCGAACTGAAAAAAGTAGGTTTAAAATTAATTAACGTAAACATTACCGATATTCATGATGAATCGGGATATATTGAAGCTTTAGGTAAGGAAGCTGCTGCAAAAGCAATTAATGATGCCAAAATCTCTGTTGCTCAAAAAGATAGAGATGGCTCTATTGGACAGGCAACAGCTGTACAAGATGAAAGAGTACAGGTAGCAGATTTGAATGCTACAGCAATGATTGGAGAAGCAAATGCTAACCAAAATGAGCGTGTACAAACTGCAGATGCTGAAGCAAAAGCAAAAATTGGTGAGGCTGAAGCAAACCAACAAGAGCGTATTAAAACAGCTGTTGCTAATGCAAAATCTATTGAAGGGGAAAATGTTTCTCAAATTGAAATTGCAGAATCGAACGCATTAAGAAGAGAACGACAAGCAGAAGCAAATAAAAGAGCCACTTCTTCGGAAAAAGTACAATCTGCAAAAGCTTTAGAAGAAGCTTATGCTGCAGAAAAACTAGCTGAAGATGCTAGAGCAAAACGTAAGGAAGCAGAGCAACAAGCTGATATTATTGTACCTGCTACTATTGATAAGCAAAAAATTGAAATTGACGCAGAAGCAGAAGCAGAACAAATTAGAAGAATTGCAAAAGGGGAAGCGGATGCAATTTTCTTGAAAAAAGAAGCGGAAGCAAAAGGTATTTATGAAATATTAACCAAACAAGCAGAAGGTCTCGATCGCATTGTTAAAGCTGCAGGAAACGACCCTAAAGATGCTGTATTACTATTGGTTGCTGACAAACTACCTGAGTTGGTTAAAACACAAGCAGATGCTATTAAAAATATAAAAATTGATAAAATTACTGTTTGGGAAAGTGGTAATGGTAAAGACGGAAAAACTGCTACATCTAATTTTATTTCTGGAATGTATAAATCAATTCCTCCTCTACAAGAAATGTTTAACATGGCAGGGATGCAATTACCAGAATATTTAAAAGGTAAAGATGTTGAAGATGTACAAGAAGAAGAAATAATAGAGGATAAAAAAGAAGATAAAAAATAATTACATTTCAAAATCGAGTTTAACTCTTTTTATAGTTAAGATTAATATCATAAAAACACTCAATGGTTTAAAAGCTATTGAGTGTTTTTTTTGTTTTGGCATAAAAGGATTCAGTCCAATCCAAATTAATGTCTTGTCTTATTGTCATATATTATTTTTTGGCTCAATAATGGTTATAACTTTAGAATGAGTAAAACAAAAGTATCTTATAAATGGGCGTTTAAAGAATATATATGGCCCCGTAAAAAAATCGTTTCATTAGGATTAATCCTTATCATTATAAGAAGTTTGGCTGGAATGGTGCTTCCTTTCGCAAGTAAAACATTGATAGACGATATAGTGCCATCAAAAGATGTATCTGCACTTTGGGTACTGATATTAATTGTGTGTTCTGCCATTTTAGTACAAGCGGTAACTTCATTTTCTCTAACACGATTATTAAGCGTAGAAGCGCAGCATTTAATCTATTTATTACGTTCTCAAGTACAACGTAAGTTACTTTCATTGCCTATTAATTTTTTCGACAATAATAAAACGGGAGCTTTAGTTTCAAGAGTAATGACAGATGTTGAAGGAGTTCGGAATTTAGTGGGTACAGGATTGGTTCAGTTAATTGGAGGGACGATTACAGCGATTATTTCTTTAGTAATTTTAATTAAAATAAACGCTTTAATGACTGTTTTTGTCTTGGTTCCTGTTGGAATATTTGCAATTATTGCCATGAAAGCATTCGGATATATACGTCCAATATTTAAAAAAAGAGGGGTGATTAATGCAGAAGTTACGGGACGTTTAACCGAAACATTAGGGGGAGTTAGAGTTATAAAAGGCTTTAATGCCGAAGAGCAAGAAAATAAATCCTTCCAAGAAGGGGCTGAAAAACTATACCTCAATGTAAAACAAAGTTTAACCGCTACTGCTTTAATAACGAGTTCTTCTACATTTTTATTAGGATTGGCTTCAGCTGGTATCATGGGAATTGGCGGCTATTTTATGATGGAAAATACGATGACCTTCGGGGAGTTTATTTCCTTTACATTATTCTTAGGCTTTATGATAGCACCCATAGTACAGATGAGTAATATTGGGAGTCAGTTAACAGAAGCTATGGCAGGATTAGATAGAACTCAAGAGCTCATGGAAATGACTGTAGAAGATGACCCAGAGGTAAGAACTAACTATTTAAAAGATATAAAAGGAGATATTGTTTTTAAAGATGTTTCTTTTGGTTATGATGAAAGTAAAGAAGTATTGCATAATATTTCTTTTGAAGCAAATTCAGGTAGTGTAACTGCATTGGTGGGTTCTTCTGGTTCTGGAAAATCAACCATCGCAAGTTTGGCAGCAACTTTTTTAAACCCTACTAGTGGATCTGTAACATTAGATGGGCAAGACTTGTCACAAGTTAACTTAAGTAGTTTCCGTTTAAATTTAGGAGTGGTATTACAAGACGATTTCTTATATGCAGGTACGATACGTGAAAATGTCCTATTTCCTCGTCCCAATGCTTCCGAAGAAGAATTGCAAAAAGCTATTAAAGGTGCTTATGTAAATGAATTTATCGATAAATTCGAAGAAGGATTAGATACCGTAATTGGAGAAAGAGGAGTAAAATTATCTGGTGGACAAAAGCAACGAATCTCCATCGCTCGTGCATTATTAGCAAATCCAAAGATCATCATATTAGATGAGGCAACATCCAATTTGGATACGGAAAGCGAATCCTTTATTCAGAAAAGTTTACATACTTTAATGAAAGATCGAACTACGCTTGTTATTGCGCATAGGTTGAGTACTATTCAACAAGCAGACCAGATTTTGGTAATTGAAGAAGGTAAAATTGCGGAACAAGGTAAACATGATGAACTCATTGCTAAAAAAGGAAGGTATTTTGATTTATATACCTATCAGAGTAGGATATAATACAACTCTTTTTTAATAATCAAATTAGATTAATCCGCGTATAGGAATATCAAAGGTTACTTCTTTTTATAGCGTATTTTCCCTAATTCTATTCCAATTGCTGTCCTTGCAAGCATCGTAAATATTAAAGCGCCCATAGCCCAAATACCTAGGGTTACGCCAATTTCGATCCAAGTAGGGGAGTACTCAGCAATTTTTCCAAATGGTCCAGGTATAAAACCAGGTATAATTAAACCAAAACCTTTTTCAATCCAAATAGCTATAAACAGTATAAAACAAGCAAAGTATAATACTTTAAAATTATTACGAAGCTTATGAAAAGTAAGAATGATGGTTGCTGTTACATTAAGAGTGATAGCGGTCCAAATCCAAGGCATTAAAGCATTTTTACCGTGAAGTCCAAAGAATAAATAATAGGCACTTTCACTGTGATGCGTAGGTGCATAAAATTCTTTAAACAGCTCAGATACCAACATGATTAAATTAATTTGTGCAGCAATTGTTACTACCAAAGCAATTTTCTTTATTGTTTTGTCAGGAATAACAAACAATGTATGAGATCGTATAAAAGCTAAGACCAGAATAATTAAAGCTGGTCCAGCTGCAAATGCTGATGCTAAGAAACGAGGTCCTAACAATGCGTTATTCCAAAAAGGTTTTGCTTGTAATCCTTGATATAAAAATGCGGTTACTAAATGGATACTCACTGCCCATAATACAGAAATGATCGCTCCTGGTAAATAAACATTCTTTTTAGCTTCTTTTCCTTGATAATGTCTAAAAAGAATATAAAAAGGAATAGAGATATTTATAAATAAATACCCATTTAATGCCAATACATCCCAAGTAAGCATGGAGTTAGGGAAATTAAAGACACCAATTACTGGAATCATATGCCATAATACAGCGGGACCTCCCATATCTGCAACTACAAAAGCCAAACACATACACAATGCAGCTACCGCAATACCCTCACCAATAAGTACGGCTTGTTTAAAATCGATATCTTTTAGCACATATGTTGGCATTACCAACATCACTGCAGCAGCAGCAATACCCACTAAAAATGTAAAATTAGAAATATACAAACCCCAACTTACTCTATCTGTCATTCCAGTAACACTAAGTCCTTCGCGTATTTGTATAGAATAGCAATACATACCCACTAACATCACAAAGGTTAAAAAAGCCATCCATATATGGTATTTTTTTGAACCGTGAGTAATGGTGTCCAGACTGTCTTTAACTAAATTTATAAATACTTTAATCATTTTCTTGAATATAAATTGTTGCTATTATTAATCCATAAAATACCAGAACTTAGGTTCTGTACCTAAGTCTTCTTTTAGCCTAAAAACTTTTTTGTTTTCTAGAACCCAGCGTATGGTGCTTTTGGGATCTAAAAGGTTTCCGAAAATTCTTGCTCCAGTTGGACAGGCTTCCACGCAAGCAGGATTTTCACCAGCCCTAGAACGTTGTACACAAAAAGTACATTTTTCCATCACCCCTTTTTTTCGCATTCTGTTGCCTAAATAGTGTTGGTTTTTGTTTACTTCTTCTTCTGGAACTTCAGGAGTACTCCAGTTAAATCGTCTACCGTCGTAAGGACAAGCAGCCATACAATATCTACAACCCACACACCAATCATAATCTACTACTACCAAACCATCATCTTCTCTCCAAGTGGCTTGTACAGGACACACTTCCACACAGGGAGGATTGTCACAATGAAAACATTGGGTTCCCATATAAAAATGTCCTTCAGCAGGAACCTCATGGTAATAATTATCATCTGCTTCATTAAAATTAAGTCCTTCACCGTCTTTCATTTCATGAATACGGATGTATTGCATTTGCGAATTTCTATCTTGATTATTTTCTTCCACACAGGCTGATACACAATCCATATATCCTTGACATTTCGAGATATTAAATGCATAACCAAACAGAACATCGTCTTTAGCATTTTGAGATGACATACTAATATTTTTTCCTGTACGTAATTGATAAGAACGAACTAGTCTATCTACTGTGGCAGATTTTTCTTTATTAGACATTAATTTATAATTCCCTTTAAACTGCTCTTCCCATTCAATCTGTGCTTTTTCTTTAGATTCGTCTCCAGCAACAACACTACAAGAAGT
>JQIA01002191.1_pt1 | contig 10470 bp, 9 predicted proteins | sample 811431 | NCBI WGS metagenome assembly JQIA01 (sample SAMN02998118, study PRJNA258478) | marine sediment metagenome | biome: marine; feature: seafloor; material: sediment; isolation source: oil-polluted sediment collected from 3 locations (0.5 km, 0.7 km and 0.9 km)... | place: USA: Gulf of Mexico ... | reverse complement strand
ACCGCATCACCAGGCTTGACCCAGGGCAGTTCATATTCATACACATCGGCATAGACCCACACCTGGCTCAGGTCGACCACCATATAGAGCTCTGTTTTTGGTGTAACATATTGCCCCCGGCGTGAACCAATACGAATCACCGTACCCGCTACTGGAGAATGGATATGTAACCCCTTTTTGATCTCTCGAGTTTTTTCCAACTCTCGGATTTGATGTTCGGGGACATCCAGTAACCGCAAACGTTCGCGAGAACTGTTGAGCAGATCCTTTGCCCCCTGTTTGATCTCATCAAAGGGGCTTTTTTCCAAAGTCGACAAGTTATTCAGTGCCAACAGATATTCTTGCTGTGTAGAGACCAGCTTTGGTGAATAGATACTCAGCAAAATATCGTTTTCAGAGACCTTTTGCCCGGTTTTATTAACGCTTATCGATTCAATCCAGCCATCAATTTTCGGATGCAAATGCACCATGCGCTCCTCATCAAAGCCCACTCGACCCAGAGCGCGAATCGTTCGGCTTATGGCCCCATATCTGGCGGTTGCCGTTCGCACACCAATATTTTGCACCACCACCGGATCAATTTTCACCGTACCAGCCACTTCGCTTTTCTGGTTGTCAGCATAAACAGGGAGATAATCCATACCCATAGAATCCTTGGCGGGTATCGGTGAAGTAATCGCTGGGTTCATCGGGTTGCTATAAAAAAGTATTTCAGGTGCAGAAGATTTTTGATCTTCTTCTACGTAAACCGGCAGGTAATCCATCCCCATGGAATCTTTCATCGGTACCGGCGAGGTTATCTCAGGGTTCATCGGATTTCTGTAAAAGAGGGCTTGGTTTCCCTGTTCACCCATCCACGCAGAAGAACCCTCGTGGCCCGATAGCCAATAGCCTACGCCGACGCCAACGACTAACATCAGGACAGCGATTAATAGAGTAGATTTATTCATAAACAGATTCCTCACCAACAGCAGCTTCCAGGGCCGCCAATGCTTGCTTGGCATCACTCAACGCCTTCCAATATTGCAGCTGGTAATTAAAGAGCGTTATTTGACTGCGAACCAGATTAAGAAAATCAACTTCACTGACCTGATAACCTGCCAACATAGATGCGACGGTTTGTTGTGCCTGAGGCACAATACCGCTGCCAAAGAGCGAAAATTGTTGCCTGGCACGATGGTAATCGGTAACAGCCGAAGAGATTGCGGCCATTACCAAGCCCTTTTTATCGAGCAGTGCGTAACGGTTTTTTTGTAGTTCGCGGCTTTTCTGTAATACGGCCTTCGACTGTTTACGGGGGGCATACAAAGGGATTTTCACCCCCACCATAACGGAAACAAAATCCGAGCGAGCCCCACCTCGCGGTGGCGGATTATCGCCAGTACGATCACCATAGGTCATGCCCAATTTGAAATCAGGATAATAGTCGCGCTTGGCCAGATCAAGGCGAGAGCGTGCAGCATCAACCTGTGTTTCCATCTGCTTTAACCACGGTCGATTGGACGCTGCCTTGTGGTACAGCAGATTTTCATCAGCAAGCGCTGGCATCAGCATTAGTACCTGCTGCGGCAACATCAATTGATCATTGACGGGCCGATCCATCAGGACATTAAGTCCGATAGCCCCATTACGTCGTGTCGCTTGTAACTGAATCTTCTGATCCATCAACTTGGACAGTTCCAGTTGTGATAGCAAAACATCCTGCTGTAGACCTTTTCCCGTCTCATATTTGATTTTTGCGACCGTAATAAACTGACGCAACAGCGCCCGGTTAAGATCCACCGTCTCCAGCGCACGATCCAGATAAAAGAGTTGCCACCATCGGCTCTTTACCTTCTTAATGAGCTGTAGGCGAACCTCATCCACTGAATATCCGACCGCCTGTGCATCGTATTGTGCTACCTGCTCTCTCAAAGCCAGTTTCCCTGGATAAGGGAATGCCTGACTAAAGCCAATCTGAAGCTGCGTCATAGGCTCCTGGTCTCTATCATAGCTATCAGCAGGAAAATTCATCGCATTAAAATTGACTGTGGGGTCCGGCAACGTACCCACTTGTGAGGGTATTTCCGTCAACGCCTGGTAACGTGCCTGCATTGCAGCCAGATTAGGGTTGTCACGAACAGCAAGCTCAACAGCCGAACTTTCAGCCAAAACTTTAATATGTACTTGCTCGCTGGCGTACAGAGCATTGACCGCTAGCACCAAGGGTATGAGACTCACAATAAGTCTGCACCTAGAGAACGCCGCAACGATTAGACGTACTGAAAATTTCAGGGTTATCACCGCAAAAGATAATGCGTCTTTGTGTTCAGATATAACCATCTGCAGGTAAGGCATATATATTTTCCAATATGTTCCAAGCGCTAAATACGAACAAGCGTAACTAGACTATTCAATATTAAAACTCAGTGTAATACTTAGCCCGGATAATTCATCAATTATCCGGATTAGGCCAGCAGGCCTGCGCAGGGTTCGAAATATCAGGCTCAGCCGTACCTTTTTGGAAAATTAGGAATATTTTGGAGGGTGAAAGACAGGAGAAGGCGGTCTGTAGACCAGTGCTTTAGAATTTGTGGCTATCCGGGTACCATTTTGAAGACTGAAGTTGAGTGCTGTTATTTGGATCACTACAACCCCACTACCCACACAGGAAGAGGTGCATAACCCACTATTGCCACAACCGGGATCACAATCACCGCAATGCTCTGATGAATGATCCATACTTTCTTCATAACGGGAAGTTTTTGATGATTCGCTGATATCTTGATCAGGTTCATTATTCAACTTTGCATGGGGCGATATGCTCGTGGCCAAAACCACCCTGGAATAAATACCATTATCACCGGGTTGTGCAGGCACCGCAGCCATTAGTGGCTGAGCCATCAACCCCCATATAACCAATAATATACCTACAATACGAATCATAAACACACCCTATTACGGTTAACTAAAGCATATAACCCTATCGTTTTCAACCTAAAAAACACAGCGGTAGCACATGTTGACTGGGTGATTTTAGCCACCAGCCATAGCCTAAATGGCCAAAGAAACGCTCAACCACGTGGCAACGAACTTATTTTATAGAGTTCCATCACCCTGTGTAAACTCAGGAGTGGCAACAAGTAGCTTAGCCGCAGCCTCAAAGCTGAGAGCACCTTGACGGACTTGATTGCAAATATCTTCGACAAAGGGATTATCGCTGCTTTGAACAAGCTCTTTTATGTGATGGGCCGTAGCTTCGGCCACCGACTGTCGTATAGCCTGCTGGGCGTCCCGACGTACAGTGCGCGCACCAGATTGATAACGCTTGTACACCTCATCTACCAGCGTATTAACACCCTCACCATCGGTAGCGGTTGTTTTAACAATCGGCACCTCTGGAGCGTTGGGCCCACGCAATCTCAGCATACCCTGTAGATAACGCACCGTACTGTCAGCTAATGGCATATCACTTTTATTAACCACAAGAATATCTGCTATCTCTAAAATACCCGATTTGATAGCCTGTATATCATCCCCAAGCCCTGGAGCAGAAACGACGATTTTGACCTCTGCTACTTGAGCAACCTCTACCTCGGACTGGCCAGTTCCAACGGTTTCAATGAGCACAACATCCCGACCGCTGGCATCCATGAGGTCGACAATTTGCGAGGTCATACGTGAAAGCCCTCCCAGGTGGCCTCGAGAGGCCAGTGAACGGGTAAAAACAGCCTCATCAAAAGTATGCTCGACCATACGAATACGATCACCAAGGATTGCCCCTCCGCTTATTGGGCTTGAGGGGTCTACTGCGATAATACCTACGTTCAGATCACGATTGCGCAACGCTTTGACAAAAGAGTTGATCAGAGTGGACTTGCCTACCCCAGGAGGGCCGGTAAAGCCGATGACCATGGCTTGTCCCAACTTCGATTGAGTAGCACTGAGTATTCCAGCAGATTCTTCAGCCTGGTTTTCTACCAGGCTAATTGCGCGGGCAAGTGCGATTCTCTGACCCGCAAAAAGTTGCTCCAGCAGAGTCGAAAGATCCTCTTTTTTATCCATATCAGAACCTTTTAGAGGATAGATTACTCTTCATCAAACAGAGTAGACAGGTTCATAACGGTCCCTGCAAACTCCTCTACCATCTCCCTTACAATTTCACGGCTGGACACCTCACAATTCATGTGCCCAACGATCTGCCCCACTGGCGTGCTAATCAGTGCGCCAGCTCCATGTTCCGTATCGGTTTTACCTGAAGCTACTGCGGCAGAGATACGTTTTATACTGTCTCCAATCAGCGCGGTGTGCATGGGAACATGGAGTGGGTCAGGTGATTCAGGATTGTCCCACTCATCAGTCCAGGCGGTTTTCAAAAAGCGAGCATGCTTGCCGGTAAAACAACGCGAACGGGAAGTTTGGTCAGATTCTGCAGCCAGCAGTTTTTCTTTAACCAGTGGTAGTACGTCTGACTCAGTGGAGGTTAACCAAACGGAACCACACCAAACACCTTGAGCACCCAAGGCCATCGCCGCCACCATCTGTCGACCTCGCCCGATACCCCCCGCAGCAAGTACTGGTGTGGGTGCAACTGCATCCACCACCTCGGGAATTAATACCATGCTCCCGAGTTCACCTGTATGCCCCCCAGCTTCAATTGAAGCGGCAATAATCACATCCACACCCGCTTTTTTATGGTTGATAGCGTGCTTGGCTTTTCCCGCCAGTGCGCCGACCAACATACCCTTGGCATGGCAGCGTTCAATCACATCAACCGGAGGGGTACCTAAAGCGGAAACAAAAATTTTGGGGTTGTACTTGAATATCACATTCAGAATGGCTGCATTCTGTTCAGGCGTGAATTTTGCGTCACCCAGTAACCCACCAACATCACCCCCTTCGCTACTTAATTCAGGGACACCATAGCGTTCCATTATGCCATCAAGAAAACGGCGATGTTGCTCAGGCAGGTGCGCTTGAATCTCTGACTCTGTAGTTTCAATATATTTTTTCGGTAACATCAAATCTACCCCATAAGGGAGATCTTTCAGTTGTTCTTCGATCCATCTGATATCAATTTCCACCTGTTCGGCAGAAGAGAGCGCGCCACCATAAATACCGATACCCCCAGCTTTGGAAACAGCAACGACAACGTCACGACAGTGACTAAAAGCGAAGATGGGAAAACCAAGGCCTAATTGTTTGCAGATTGGAGTTAACATGGTTAATACCTGTACGACAGATGGTTAATACCAGGATATCAATAGCGATCATCCTAGAGGGCTGTTGGGCTTAGGGGTTAAGCTATTACAAAAAAGATGCGCAACACGTCGGAGTACACAGGAACTTCTGGCCACGATATTTTATGGGCAGATCAAGGTATTGCGCAGACCGCTGTAACCCAACAGTACGTTGCAGAATCATTGCAACAGTTTCACGATATCTTCCGCTATAGTCTCGATCGCGGTACCTGGGGCATAGATCCCTTTAGCGCCAGCACCTCGTAGTAATGGCAGGTCAGATTCTGGAATAATGCCACCGACAATGACGGGCTTACTGCCAAGACCGGCTTCAGTCAGGGCGTTAACGACAGCTTCTGTCAACTGTACATGACCACCATTGAGAAAGCTGAGCCCCACTATGTCTACATCTTCTTCCATAGCGATCTGCGTGATAGCTTCCGTGGTTTGAAATACACCGGTATAAATCACCTCCATACCGGCATCACGTAAACCCGCAGCAAGCAGTTTGACGCCAGATTCATGGGTACACAGGCCTGGCTTGGCCAGAAGAACGCGTATAGGCTTACTTCTTTTCATGGTGAACCTCTTCATTAAGAAACATTGGCAGTAATTGGAGCGTATTTATAGCTGCCTACGATCTCCTCGACGGCACTAACCATCTCGCCCAGTGTAACGTCTGCCTTAGCAGCATCGATATAACGTGGCATCACCGGCTGGTTGTTACGAAGCGCTTCCCTTATAGACTCAATGGCTTGCTGCGCTTTGCTCTGATCGCGCTCAGACCGAAGCTTTCTCACACGCTCTATCGCCAGCTTCGAAACCTCGTTGTCAGGACGAAATACAACCTTACCAAACCCAGCGCTCTCCTCCTCCCGATATTTATTGACACCTACGACGACTCTTTCACCTGCATCAAACTCCTTGCGTGCAAGGTAGGCAGTATTTGCGATCTCCTGTTCAAAATAGCCGCCATTTAATGCCTTAATCACTCCCCCGACCGCTTCAACTTCCTCCATCACTTTCAGAACACGTTGTTCAATTTCATCAGTCAATGATTCAACATAATAGGACCCACCTAGCGGATCCACCACATCAGCTAATCCAACCTCTTCCATTATCAACTTAGACGTTTTGATCGCTATGCGTACAGATTCCTCAGTCGGAATTCCCAACGCTTCGTCGTAGGAGGCGATGTGAATACTTTGAGTGCCCGCTATTGCGCTCTGGGCGGTGTGCAGTGCAATGCGAGCGATGTTGTTTTCTGGTTCCTGGGCTGTGAGGCTCGAACCGGCAGTTTGCATATGAATTTTCAAGCGGCGTGCTTTTTCATCTGTAACGTCGAACTCTTCTCGTAGCATGGTTGACCACATTCTGCGTGCAGCCCGAATTTTGCAAACATCTTCAAAGAAATGTACGCCCTGAGAAAACTGGAAGTTGATGCGCATCGCCATATCAGTGGCACTGATTCCAGCTTCGACACCAGCACTTACAATTGCTCGCGCTATGGCAAGATTAAAGCCAACCTCCTGAATGGCATCACTTCCCGATTCCCGTGTATTGTAACCATTGATGCGACAGAGATTAAAGAGTGGGGTCTCCACCGAGCAGAATTTGAACGTATCGATCATCAATTTCATACAGGCATCAGCCGGAAACATAGGCGTCTTGCTGCAGAACATATCGGTAAGAGGGTTGTTAGTGACGATACCCCTCAGTTTTTTTCTGTCGAAGCCCAGCTTGTCGGCCAGGGCAAGATACATGGCCATTATGAATGGGCCGGAGCGGTCAACGATAAAGCCAACGTTGAGCATATCCAGGTCAAAATCTTTGAATAAACGCTCCATGTCATGCACAGAGTCTATGATAACTCCGATATTTCCCACTTCGGCGGTAGCCATAGGGTGATCACTGTCCAGTCCGCAAAAGGTGGGGCGATCAAACACCAGGTTGATAGAAGCACGCCCCTCAAACCCCTGCTGACCTACACTGGCGAGATATTTGGCTCGTTTGTTAGTCTCTTCTGGCAAACTGTAGCCGCAGGCCAGGCTTTCCATCCAGGGGGCTTGACGAAACCCGGTGGAGAAAATGCCTCGAGTAAAATCTCCCTGCCCTGGAAGATCATCTTTGATGGCAGCCGTTGTTTTTGCAAAGTCTTGCCCAGTGTAATAGGCCTTTAATGGAATGCCTGATGGTGTTTTGCGTTCATCATTGTTCATAATCCTCCCCCCCGAGACGAATTTATACAAACACTTAACTCATTGATAATGCTATCAATAAATCCTTATCAGATTGATTTTATAATATTAAATGCAGCAATCGCTGGGGGTGTTCAGGTTTCCATACTACAAACTGTTGGAGGCACGGATTGATCGTGTTCTCCCCCCCCTTATTGCGTATTCTAATTTTTATTTTAATTTCCTGACTGCCACCATCCTAAACTCTGTTGCAGAATTTTTCAAGCAGGCTACCACCCCCTGAATTTTTCATCTCCTCCTCACAGCACAGGGCTTAGCAATTGAAAAACGTTCTGCATGACCCGCTTATATGCGGGTCTTTTTTGCCATTTATCCAATGATAAAGGCTCAGCGTTTTCACGAAAAAACGCCTGCTGCTCGCGTAATTTTTCTGCAAACTCAACACCATAAAAAATCATATTTATTTCAAAATTGAGTGCAAACGAACGAATATCAAAATTACTCGAACCTAAAAAAGCAATGGAGTCATCTATGGTCATGCTTTTAGCGTGAAGCAACCCTTCGTGAAACAGATAAATATTAACGCCACGGCTCAGCAACTGCTCATAGTAAGCACACGCGGCGATGCCAACCAACGCATAGTTGGACTTTGCTGGCACAATCAACTCAACACGCACCCCCTTTAAAGCAGCCGTCTCCATCGCTTCAAGGAACACCTCATCGGGCAAAAAGTAGGGTGTTGTGATAGTTACCTGTTCTTGTGCAGCATGTATAGCTGCCACAACCTGCCGCTGGTAGTTTTCGACCGGAAACAGAGGGCCGCTGGGCAATGCTTGCACCGCATCACCACCTTCAAATAATGGGGTTACATCACCAGGGGAGAGTTCTGAATCTTCCAGGAATTGATCGCTTTCTGCATACCAATCATCGGCAAAAACCGCTTGCAACTCCAACACTACCGGCCCATTCAGGCGAACCATCAGATCGTAATACTCCAGCGTTCTGTAGCCATAATCCGCATTAACGATATTTTGCGAGCCGGTATAACCGATTTGACCATCGATCACCACGATCTTGCGATGATTACGCAGATCAAGCCGTGCCACCCAGGCACGAAGCAAGCCGACTGGCAGTGCTGCATAGAGCTCAACACCTGAGGCCCTCAAATCTGGTGCCACCTGATTGAGAAATTGTCTTGAACCCACCGCATCAACCAAAAGCCGACATTTAACGCCACGCAAAGCAGCTCGTTTAAGTGCCTCACCAACGCACTGCCCGGTTTCGTCTGCTGCAAAAATATAGAAAAGCAGATGGACATGCCTTTGCGCTGCATCTATATCTTCGATAAGTTGATCGATCACTCTGTCGGTATTGGTCAACAGCGTTGCTCTGTTACCAAATGTGACCGGCATAGAGCCTAGTTTTTCCGCCAATGTGACGGTGGGTGAAAAGCGCTTGTCTATCCCAGGAGGCTCATGTTCTGCACCCAAAACATCAAACTTTCGCAGACCATCATATTTTTTTAGTAATGCCCTGCGTAGCCGGATACGACGGTGCGGCAACCTGTTTTCACCAATCAAAAGATATAAAAAAAGCCCCGGCCAGGGAAGGAAAAAGATAACCAGCAACCAGGTTACCGCAGTACGTGGCCGGTGACGTTCGATCAAAACAGCCAACATAAGCAGCCGCACCAGCCACTCGCTGATATAGATCAGCAGTGACCAGGAGAGAGAGACTTCCGTCACCATCTGCTATTGACCCCACAGCCTAATCAAACTTAACCCTATTAAATTTATTGAAGATGGGATTGCACCCACCGCACCATATCAGCTGAACCCATAGCACCCGGAATACGCGCCACTTCACGACCATTTTTAAAGAGCGCGAGGGTTGGGATACTGCGAATAGCATACTGCGTGGCCAACGCTTGCTCAGCTTCCGTATTCACCTTTATCAACCGCACCTGCGGTTCAAGTTGAGCGGCAGCTTGTTCAAAAGCGGGAGCCATCGTCTTACAAGGTCCGCACCACGGAGCCCAAAAATCCACCAACAGGGGAATATCGCTGCGAGTAATCTGCTTCTGAAAATTACTGGCTGTCAGGTCAGCAGGGTGCCCACCAAACAGAACCTTATGGCACTGACCGCATTTTGGTTGTTCTAGCATCCGAGCAGCCGGAATTCGATTCACCGCATTACAATATGAACACACAACATGGAATGATTCACTCATACCCCCTCCTCACTACATTAAGTGCCTGCGCAGTATTCTAGCCCTTTAAGCAGTTCTAGCGCCAGAGCAGAGCCAACGGTGTTAACACTCACCTGTTCAACTGGTGTACACAGGGAATACTCAAAACTTCTGGCCATCCTGTTAAGGACATCAGTCAGCAGAAAATGATAAAAGAACCTGTACATCACCATACCGGATGATTTTTTTGGTAGTCCGCGGCATCAATACGCAACGTTTTAAACGTGCAGCCCCCCGGTAAAGCGTGTTGGCATCGCTTGATAAATGCCTGGTTATCCTGCGCTGGTGGTCTGTTGCCTTTACGAAAATCGACCGCTACAGCTTTCTACATTTTAGGAATTTCTATCTGGGGATTTCTGGGAGGGGGGGCTAACATAACCACTTGCTAACAGCAAGCAAGTTATATATGGTAGGACTTGCTGACAGCAAGCAAGTTATGTGAAAGCCACCTAAATGGAACGGATTGTATTTAGATCTGCAATCACGAATATATCCAGCTGGGCAGACTGCCACAGATATGATTTCTTGCTAGTTAGCCAAAAATTGACCTAATAATAAAAATTCATCCTCGGAAAGCAAGGTGTTGTTAAAGAGGCTTTTGTTCGCAGCGAACTTGTACACAGACTTATTTATGATGTATGTACTGACTGAATAGTGCATATGCGAAAACCCTCCTCCTTACATTCAAAGGGAAAAAGAGAGAATCATTCTTTCTTTAATAATAAGCCCAAGATAAGGCTACGCAAACGCGTCGTTAGTCTGATTCCAGGGCAATCAACTAAAATGGAGAAATTTCTATGAGTAC
>JQIA01002190.1_pt1 | contig 10471 bp, 10 predicted proteins | sample 811431 | NCBI WGS metagenome assembly JQIA01 (sample SAMN02998118, study PRJNA258478) | marine sediment metagenome | biome: marine; feature: seafloor; material: sediment; isolation source: oil-polluted sediment collected from 3 locations (0.5 km, 0.7 km and 0.9 km)... | place: USA: Gulf of Mexico ... | reverse complement strand
GATGGCTTGCTCAGTCATTGCACAATGATAAGATTGAACCTATTGTGGGTAAACCCTGTTGTGTTGATGCGTTCAACAAGCCCGAGTATTGGTGATAATCGTGATTTATCGACTATAGCCGAATAGTTTCCGGATCGTCTCTTTGGTTTTTCTGAAATTGCTGATCATTGATACAAGCTCTCAGCCTTAGGGTATATATTTATTTCTGGGTTGTGAAAGCCCATTGTGGTGCAATTTTAATGTATGATGCATGCGCACTTGTGGTTTTGAAGGGTTTGAGGAGGCTAAGTTGAGACCAGGTTTTATTGTATCATTGCTATTTATTTTGGTGTTAGGCGCTTGTTCTGGTGGTAGTGATGGCGGAGCTGTTATTCGTTATAACGTTCCTGAAGTTACCATGATTGATGGTAAAATTGACCCTTCCTTATTAGCTGAACATCAAATTTTACGTCGTGGCAACGGTTCTGAGCCACAATCTCTTGACCCGCACAAAGCTGAAGGTGTTCCTTCCTCGCATATATTGAGAGACCTTTTTGAAGGGTTAACCGGAGAGTCACCGGAAGGTGACATTATTCCTGCTGGTGCTGAATCTTGGGATATTTCTGAGGATGGTTTAACCTATATATTTCATATCCGTAAAAATGCATTTTGGTCGAATGGTGATCCCGTTACGGCTGCAGATTTTTCTTATGGGTTGCATCGTTCAACAGATCCTTTAACCGGATCTGAATATGCACAAATGCTTGCTCCTATTTTACATGCGGAAGATGTCATATCGGGTAAACAGGATGTGAGTGCTCTAGGTGTTAAGGCGCTGGATGAGCATACTCTGGAAATTCGTTTAAAAGGCCCTACACCTTATTTTTTAGGTTTACTAAATCACTCTTCAACCTATCCTGTGAATCAGCGTAATGTAGAGGAACACGGGAATAGCTTTGCACGGCCTGGCAAGTTGGTTGGAAATGGCGCTTATGTTTTAAAAGACTGGGTAGTTCGCTCTCATATTACTCTAGAAAAAAGCCAGCACTATTGGGATAAAGAGAATGTCATTATCACCGAAGTGGTTTTATATCCTATTGAAGACCAGTCAACAGCGGTGAAGCGTTACAGAGCGGGTGAGCTGGACTGGACCTATGAGCTTCCAAACAATCAATTTAAGTGGCTTTCCAAACATATGCCTCAGGATTTGCAAATCAGTCCTTATTTAGGTGTGTATTACTATGGCTTTAATTTGACTCAACCTCCTTTTAAAGATAATCCAAAGTTGCGAGTTGCTCTCTCGATGGCTATTGAGCGCGAGATTTTAACCGATAAAGTTACGCAGTTTGGAGAAAGCCCGAATTATGCTTATGTGCCAACAGGTATTCCTGGATATAAATCAAAGACGGTGTATTGGGCAGGTTTTAGTCGTGAAGAGCGGGTAAAAGAAGCCAAAAAGCTGTATGAAGAGGCTGGCTATTCAGAAACAAATCCACTGCAAATTGAAATACGTTATAACACGTCAGAAAACCATAAAAAAATTGCATTAGCTATTTCAGCCATGTGGAAGCAAAACCTAGGTGTTAAAACTACTCTGGTAAATGAAGAGTGGAAGGTGTTTTTAGAAAATCGCAAGCAAAAGAAACTGACGCAGGTATTTCGCGCTGGATGGATTGGTGATTATTCTGATCCTTATAACTTTTTTGAGTTATTGCACTCAAAGCATGGGATTAATGACTCTGGCTATAACAACCCTGAATATGATGCTTTATTAGCACAGATTTCGGTAGAAAGTGATTTGGTTAAACGCAGTGAGATGATGCATAAGGCTGAGGCTATTATGTTGCAGGACCAGCCAGTTGCTCCCGTATATTCGTATGTGACAAAACGTCTAGTACGCCCGGGCCTGCAGGGCTGGAAGCCTAATGTTATGGACCATCACTATAGTAAATATATGTATCTGCTTAAATATGAAATGACACAGGAGCCGGCTAAATAATATGTTGAAATACGCTATTCGACGTTTTTTTGGTGCAATCCCCACTTTATTAGTCCTGATTACGCTGGCATTTTTTTTAATGCGCGCAGCACCAGGCGGTCCATTTGATAAAGAAAAAAGTTTACCGCCCGAAATTGCAGCAAACCTTGCAGCTAAATACCATTTGGATGAGCCTCTTATCATGCAATATGGGCGCTATCTAGTACAGATTGCACGTTTTGATTTTGGGCCTTCTTTTCAGTATAAAGACTGGACAGTTAATGAGTTGATTAGTGCCGGGTTCCCTGTCTCATTAACATTGGGAGGGTTGGCCATGTTAGTGGCCTTTAGCTTAGGGACATCTATAGGGACCATAGCTGCTATTAAACAAAATAGTGCCGTGGATTATTCAGTGATGGCCGTGGCAATGACCGGCATTTCGATCCCTAACTTTGTGCTGGCCCCGGCAATGATTTTATTTTTTGCGGTATTTAATAACTGGTTACCCGCGGGTGGTTGGGATTGGTCATTTAGCCGCATGATTTTGCCGGTGATTGCACTTGCACTACCGATGGTTGCATATATTTCCCGGTTAACCCGGGGCAGTATGATTGAAGTATTACGCAGCAATTATATTCGAACGGCAATTGCCAAAGGCTTGCCTATGCGTACAGTGATATTACGCCATGCTTTACGACCTGCACTACTGCCGGTTATTTCCTTTGTCGGCCCGGCTACGGCTGCGATTATTACGGGTTCCGTGGTTATTGAGAAAATTTTCACAATTCCAGGCCTGGGCAGTCACTTTGTACAAGGCGCACTTAATCGTGATTACACTCTGGTTATGGGCGTGGTTATTTTTTATGGTGTCTTAATTATTGCTTTTAACTTTATTGTAGACCTTCTCTACGCCATATTGGATCCTAAAATACGTTATGCCTGATACCGCGTTGCAAGGTGTGTCTCTGCCACAACAAGAGATAATTAAAGGTCGCAGCTTATGGGTTGATGCCTGGACTCGTCTGAAAAGAAATCGAGCTGCAATGGCCAGCAGTATTATTCTCGCCGGAATGTTTCTATTAGTCATAGTTGGTCCCTGGCTTTCACCGTATGATTTTGACTTTACTGACTGGGGATTTATATCTACAGCGCCAGATTTAGCAACGGGTCATATTTTTGGTACGGATGCGATTGGCCGGGATTTATTTGTTCGAGTACTTGAAGGTGGCCGAATGTCACTGATGGTCGGTATTGTTGCGACTTTTGTGAGTTTACTCATAGGTATCAGTTACGGCGCTACCGCAGGGTATTTTGGCGGTAAAATTGATTCGGTTATGATGCGTATTGTTGATATTATTTACGCTATGCCATTTATGTTTTTTGTGATCCTGCTAATGGTTATTTTCGGTCGTAATATCATTCTGATATTTGTCGCTATTGGTGCAGTTAACTGGCTGGATATGGCACGTATTGTACGCGGCCAGACATTGAGCTTAAAAAAGCGAGAGTTTGTTGAAGCAGCACGAGCCAGTGGAGTAAGTTCTTTTGGAATCATTCGCCGTCATATCATTCCTAATTTGTTAGGCGTGGTTGCGGTTTATGTCACTTTGACTATCCCGCAGGTTATTCTTGTTGAGTCATTCTTAAGCTTTCTGGGCTTAGGTGTACAAGAGCCAAACACATCATGGGGCGCGCTTGTTAATGAAGGTGCTCAGGATATGGAAATGGCGCCCTGGTCGTTATTGTTTCCTGCGGGATTTCTCGCAACCACACTGTTTTGTTTTAACTTTATTGGTGATGGCCTCCGTGATGCACTGGACCCTAAGGATCGATAATGCTTAATGTTAATAATCTAACCGTAAGTTTTAGTACGCCTGAAGGGTCGGTTCAGGCCGTCAATAATTTAAGCTTTGACATTAGTGAAGGTGAAACCCTGGCAATTGTAGGTGAATCCGGGTCAGGCAAGAGCCAAACAGTCTTGTCTATTATGGGCCTTTTGGCTCAGAACGGAGATGCCTCTGGAGAGGCGATATTTGCCGGTCAAAATTTAATAAATATGCCTGCAAAAGAATTGAATAAGGTACGTGGTGCGGACATTTCGATGATCTTCCAGGATCCGATGACGTGTCTAAATCCCTACATGACCATTGGCAAACAGATGATTGAAGTGCTTGAGCTTCATCAAAATATGGATAAAAAGACAGCATGGGCGAAAGCCTTAGAAATGCTGGATAAGGTTCAAATACCGGATGCTAAGTCTAGGATTAACCAATATGCCCATGAGTTTTCCGGAGGCATGCGTCAGCGCGTTATGATAGCGATGGCATTGCTGTGTAACCCAAAAGTATTGATTGCTGATGAACCAACAACGGCTCTTGATGTGACGGTACAGGCGCAAATAAATCGCCTGATGCGTCAGCTAAATAAAGAAACAAATACTTCTATTATTCTAATCACCCATGACCTTGGCGTGGTTGCCGGGTTATGCGATAAAGTATTGGTGATGTATGCAGGTGAAATGGTGGAATATGGAACAGTGGATGAAATTTTCCATAAGCCGGCACATCCATATACACGAGGCCTTTTACGTTCTGTTCCTCGGCTGGATAAAAACAGCTTACAGAAATTGCTCACAATTCCTGGCAACCCGCCTAATTTGCTGGCGTTAAAAGAGGGTTGTCATTTTTATCCGAGATGTAATTCAGCTCAAGCTTCCTGTAAAAAAGGGCACCCACCATTGCAAGTGATTGATGGCGAACATACCAGTCGTTGCTACTTGAAACCCGAGGAGCTTAAGGCATGACACATACCGTATTAAAAGTGGATGACCTGGCTGTATATTTTCCTATTACGACACACCAAAACTGGCTGCGGTCTAAAACAGAATGGTTGCGGGCTGTAGACGGTGTAAGTTTCGAGCTTAAACAAGGTGAAACTCTGGGTGTCGTTGGCGAATCAGGTTGTGGTAAATCAACCCTGGCGCGTGCGATTTTAGGCCTGGTTCCTGCTCATGGTGGTTCGGCTATCTGGAAAGAAACAGACCTACTGCGTTTATCAGAAAAGGACTGGCGGCCTTATCGTAAGGATGTTCAGGTTGTGTTTCAGGATCCGCTGGCAAGTCTTGATCCGCGTATGACAGTGGGTGAGATTATTGAAGAGCCGCTTAAAGCGCTTTATCCTGGGTTTTCTCAGGAGCAAAAAGATGCCACAGTTCAGGGTATGTTGAAGCTGGTTGGTATTCTTCCCAATCAGATAAATCGATATCCGCATGAGTTTTCTGGTGGTCAGTGTCAGAGAATTGGTATAGCACGTGCATTAGTTGTGAAGCCATCTCTGCTTATTTGTGATGAGCCAGTAAGTGCACTTGATGTATCAATTCAGGCGCAGGTTGTTAACTTGTTAATGGAGTTACAGCAGCGGCTTAAATTATCGGTGATATTTATTGCCCATGACCTGGCTATCGTTAAACATATTTCGCACAGAATTTTGGTGATGTATCTGGGTAAAGTAGTTGAGATTGCAGATCGGGATACTATTTATGAAAACCCGCTGCACCCATATACTAAAGCATTAATGGATGCGGTTCCTATACCTGACCCCCAAGTAGAGCGTGAGCGACTTGATGTGGCTCTGGAGGGTGATTTACCTTCGCCGATGGACCCTCCTTCCGGCTGTCCTTTTCATACACGTTGTCCTCAAGTTCAGGATAAGTGTAAAGTTGAAATCCCTGAACTAAAAGATCAGGGTAATGGTCATAATGTTGCTTGCCTTCTGGTATCTTAGTAACAATGAACATGAGAAAAATGAGGTTATAAGAAATGAAAAAATATAATGTATTACTGGTAATAACCTTTCTGGCGACAATAGCAATGCCACTATTATCTCAGGCACAATCCGATGCGCCGCCTCCACCGCCAGTGAGAGAGCCCAAGCCTCTGGCTGAAAAAATGCGCCCGGCTGATGATATGGCACCTACCGTTAGTATTACACGCAAAGGGGACACCATTACTGAAGAATATAGAGTTCAGGGAACTCTGGTGATGGTGAAGGTTATCCCGAGAAGAGGAGCGCCTTATTATCTTATGGATACTGATGGTGATGGTGACCTTGAATCGAGAACCAGTGACTTTGAAAAGGTACAGCCCGTTATGTGGAAGCTATTTAGCTGGGGCAATGGAAAATGATTCATTTTTTAATGCGTGTATAAAAAATGATGTTGCAACAAATTGCTAATGGCATAGATTACATTACTACGGTTATTGGTAAAGCCATCTCTTGGTTGACTGGTGTGATGGTTTTAACAACTGTGATGGTTATTGTGTTGCGTAGTGGCTTTGACCTTGGCTGGATTTGGCTACAGGAAACCATTAGCTGGATGCATGCTAGTATTTTCATGCTGGGTTCGGCATGGGCTTTACAACAGGACAAGCATGTAAGAGTGGATATTTTTTATTCAAAACTTACAGACCTTGGCAAGGCACGTGTAGATTTTTTCGGCAGTTTGTTTTTATTAATTCCTGTTTGTGTGTTTATTGGCTGGTCCAGCTTTGAGTATGTTATGCGCTCCTGGGAAATTAATGAAGCTTCGCGTGAGTCCGGCGGCCTTCCGGCCTTGTATTTATTTAAAAGCTTAATACTAGCTTTTGCAGTGCTTATGGTTTTGCAGGGTTTGGCAAAGCTGATTCAAAATGGCATAAAGCTCAGGAAATCTTCATGAGTGCATGGCCAGCTCTATTGATGTTTCTTTGTGTGGGCCTAGTGCTTATGGCGGGCTACCCTGTGGCCTTTTCACTTGCTGGCGTTGCTTTATTTTTTGCCGCAGCAGGGAGTATGTTTGGCGTATTTGATATCAGCTTTCTTGATGCATTACCAAATCGCTTATTTGGGGTAATGAGTAATGAAACTCTGATTGCTGTTCCTATGTTTGTCTTTATGGGTCTAATGCTTGAGCGCTCAAAAGTGGCAAATGATCTACTTGATAATATGACACAACTAATGGGTTCTGTTAAAGGCGGGCTGGGTTTTGCTGTCTTATTGGTAGGCCTGCTGCTGGCGGCAAGTACCGGTATTGTCGGAGCCACAGTTGTAACAATGGGCGTATTATCTTTGCCTACCATGCTTCGCAAAGGCTATGACCCGGCACTTTCTTGCGGAACAATATGTGCCTCAGGCACGTTGGGGCAAATCATACCTCCATCTATTGTGTTGGTATTATTAGGAGATGTTATTTCTAATGCGTACCAGCAATCTCAATTAAGTATGGGGATTTTCTCTCCTAAAGCCATATCTGTGGGGGATTTGTTTGTCGCAGCAGTTATTCCGGGATTATTGCTGGTGAGTTTATACTTCATCTATTTGTGGGGTACTGCGGTTTTGCAACCGCATAAAATGCCCATCGATATAGAGCATGATAGTGAGCATAAACCAAAGTTAAAATTTATGACCATTGTTCGCTCTGTGATGGTTCCTTTGGTTTTGATTGTTGCAGTATTAGGTTCAATTATTATGGGCATTGCGACACCAACGGAAGCGGCTTCATTAGGTGCTTTAGGTGCTACGTTAATGGCTTTGCTGTATAAGCAACTAAGTCTGAAAATAGCAAAAGATGTGATGCAGGAAACACTAAAAATCACATCGATGGTATTTGCCATTTTGATAGGGGCTGCACTATTTTCACTGGTCTTTCGAGGCTTTGGTGGTGATGATGCAGTACATGAGTTACTAACAGAATTACCTGGCGGTAAATTTACTGCTATTTTGGTTGTAATGCTCATCATGTTTTTGCTGGGCTTTGTACTGGACTTTATTGAGATAACATTTGTAGTCATACCTGTTGTGGGCCCGGTGTTGCTGAGTATGGGTTTTGACCCTTTGTGGCTAGGCATTATGATCGCGTTGAATCTGCAAACAAGTTTCTTAACACCTCCTTTTGGTTTTGCATTATTCTATCTTAGAGGCGTTGCGCCACCTGAAATTACTACAAAGCAAATTTATAAAGGAGTTTTACCCTTTATTGTCATCCAGCTCATTATGCTGCTGATATTAGCGTTGTTCCCGGATCTGGTAACTTGGCTGCCTGATATAGTAAGGGCAAAGTAATTGTATATTTCAGAACTTCCAGAAAAGGCACCCTCTAGAGGCAATTGGTTTTCTCAATCTTTAGGTCGCTTGATACTGCGTTTAGGGGGCTGGGAATATAAAGGTGAATGGCCTGATGTACCCCAATGCGCCATTATCATTGCTCCACATACATCAAACTGGGATTTTATTGTTGGTTTAAGTGCTGCTTTTGCCTGTAGGCTGAGCCCGCGTTGGCTAGGAAAAGATGCGTTATTCAAATCAGCGCTAGGCTGGTTTTTTCATTGGCAAGGTGGCTTGCCGGTGGAGCGAAACCATCCACATGGTATGGTGGGTTCTGTGGTAGATACCGTTAAAAAAACACCTAAGATCTGGTTGGTTCTTGCACCCGAAGGCACGCGCAGCAAAGTCAAAAAATGGCGAACTGGTTTTTACCACATCGCACATAATGCCGGGATACCGATTGTACCGGTTGCCTTTGACTGGAAAAACAAAAAAATTCATGTGCTTGAGCTATATTACCCAACAGGTGACTTTGAAAAAGAGCTGCCCGAAATACAGGCTCTGTTTAACTTTGCTGAAGGGTATGATAATAAAAATGCCTGAGTTAATGTCATGGTTTCCATAATTCTGTTTTAGGATAAAAAGCCTGCCATGCAAACCAAAAGACCATAACGGATGGAATAGTTTCGCCATCGTAGCCTGTGATTCGAGGGTGTTTTGTTTCTGGATCATAATGAACAGATATTTGTTTATCACCTAAACGATCTTTAAAATCAGGATGTTCTGTTAAATCTTTTATAGAATATGCGCGTGCTTGTCCGTCGATAATGATGCCGACAACCCAGCTTTTATTAGGAAGCTCACGACGTTTGCGAGGAACAGGGAACATTGTTTTCTTTGACTTGAAGTAAGAGGCATAAGCTTCTGCCTGATAGTTATAAGCAAACCCTGTGTCGGTTGAAAGTACTTTGCCCTGAGGATATTTTTCACGCCAGGCTGACCATGTAAGGTGCTCACTCACTAACCAGTCAAGTTCACTATCGACAGCCGGCCCGCTAACAGCCTTCATTCCCAATTGAGACCAGAGTGACTCTGTTTCTCTGTCATACATAAGCACATCACTTTGATAAAGCAAGCCTGAAACACCAAAGGTACGCAGCGCTCCCCCGGCATTTCTATCAAAAACCATGGCTGTTCCGCAGAGAGGGCAATATGTAACAGCGATGGCTTTGTCACCCATGAAATCATTAACAATTTCATGCCAGACTAGAATGCGTGTTGGATAGGCGCGTGTTTGTCCCGCATGAGTCATGCTGATAATGACATCATCGTCACGTAGATAGTTAACCTCACTTATAGCAATAAACTTTGGATTATTAATGGATGGTATGCCGTCGCGCGGAGGCCCTCCGGAAATAACCTTTCTTTTATTAATTGTTATATTGGATACATCAAAGTCATTATATTTTCGTTTTGCGAATACATTACTGGCAAGCAGTGCCAAAATTAGGATGAAAATACCATGATGTTTTAGAGAAGAAATAATGGGTGTGTTGTGACTCATAACATACTCTTAAGATAGTGACTCTTAAGGTATTGACCATACAACAGCTGAATTTATTACATGTGAAGGCTCATATTGTTTATTTGATCAACAATCGCACCGTGAGTAAATATCTGTTAAATTGGTGCTTGAATCGTTTTATGGCCTGGTACCTCCTATGATAAAGAAAGCCCGCTTATTTAGTTTTACGCTACTTATTGTTATTTTTTCACTGTTAAATGCCTCTGTATCATTGGCTAAAGAGGAAAAAAGCTTAATAAAAAGCGATATTTTTTCCGGTTTGAAATTAAGGAATATTGGCCCTGCATTTATGTCTGGACGTATTGCCGATATTGATATTGACCCGAATAATAAAAACATCTGGATTGTGGGTGTTGGCTCGGGTGGTGTATGGAAGACCACAAATGCAGGTACAACCTGGACACCACTATTTGATAAACAAAGCGTGTACTCCATTGGTACGGTAACGATAGATCCGAATAATTCATCAACCATATGGGTTGGTACCGGTGAAAATGTGAGTGGCCGTCATGTAGGCTTTGGTGATGGTGTTTATGTAAGCCATGATGGTGGAAGCAGTTGGCAGCATAAAGGACTAAAAGAGTCAGAACATATATCTGAGATTATCGTTCACCCTCAAAATCCGAATATTATCTGGGTTGCATCACAAGGCCCGCTTTGGTCAAAAGGTGGACAGCGTGGTTTATATAAGTCAATAGATGGTGGTGATAGTTGGACCAAGACATTAGGTGATGACACATGGGTGGGTGTGACTGATCTCGTTATGGACCCGCGAAACCCGGATCGTTTGTATGCGGCGACATGGCAGCGCCATAGAACAGTAGCTGCATTGCTTGATGGTGGCCCGG
>JQIA01002189.1_pt1 | contig 10472 bp, 7 predicted proteins | sample 811431 | NCBI WGS metagenome assembly JQIA01 (sample SAMN02998118, study PRJNA258478) | marine sediment metagenome | biome: marine; feature: seafloor; material: sediment; isolation source: oil-polluted sediment collected from 3 locations (0.5 km, 0.7 km and 0.9 km)... | place: USA: Gulf of Mexico ... | reverse complement strand
AAATCAATTACCAATGGTCTTGTGTATACAGAGCAGGCACTTGATTTGGAAAATGAAATAGAATTACAAATGAAGAAGTTTACACCGCTAGAATTTGATGGTTTTGTTCGCCCTGTGTTTGAAGAAGATGAGTGGATTTTATACGCGGTGGGTGGTGGACTAGGGTTTCTAGCGGGTTGGGCCCAGTTTGTCTTAATGTTTTCATGATAGAAGCGATGACTGGTAACAGGGTCATCGCTTCTATTGTTCGCTTGTGCTGTTAGTTTGTATTGTTATTTGCCACGCCTGAATTGTATTGAGATAAGTGTAGGGATAGTTGTTGAAAGGCTGTAATGGTGGAGGGGATTAATATTTCAACTTTTTCACAGCAGCCATCGACTGCTGCCATTTCTAGCTCTGTTGCACATTGGTTGAGCTGTATCCCGCTTAAATTAGCAGAAACACCTTTGATTACATGAGCGAGATGGCTAATCTGTCCCCAGTGTTTTCCCCCTTGCTCTTGTTTTAATTGTTCTATTTTTCCTGGTGCTTCGGCTAAAAATAATTCGATGAGAGAGCGTTGTAAATCGTCGAGGCCTTTCAGTCGAAGTAAAAATGAGGTTTTATCCCATATTTCCTGGGTATCAAATGCATCGATAGTCAAAGGGGATGAAGTGTTACTTTGAGGTGTGTTAAGCAGCCATTTTTTTAACATGGTTTCAATCTCTTCTGGCTGAATTGGCTTGCTTAAATAGTCACTCATCCCCGCGGCTAAACATTTCTCTTTGTCTCCAATCATCGCATTTGCCGTCATCGCGATGATTGGTGTGTTTTTGTAATGATCTCCTGCTTGGCCCGCTCGGATATTGCGAGATGTTTCGTAGCCATCCATTATCGGCATTTGGCAGTCCATTAGCAGCAATGTGTACACGTCTTCAAGGGGGGTGTTTATTATTGCGTCTAATGCTTCTTGCCCATCAGATACAATGTCGATGGATATTCCAATGTTTTCTAATATTCCTCTGGCAACTTCCTGGTTAATTTGATTGTCTTCAACAAGCAAGAGTCGTGTATCGGTTGGCCATTGCGTTTCTATCCCCAGGTCTTGTATGTCAGGGTTTTGGGGAGGTTTTGGCACGGTAATTTGGTTGTCGTTTGTAGATGCAACATGAGATAGCGCATCAAAAAGGTCTTGTGTCGTAGCGGGTTTTGGAAAGTGCGTACAGAGGGTGAGTTCTGTGAAATAATTTGAGTCATCATGATGAGCTATCGACGTCATCATGATACGTTTAATTGGACTAAATCGAGGGTCTTCCTGGAGTGAAAGCGCGAGTTGAGAGCCACTCATACCGGGCATATCATCATCGATAAATATAGCGTCAAATAACGGCTTTTCTGCTTTTATGCACTCCTCTATTACGGTAATAGCATCTATTCCATTGGTTGCTCCATGCACCTTTACACCCCAGCGCTGGAATTGATTGCAGAGGGCGTTTAGGTTGGTTTTATTGTTGTCGACGATCAAAAGTGACAGGGTTTCGGTTTTTACTTGCGGTAACACCGGTTTGGATTGTTTGCTTGGGAGTAGATTTATGGAAAATTCAAAACAACTGCCTTTGTCGGTGTTACTGGTTACGGAGATCTCACCACCCATTAAGCCGCATAGCTTTTTGACAATAGATAAACCTAAACCTGTTCCGCCATAGGTTCGAGTGGTTGATGCGTCAACTTGAGTAAATACATCAAATAAAGCGTCCTGTTTATCCCTGGGGATGCCGATGCCGGTATCTCTAACGATACAATGTAGAGTGAGGTTGTTATTGGAGGCAGGTGTTACGCTGGCTTTTATCTCAATCTCACCGGTGGCGGTGAATTTTATGGCATTGCCAACAAGGTTTGTGAGTATTTGCCGCAGCCTACTGGGGTCCCCCCTTACAATGGAATGGTTTATGTCTACAGTGTCGAGAATAAACTCCAAGCCTTTTTCCTGCGTTCTGAGTGCCATGGACTCCGCAAAATTATCAAATGTTTTACGTAAGCTAAAATCAAGTATTTCAAGTTCCAATTTTCCGGCATCTACTTTAGAAAAATCCAATATGTCATTGATAAGGGAAAGTAAGGATTCTGCACTGGACTGAGCGACATGTGCCTTTCGTTGTTGATCTTTTGATAAATCAGTTTTCATCAACAAACCCAACATGCCAAGAACTCCGTTCATTGGGGTTCTTATCTCATGACTCATGCTGGCGAGAAAGTCACTTTTAGCTTGGGCGGCAATTTCAGCCGTGTTTTTTGCTTCCATTAAATCAGCTTCGGCTTTTTTTCGCTGAGTAATGTCACGAGCGCTAGCGGTAAATTGTGGATGTTCTCCATTGGATATTTCGGAAATGGATAATTCTAAACAAAAAGTACCGCCATCTTTTCGCAAGCCTTCAACCTCGACTGTTTTCCCTAGGATGATGGCTGTACCGCTGGATAAATATTTATCTAACCCTTTTTGGTGAGCGTCACGATAGGATTCTGGCATTAACATACAAATGTTTTTTCCTGACACTTCTTCTTTCTCATATCCGAAAATACGACAGGCAGCAGGATTAAATGCCTCAATAATCCCTTTTTTGTTAATTGTGATAATAGCATCAGCGACGGCATTAAATATGCCGCGAGTGAGTGCCTCACTTTGAATGAGTGCTTTTTCTGTGTTTTTGATTTTGGTGATTTCAGTACGAATGGCAATATAACTTTGGGGCTTTTTGTTTGGCCCCATAAAGGGAACAATGGTTGTGTCTACCCAATAAAGGTCACCGGATTTGGTGCGGTTACACAGCTCTCCATGCCAGACTTCTCCGGATGATATTGTATGATACATCTGTGTGAAAACGTCTTTTTTATGGGTTCCAGAATTGAGTATGCGATGGTTTTGTCCGAGTAACTCATTCTCATCGAACCCACTTATCTCTATGAATTTTTTGTTAACAAACGTAATGGTTCCTTTGGCATTAGTGATAGCAACAATAGCATGTTGATCAAGTGCAAAACGTTGCTCCGCTAGTTCCTTGAGTGCCTGGTGGGATTGTAATGACTGTTCTTGTATTTTTGTTTCATACTGATGACGTTTTTCGAGCATGTTATTAAAGGAATTAGCAAGTGCTCCAATTTCATCATTTGACTGAATAGGAATGTTTTGGGATAGATTGCCTGCGGTAATGTTTTTTGTGGCTTTTACCAGCGTGATTAATGGTGAGGTAAGTCGTTGAGCAAAACCGATTGCTAGTAAAGCGGATAGAAAAATAAGTGCTATGCCAATAATGATGAACTGATGGGTGAGTTTTTTTGCTGACGAGAGTGCTTCGTCTGTATTGATTTTTACTACTATTCCCCACTCTAGTTCGGGAATGGGGCGCCATGCGGCAATAACGGTGTTGTTATCATAATCTTGAGATATTCCAACCCCTTTTTTCCCCTGTAGAGCCTTTTGTAAGGGTATCGCTTCTTCTGAGCCAAAAGGGAAAAATCGAGCAAATTCAGCGTCAGGGGCGTTTCTTAATGGCGCGATGATAAGTGCGCCATCACCTTCTTTTCTTCCGATAACAGTCTCCCCAGTTTGTTTTAACCCTGTGAAGTCTCGTGCTAGATGAAAGTAATCATTACTGCTTAACTGTATGGCTACAACGCCGAGAAACGTATCGTTGTTAAATACCGGGGCGGCAATAAAGGCGCTTTGTTCTTCCTTATCTTGCTTTTCTGGTGTCTTTTGTTGTTGCCACTTTGATGGCGAATAGGTATTAAATATAGATACGTTGGTTTCTAATAATGTGGCTGCTTGTACAAAGGTTTGTGCGAGCAGTGATTTTTTGTAAGGCTCAGTGAAGAGATTTGTACCAAATTCGAGTTCATGAATTGCAGTGAAAACAATGTCTCCATTGGGAGAAATTAGAAATAAATCGTAGCTATTAAATTGAGCTTTGAGTGTGGTTAGTGCAGGGCGAAGTTTATCTTCTTTTAGTTGGTATACCGGGTTATTGATTCCCTGGGAAAAAGCGGGGGCAAGGTCGGTGAGCGCAGTGCGAATAATAGGTAGTTTTGCCAATATCGACAGGTCACTTTTTTTCTTTTGGATGTACCTCTGTATACTGTCTACTTTTTCATCGGCGATGATATTTAACGTGTTTTCAACTTCTAGCTGAATCGTTCTTGTTGCATTGTGAACGGCTAGAGTTGCGATAAGCCCAATGGATAAGGTGGTGATAAAGAAAAATGCAAATAGCAGTTTATAACGAATACTCATCACTATGCCTTTACCTTAATGCGCACAGGCATATTGCGAAGAATTTAAGGTGGAGGAAATAACATAGCCTAATGTCATTAGAGAGTGTTTCCAGGAGTAGGGGTGTGGAGTCATCTGCCTTGAAGTCCGTAGATCAGTTGGAATACCTTAATAAGCGTAGTTGAGGCAGACATTTATGACAGCTTTTGCTAATCCCCTGAGCTAAAAGCGGTTTCTCTATCAGTTTCACTACCATAAGAACCTAACGACACTTGTAGTCCTTGCAAAAAGTAAGCAAAATTGCCCTCTATTGAACGTAGATGAATTTAGGTGAATAAGGGATTCTCATGGCAGAAAACAAATCCATTCATGGTGTTTGGCAAAATCGCTGGACGTTTATTTTGGCTGCAACGGGGTCTGCCGTTGGTTTGGGGAATATTTGGAAATTTCCCTACATGGCAGGAGAGAACGGAGGTGGAGCATTTGTACTGATTTACCTGGTTTTTGTTGCTGCTATTGGTATCCCTGTTATGTTGGCTGAGGTCATGTTGGGGCGAAGAGGTCGCCAAAGCCCAATTAACACCATGAAAACGCTAGCAAAATCCTCTGATGCAAGTAAATTTTGGGGAGGTATTGGTTGGTTAGGAGCCATTGCTGGTGTATTGATTCTGTCTTTTTATAGCGTGATAGCGGGCTGGGCTATGGCTTATGCGGGCAAAATTATCGGTGGTGGGTTATTAGATCAAACGGATATTCCTGGTCAGTTTGGTGCTTTTGTGTCTGATCCTGTGGAGACGGTGTTGTGGCATAGTCTTTTTATGGTGATGGTGCTAACGGTTGTTGCTGGAGGTATTCATAAAGGTTTAGAAAAGGCGGTTCAATTTTTGATGCCTGCACTGTTTGTTATGCTGATTTTGCTCTTGGGTTACGCGACAACAACGGGGTCGTTTGGAGAGGCTGTTTCCTTCCTATTTAAGTTTAACCCTGAGGTATTAACGGCTGATGCTGTACTGTCGGCTTTAGGGCATGCTTTTTTTACGCTTAGTTTGGGGATGGGGGCAATTATGGCTTATGGCGCCTATATGCCTAAAGAGCATTCGTTAGGTAAAACGGTTGTCATTATTGGTGTTTTGGATACCTTAGTGGCCGTTGTGGCGGGTCTGGTGATATTTTCTATCGTGTTTGCGAATGGGTTGGATACGGCGGCTGGGCCTTCATTGATGTTTAAAACCTTGCCGGTAGCGTTTAGTCAAATGCCTGGAGGCATTGTGTTGGGTGGAATGTTCTTTATTCTGGTGACTTTTGCCGCGTGGACATCCGCTATTTCCCTTGCAGAGCCTGCGGTAGCTTGGATGGTTGAAACAGCTGGGTTTTCTCGTATAAAAGCGGCGTTAGTGATTGGTGTTCCCGTGTGGTTGCTGGGTATTGCTTGTGCCTTGTCTCAAAACATATGGTCTGATGTGACGATCTTGGGGTCTGACTTGTTGGACTTTTTGGATAAATTAACAACCAATATTATGTTGCCACTGGGTGGGCTGTTGATTGCAATATTTGCTGGGTGGATTATGCGCCGTAGTCATGTTGTTAAAGAAGTGGCGATGAAGAACTTTGCCCTGTTTAATATTTGGATTGTTATGATTCGAATCGTAGCGCCAATTGGTATTGCAATTGTTATGTATAATTCGGTTGAGGTTTGGTTGCGGTTTATTAATTCATAACCTTAATCTCTACTTAGAACCCTGAATATAGCAAGAACCATTGCGCTGGCGAACGTGCTTGTGCAGTGGCTCTTAGTGAAAAGCATGAAATTGGTAAAGGTGTAAAGATGACAGAAGAAATGATTCAGGTGGAAGTGGCTTATGCGCTACCGGATCGGCAAGAGCTTATTGCTTTCAGTGTTCGTAAAGGGACATCTATGTTTGATGCAGCAATGCAATCAAACATTGGGGATAAGTTTCCTGACTTAGATGTGGAAGGGGCGCCTATGGGTATTTTCGGTAAGACCGAGCGTAAACCTAAAGAGCGGATACTTGAAGCGGGGGAACGAATCGAAATATACCGCCCGTTAATCGCAGACCCTAAAGAGGTTCGTAAGCGACGGGCGGCAGAAGCAAAAGCCAAGCGAGAGAAGGGTTAGCAATACCAGTCTCATGGGCTATCGCCTTATGGTTTTAGCCTTGTGACTTCTTGATTTGATCCTTTAGATCTTCCTGAACCGCATCGGGGTCTTTAAACTGAGAATCATCAATTTTTTGTAGACGTTCGCTGTCAAAATATAAGGTTAAGCGGTTCTCAACAAAGCCGCCTTTGCCACTTTCGTAGTTATAAACGTAATCCCAGCGCCCTGGGTGTAGAGGATCTTTAATCACCGGGCTGCCAAGCACGTACTCTACCTGGCGAGGAGTCATGCCCAGTTTTAACTTCTCTCTTGCGCCCTCACTAATAATATTCCCCTGACCAATATCGATGCGGAATACCCCTGGAAATCGTAGGGTACTACAGGCACTAATCGACGCTGTAAGGGCCAATACGCTGGCGATTAAACAAATTCGAATCAACTTTTGCATATGGTGTAGAATTCCTCTAAGGTTCCGGTCAGCAAGCATCATACTTTATCTGGTGATCACAACACAATTCGATATCTCAAATTGAATTTAAGTTTTACTGCTAGGTTATACTGCTAAGTATTATTACTACGTTTTACTACTGTTAGGTTTTACTATTATGGACAACCAAGAACTTCGTAACGCTGGCCTCAAGGTGACGTTACCGCGAGTGAAAATTCTTCAAATATTGGAAGCAAAAGATGTTAAACATTTGAGTGCTGAAGATGTTTACAAGACTTTGCTTGAAAAAAATGAAGATGTTGGCTTAGCGACAGTCTACCGGGTGTTAACACAGTTTGAGACTGCAGGTTTAGTGGTTCGTCATAATTTTGATAATGGTCATTCAGTGTTCGAAATGGCCACCGAGGAACATCACGATCATATGGTAGTAATGGACTCTGGTGAGATCATAGAGTTCCATGATGATGAAATTGAACGGTTACAGAAAAAATTGGTAGAAGAGCGTGGCTATGAATTGGTTGATCATAGCCTTGTTTTGTATGTGAAAGCCAAATCTTAGATTAATCGGCTAAAGCCCTGAGCGGGGAATGCCCATTAACACTGAGAGTCGCTAATTAGCTCCCTTGCATGAGCAAGGGTCTGCTCTGTAATAGACAGTCCCCCTAGCATTCTGGCAATTTCGGTGGTTTTTTCATCTTGCGATAATGAACTGATGCCCGTGTGTGTTGAGTCTTTGCTGGTTTGCTTGTTGACGTGTAAGTGATGGTGTCCTTGTGCTGCCACTTGCGGTAAATGTGTCACACAAATAACCTGATTCTCGTTACCCAGTTGTCTTAGTAGCTCACCAACAACTTGTGCAACAGCCCCTCCGATACCAACATCCACTTCATCAAAAATCAATGTGGCGACGTTGCTTTTGGCTGCGCATGCTACCTGAATCGATAAGCTTATACGTGATAACTCCCCGCCTGAGGCAACTTTGTAGAGTGGTTTGCTCGGTTGTCCAGGGTTAGTTTGTACGTGAAACTCAACGGAGTCGATACCGTTGGCATTTGCCTGCTCTATAGGCAGTAGATCTACAGCGACAGTAACCACTGCACCAGGCATACCCAATGTTTGGATTTGCTGGGTAATGATTTTGCTGAGTTTTTTCCCCTGTTGTTGACGTTTTTTACTGAGGCTCTGGGCCTTCTCTAAAAAAACGGCTTGGCTAGCGGTAGCTTGAGCCAACAATTGTTCTATTTTCTCATCACCACCTTCAATGGATTCTAACTCTTCTGCGAGAGTTTGCTGAAGTTCTGGTAATTGATTCGGGGATATATGATGTTTGCGAGCGAGTTGATGTGCGCTGGCGATACGTTGATCAACCCACTGGTAACGCTCTGGGTCTATATCTAGGGATTCCACATAATGCTGAAGGTTGTTGGCGGCTTCTTGTAACTGAATTTCTGCACTGGCGATAAGTTCTGTGGTTTCCAATAAGTTTTCATCTTGTTGTCGCATTTCGGTGACAAGCTGATGAATGCTGGCAACGGTGTCCAGGGCGCTACTTTCTCCAAGAGATAATGCTTGTAGTGCTTGGTGGCCTTGGTTGATGAGGCCTTCTGAATTTGAGAGCCGTTTGTGTTCCTTTTCTAGCTGTGCGAATTCGTTGAGTTGTAAATCTAATGCTTCTAATTCACCTAGCTGAAAGCGTAATAAATCGACTCGGTCATTTAATTCCTTCGCGTTATCTCTAATTCTCTCGTAGGCTTTTTGCTGCTGTTGCCATTGGCTATAAGTATCCGCAACCTGTTTTACCTGCTTATTGAGGCCGCTAAATTGGTCTAATAGGTGGCGGTGAGTATCTTTTTTCAGCAGAGCCTGGTGTTCATGCTGCCCGTGTATAGAAATGAGCATTTCCCCTAATGCTTTAAGCGATGACATAGGGGTTGGTCGGCCATTGATATAGGAGCGAGAGCGGCCATCTTTATTGATGACTCGACGTAAAATACATTCCCCGTCTTCATCAAGGTCATGTTGATTTAACCAATCTTGGGCTGCTTGATTGGTTTCGATATCAAAGCTGGCCAGTATGTCGGCCTTGTCGGAACCGTGACGAACAGAGCCGGAGTCTGCGCGATTGCCAAGCGCTAAGCCCAGGGCATCAATCATAATGGATTTTCCGGCCCCGGTTTCCCCTGTGATCACACATAATTTATTAGGGATGTCTAAATCCAGGGATTCAACAATGGCAAAATTCGAAATATTAATATGAGAAAGCATAGGGCATCATTCGGTTAGTCCAACATGCCTGTGATGATATGCGATGCGTAAGATATTCGCTAGCGTCATCAGCGACTTGGAACCACAAAAAACGTCCCCATAGTATTTTGTATAGGTTCCATAATAATAAGTGCAACAATAAGAGCAGTCATCACGTATGAGCCCACTAGAAGACAGAGCATCCCAGGTACTAAAGGTGCTAGTTGAGCGTTATATTGATGATGGCATGCCTGTGGGTTCAAAACGTATCTTGCAGGATTTGACGCGCCGCGTTAGCTCGGCAACCGTAAGAAATGATATGGTGATGTTGGAGGAGAAAGGGTTGTTGACCTCCCCGCATACATCGGCTGGACGGGTTCCAACGGAATTGGGTTATCGGTTCTTTGTGGATAAATTAATTACCATGGAACCTTTGACGACGGAAAGTGTGGATCGTGTTCAGCATCAGCTGGCTGCAGATCAAACCCCCCATGAATTAGTAGAGAAGGCCTCGCAGGTGTTGTCGGATATGACCTCGCTGGCAGGCATTGTTGTGGCTCCAAAGCAGGAAATGTCCAGTTTACGGCAAGTTGAATTTTTGCCCTTATCAGGAAAACGGGTGCTGGTGATTTTGGTGCTGAATGAGCGGGAAGTACAAAATCGGATTATTTGCCCTGACCGTGAGTACGAAGAGAGTGAGCTTCAGCAGATTTCTAACTACCTCAACCAGCGCTTTGCAGGTAGTGAGCTGCACGATATAAAAAGCCAGGTGCTGACAGATATGCGTGCCGATAAGGTTGAAATGGATCAGATGATGCAAATGGCTGTCGATATGGCCGCCAAAACCTTTGATGAAGAAGGTAAGGAGCCAGAATGTGTGGTTCGTGGAGAGTCCAACCTTATTCAAATGGCAGAGCAAGGCGGTGCGGATCAGCTTCAGCCACTGTTCGAGTCCTTTCAGCAGAAGAAAGATTTGCTGCATTTAATGGATCACTGCGCTAAAGCTGATGGGATTCAGGTCTTTATTGGGCAAGAGTCCGGTTATCAGGTGTTTGATGAGTGCAGTATGATTGCTGCCCCTTATACAGACAGCAACAAAAATGTATTAGGTATGCTGGCGGTTGTTGGGCCAAAACGTATGGCGTATCAGCAAGTGATCCCTTTGGTAGATATGACAGCAAAAATATTGAGTGCGGCCTTGAACCCTGAAGATTGATCCCCATATAGCCAACAATGAATGACCTAACGCCGCACAAGCGCCGACCCTGGAAATTACAGGCGGTGGTTGTGCGGCGTTGTTTTGTCTGTAAAACCAATGGCTTAAGAATAAACCGAAGAATGAACCGAAGAGTGGAGTTGATTTATGTCTAGTGATGAGGCAACAAGCCCAGAACAAGAAGAACCTGTTGTTGCTG
>JQIA01002188.1_pt1 | contig 10473 bp, 8 predicted proteins | sample 811431 | NCBI WGS metagenome assembly JQIA01 (sample SAMN02998118, study PRJNA258478) | marine sediment metagenome | biome: marine; feature: seafloor; material: sediment; isolation source: oil-polluted sediment collected from 3 locations (0.5 km, 0.7 km and 0.9 km)... | place: USA: Gulf of Mexico ... | reverse complement strand
CCTTTGATATGAACAATGAAACCAACACCACAAGCATCATGTTCATTTTGTGGATCGTATAGTCCTTGTTTTTGTGGCAATGCACTGTGATTCAATATGATTTCCTCGGTGTTTAAATAGGATTGTATTTTAACACAATATTCAATATTTATTAAAGAGATGCTAATAGTTTGATTTTTTTCTTATTTAAATACCATACTTAAAACTATAGTTTTTAATAAAGTTAGTAACATTTAGTAACCAACTTATTAATATTTGAATAGAATTTGAGGAAAAAGGAAATTTTATTACACTTAAACTAATAGTGAAGGAATTGATATAAAAATATGATAATTATAGATTGATTAGGATTTTGAAGCGAAGAGTTTTAAGATGGGATAAAAAAAACGACTGAAGAATCAGTACAATACTGCTACATACTGAACTTCAGTCAACGACACAACACAAGGAGAAATCATCGCCCTGAAGAGGAATCGAACCTCTGACCTTCCCCTTAGGAGGGGGACGCTCTAATCCGACTGAGCTATCAGGGCAGCGGTGGAGCTAATAATTACAACTCCACTCGACTTAAATAATAGGTATATTATACACTGAAAAAATATATATGTCTAGCCTTAGAATAAACTTTTTTGTATTATAGATAATAATCTATAAATTTTGTTATAGAAATGGTTAAATTATTAATCAAAACTAACTGATTAAATTAAAAATGTAAAATAATATATATAAACTAAGTTTTATACCCATTGGTTTCTAATGTCAGGGTAAGTTATAAAAAATCAAGCCTATTTAAAATATAAATATTATTTATCTGTTACTTTATTAATTAAATTAGTTACTTATGAATATCATTCATTATTTAGTTAAACTCATAAAAACTTCTTCCAAACCAGGTTCTTGAGTATGCAAATCAAAAAAACTAATATTAGCAACTCGTAAACTTTCTAAAACAGCCCCAATTTGATCATGGTCACGATGTAATCGTAAGACTAATTCACTTTCTGACATGGATTGAACTTTATCTTGTAATAAATCTGGGATTTTATCAGTAATAGGACTAGTTAATGTTAAACGTAATAAACGATATGGATAACGTGCTAATAAGGCTGATTTATTATCAAGAGCTGCTAATTTACCATTGTTTAGAATAGCAATCTGTTCACAAAGGTTTTCTGCTTCTCTAAGATAATGAGTAGTCAATACTATTGTATGGCCATTTTGATGTAAACGATTAGTAAATTGCCATAAAACTTCTCGCAATTCAACATCAACTCCAGCTGTTGGTTCATCTAAAACCACTACTGATGGTTTATGAACTAAAGCTTGGGCGATTAATAAACGTCGTTTCATTCCACCAGATAGTTTATGTAAATTAGTATTAGCCTTATCAGTAAGCTGCAAAACCTCTAATAACTCATCTAACCATTCTTGATTATTTCTACAACCAAAATATCCAGATTGTAACTTCAAAGTTTCAATAACAGAGAAAAAAGGATCAATAACCAGCTCTTGTGGAACAACTCCTAAAGAATATCGAGCTTGTCGCCACTGTCGCTTTACATCATGTCCTAAAATACTTATTGAACCTTCTGTAGAATGAATTAAACCAGCCATAATATTGATTAAGGTTGATTTTCCAGCACCATTAGGTCCTAATAAACCAAAAAAACAACCTTTTGGTATTTCAAAATCAATATTATTCAGGGCAGTTAAATCACCATAACGCTTATATAAGCGTGAAATACTCACTGCAGATGGCATTAAGCACCTTTATTCATCAATAAATCTTTTACTCCACCAACAGCGGAAAGATTAAGTATGCGTTTAGGAATATTACAGAAAGTTATTGAAATATTTGTTCTAAGTAGTTCTATCAATAATGCTAAACCGGCACTATCTGTATTATCAACTTCACTAAGATCTATAGTTAGTTCATTTGAATCAAGAGAGGATATTTTATTAGTTATTTCAGTTAATAAATTTCCAGCCGTAACAAAACTTAATTCTCCAACTAACCGCCAAGAATTATTACTTTCTATAATGACTTGACTCACGAGGATTAGCCTTTGTTCTTGCTTCTAAGTTTTGCAATTAGACCATCCATGCCTTTTTTCTTAACTTCATTACCAAATTCTTCACGATAATTGGTAACTAAACTAACTCCTTCTACTATTACGTTGTAAACTTTCCACTTACCTTTTTTGTTATACATGGCATAGTCAATTTTAATTGAAGTCGAAGCATTTTTGACATTTGTAGACACTTGACATCTATTTTTCCGAGTTGGTTTAGAAGAATATTTAATATCTTCCTTATTAACTTTTTTAGCAACTTCTATCAAAGCAGTTGAGTAAGTACGAACTAATAGATGTCTAAATTCTGTAGCAAACGCAGATTTTTGTTCTTTAGCAGCAGATTTCCAATATGTTCCTAATACTAATTTTGACATTTTGTTAAAATCAAAATTAGGTAATACTACTTTATCCACTAAAGAATGTATTTTACCAGAGTCTGCTTGCAGTGCATCAAGAACTTCAACGGTAGATTTTTTAATCAAAGCTTCTGCATCAGCAATATTAGTAGCCAATACATTAGCCATCAAACCCATCATCATACCAAAAAAAACTGTTTTAAAAAATAAACGCTTCATTATGTAAGTCTCCTCTATAAAATTACTTGCTTGTTGTAGCTTTAGAAGCCATGTTATATAAATATCTACTAATTAATTTTTCTACAATAACCGCAGATTGTGTAAGTCCTGGATCTATTCCATCACCATCGACAAGAAATTCATCACCACCAACAGTATCTAAGCCAATATATTGTTCTCCTAAAAGACCGGCAGTCAAGATACTAGCAGATACATCTATTGGAATTTTATTATATTTAGATTCAATGTTCATGGTAACAATGGCTTGATAATACTCATTATCAAAACTAACATTAGTTACTCTACCAACCAATACTCCAGACATTTTTACTGGGGATTTAATTTTTAAACCACCAATATTTCCAAACTGAGCAGTTATAGTGTAACCTTGTTCGGCAAATAAATTACCTAAATTACTAACTTTCATAGACAACATGAGTAAAGCAGCTACACCTAATGCTACAAAAATACCTACCCATATTTCTACATTCCTCGTTGATTGCATAATAGCCCTCAATATTTTATACAATGATTACTTCATTATAGCATAAAATTATATTTTAAACCAAGACTTACATTATTTTGAATATATTTTATAACTATCAATATACTATGATGTTTATTCAAAATAAAATTCAATTCTTAAATGCATAATATATGTTGAAATATTCTAATATCAAATATTTGTTATAATTAATTTTATACAATATTGATACGTTAATATCCTGTATAAAGTGATTAGTTTCAGACATAATGCTAGAATGTACAACAAGCATTACTTCACAGGGAAAATATTTTTTTCCATTTCCATTTAAGAATATTAGGTATATGAAAAAATCATGTTAAAAAAAATTATCACTGTCAGTCTAACCACCCTGATCTTAGTTAGTTGTGTAACTTCACCTTTGGGTAGAAAACAATTAAGTTTTATGCCAGCAGATCAAATGAGTACTATGGGAGTTGAAGCATTTAGTCAAATGAAGCAGGAAACTCCAATAGAAACAAATTCTAATACTAATAATTATGTTACCTGTATTGCCAATGCACTTATTCAAGTTAGTGATAATGAAACTGAATGGGAAGTGGTGGTATTTGAAGATGATACTGCTAATGCTTTTGCACTACCAGGAGGAAAAATAGGTGTTCATACTGGATTACTAAAAATTGCTGAAAATCAACATCAATTAGCAGCTGTAATTGGTCATGAAATTGGTCATGTGTTAGCTAACCACAGTAATGAAAGAGTATCACAAGAATTTGTACTATCACAAGGATTAGCATTAGTTCAATCGTTAAGTAATATACAGTCTCCAATGGGAAAGCAATTAGTTGGCCTATTAGGCGTAGGAGCTCAATATGGAATTATATTACCTTATAGCCGTACTCATGAAAGTGAAGCAGATGAAATGGGATTGTATTTTATGGCAAAGGCTGGATTTAAACCTCAAGAAAGCGTGAAACTATGGCAAAATATGAGTGCAGGTAGTGAATCTCAACCACCAGAATTTGCTTCCACTCATCCTTCCCATGATACTCGTATTTCTAAGTTAAATCAAGCTATGGGCCAGGCTCAACAATTGTATAAACAAGCTGCTAATAAACCAAACTGTCGTTTATAGTTCGGACTGTTTATAATAGTAGGGTAGATAAGCATAGCATCATCCCACCAGTATGACACTATCGTTTATACTCTATTTCTATCATTAACGAAAATCTATTGGAATCTAAAACTTTTGGATTATCTAGTTTAAAATTAAAAACCTTTATATCTAAAGATATGGATTCCAAAGTTATGAATTACTTAACTTATTATACAATATTAAATTAACAATTTTGAACAGGTTTTATTTAATTGAAATTAAATGGTTTAGCCACATCTAAATGGTTTAGATAGTTTCTTAGTAAAGATATTGTTATGAAGATCATTTTTATCTATTCATCATTATAAAATATTTAAATTACAAATAGATATTAAGTTTTAAACATTTTTAACACTACTTCAAACTATAAATATTTAGCTTGAAAGATATATGTTAGTCAACTAAACTAAATAGTAATATTATTAATTCTAAAACTTTTAGTTGGTAAAGCGTTTATATAACAAGGAATATAATCATGAAATACTTAAATTTACTCATTTTAGCATTACTTAATACCAATTTATATGCAGAAATTACATTGGATAATACATTTAATGGCGGTATTTTGGATGGACCTGACTATGCAATCGGAGCAGAATTAGGACAACAACATGGAAGCAATTTATTTCACAGTTTTGCTCAATTTAATTTAAACTCTAATGAAAGTGCTACCTTTTCTGGCCCTGATAACATCAATAATATTATTAGTAGAGTAACTGGTGGTTCAATTTCCAATATTGATGGTAGATTGACAAATACAATTCCAAATGCTGATTTTTATTTAATTAATCCTGCTGGTTTAATATTTGGACCGAATGCAGTATTAGATATGCAAGGTTCTTTTCATGCTAGCAGTGCTGATGTATTACATTTAGAAGATGGTGGACAATTTAATGCTATCAATCCACAAAACAGCAATTTAACTGTTGCTCCAGTGGCAAGCTTTGGTTTTTTAAGTGACACTCCAGCTGCATTATCTATTACAAATAGTAGAACACTTGCTACCCCAATTGGCAAAACTTTTTCTCTTATTGGTGGAGATATCAATATCTATAAAAGTGGAATAACAGCTTCGTCAGGAAAAATAAATATTGTGAGTGTTGCTGGTAAAGATAAAATTTCTGCATCATCACCAACATCTGATCAAGCTGGTAATATAACAATACACAATTCAATAGTTACTGTAGGTGGTGGTGGCGGTTCTGGAGGCATCTTTATTCAAGCCGGAAAACTATTAATAGAAAATGGTAGTTTAATAGCTGCAAATACCAGAGTTTCCAATAATGCTGGCGATATTAATATACAAGCAGATAATTTATCATTAATTAAAGCTAGTAGATTGATGAGTTCTACTGCTGCCTCTGGTAATGGCGGTAATATTATTTTGAAAATTAAAGGCATTACTGAATTTTCTGGTGATAAAAGGAATACTAACGGTTCTCTTTCTGCTTCTGGAATTAACACTTCTGCAAGAAGTAGTGGTAATGCAGGTAGCGTAAATATAGAAACTGGTAGTTTAAATTTAACTGATGGTGCTTCTATCAATGCTACTGTGTATGGTTCTGGTCAAGGAAATAGTATTTATATTAAAGCAACTGATGATATTAATATTGCTGGTACTGGTAGTTTAAAACAAGGAAGTTCTATTGTAGCAGATACTAGAGGAAAATTGGTAAATGCTGGTTCTGGTGGTGAAATTATAATAGAAGCTAAAAATATACAGCTAAATGATGGTGCTTTAATAAGTTCTAATGCTATTGGAGCTGGTCAAGGTGGAAAAATTACTATGAAAGCTGATAGTATTACTTTGATTGGTAATGACAAACGGGGTCTTAACAGCGGAATATCAAGTGCTGTTTATAGTTCTGGTGATGGTGGAACAATTACATTAATAGCTAAAAATTTAAATGTTTTAAATGGTACTAATATTAACGCTATAAGTTATGAAACAGGCCAAGGTGGTAATATTATAGTTCAGGCTGATAATATGAAATTTGAAGGTGTCAATGCTACAAAAAATGGTAGTGTAATATCAGCTACTTCTCTAGGTAAGACTATAAATGCTGGTGATGGTGGTACGATTGAAATATCAGCTAAAAATCTACAACTAGCAGATGGAGCTCAAATAGGAACTACTACTGCTGGACCTGGACAAGGTGGAATTATTACGATTGATGTAGAAACAGCTAATTTTTCTGGTAAAGATCAAAGCGAAAATGGTTATAGTAGTGGTATTCTTACTGAATCAGCAAATGAAGAAAGTGGTAATGCTGGGACTATTATATTAACAGCAAATAGCTTGAATTTAGATGCAGGTGCATTGATAGCTGCTGAAACTTTTGGAACAGGAACAGGTGGCAATATAACTGTACAGACAGATACTTTACGTTTAAGTAATAATAGTCTTATCAGTGCTCGGAGCGATGGTTTTGGTAATGCTGGCCAGATTCGATTAACAGTTGGTAATAAATTGCATATCACTGACAGTTTTATTGAGACTTCAGCCCTTAAAGCTGATGGTGGTAATATGTTCATTAATTCAAATGGTTATATTTATGTATCAAATAGCAAAATTTCTACTAGTGTGAATGAAAACTTTGGTAATGGTGGTAATATTACTTTACGACCAAAATTTGTGGTGTTAGATAAAGGACAAATTTTTGCCAAAGCTAAACAAGGGATTGGTGGTAATATTGATATTAGAACGAATGGAATTTATAGTTTTGATATGTTAGCAATTTCTGATGTTATCAATGCATCTTCAGAATTTGGGTTGAATGGCATTGTATCTATTGATACCCCAGATGAAAATTCAACTGAAAGCTTATATATAATGTCAGATAATTTTGCTGATGCAAGTGGGTTATTGAACACACCTTGTGGACAACGTATTGCTACTAATTTAAGTAGTTTTACAGTTAAATCTAGTGAAGGAGCACCTTCATCATTTGCTGATTACTTACCAAGTGGCCCATTGTTAGCTGAACATTTAGACACAAAAGCTCAAATTTCCATGAATTGGACACCACCAACTAACATATATAAAGTTAATTCTTCTTGTTCTTTATCTGGAAAAAAATTATTTATTTAAAGTAATCTTAATTTATTATCAAATTACTATGTTATAGAAACCCAGTATTTTATTAGCTGGATTTAACTTTCATATCCTGCTAAATTCACATAATTCGGTAGTGGGCTTGGACTATTTTAAAAGAGTAATAACTTATTAAATATAAATTAGTTAAGTGTTTTGCTAGTTTAATGTAATTTGCCGATATTTAAGCATATTTATAAATTCTTTAATAGTCCAAGCCCAGTACCCAATCCCCTCCTTGAGTTCAATGCTATTTAAGTTAAGATTTGGAGTCCAAACCTTTAGGTTTGTAAATATCTAATTCCAATATCAAAGCTGAAGCCTTGAATTCCAACATTCTTAACTTAATGGTATTGCTCCTTGAGTTACAATGGAAGCAAGGTGGACTTTACCAAATCGGAAAATACTTTATAGAGTATATTAATTAATTTAAGGATAAACATGTGCGGAATTTGTGGAGAATTAAGGTTTGATGGTACTAGTCCAAGCTTAGATGTTTTATCTAAAATGATGACTAGTTTAGCACGACGTGGACCAGATGATAGTGGTCATTTTATTAAGGAAAATATTGGATTAGGTCATAGAAGATTATCAGTTATTGATCTATCCAACCATGCTCATCAACCAATGTTAGAACAAAATCTAGCTTTGGTATTTAACGGCACTATTTATAATTATCCTAGTTTACAACGTGAACTTACATCATTGGGGCATATATTCCAGTCTAATAGTGATACTGAAATTATTCTGAAAGCTTATAAACAATGGGGAGAAAATTGTGTTACTCATCTGCAAGGCATGTTTGCGTTTGCAATATGGGACGGAAATAAACTATTTTTGGCTCGTGATAGGCTGGGAATTAAACCACTATATTTTAGCCAAACACCGCACAGATTAAGATTTTCTTCCACTCTTCCAGCCTTGTTAGCAACTGGGGATATAGATACTAATATTGATCCAGTTGCTTTGCACCATCATTTGACTTTGCATGCTGTAGTACCTGCTCCATACACGATATTACAAGGGGTACGCAAAGTTGCTCCTGGAACTACCTTAACTTTTAGTCTTCAACAACAGCAAGCACCTACTCCAAAACGTTACTGGAAGTTACATCCTCAACATCATGATTATACTAGTAAACAATGGGTTGAAGCCACAAGAACTACTTTACAAACTGCTGTTGATAGTCATCTCCACGTCGCTGATGTACCAGTAGGAGTTTTATTATCTGGAGGTTTGGATTCTAGTTTGTTGGTAGGTTTATTGGCTAATAATGTAGAAAATTTATTGACATTTTCCATTGGCTTTGAAGATGTTCCAGAAGAACAAGGTAGTGAATTTAAATATTCAGATCAAGTTGTTGCACGTTATAATACTAATCATCATCGTTATACTATTCCCAATGACCAAGTTTTAACTAGGTTGCCAGAAGCAATAGCTGCTATGTCAGAGCCAATGGTTGGGCAAGATGCGGTAGCATTTTATCTGTTAGCTGAAATAGTTTCTAAAGTTGTCAAAGTGGTACAGAGTGGACAAGGAGCTGATGAGGCTTTTGCTGGTTATTTTTGGTATCCATTGATGCAGGCTGCTCAAGGCACTAATTTAGAACGATTTCAACCTTATTATTTTGATCGTTCTCATGCTGAATTTTTACAGACTGTACATTCTGATTATCATGGTGAAAACTATACTTCACAAACTATAGAAGGTCTATTATCTGCTGATAAAGAAGGAGCATTTTTAGATAAAGTGTTACGTTTGGATACTACTACATTAATTGTTGATGATCCGGTAAAACGAGTAGATAATATGACGATGGCTTGGGGTTTGGAAGCACGAGTTCCATTTTTGGACCATAATTTGATTGAATTGGCAGCTTCAATTCCAGCTGATTTAAAATTGCAGGAAAATGGAAAATATCCATTGAAAGCTATTGCTAGGGATTTATTACCTAATTCAGTGATAGATCGTCCTAAAGGTTATTTTCCTATGCCAGCTTTAAAATATGTGCGTGGACCTTTTTTGGAGTTTATGCGAGAAGTGTTAAATTCATCTGTTTGTCGACAAAGACAATTGTTTCAACGTAGTTATGTAGATAAGTTATTAACGAAACCAGAACAATATATGACTCCTTTACAAGGTAGTAAATTATGGCATTTAGCTTTATTGGAAAAATGGTTACAAGTTCATGGATTGTGAGTTAGCATGCTAATTTTTCAAGAATCTATTATATTAAGAATTGGAGTTAAAAGCTTAATATTTATAAATATTTTAAATCAACTTATCATAATTTTTTGTCTGAATCAGGATTCACAGTATTATAGAATTTTCAGAATTAAAAGCTAAACCGATTTTAGTATTAATATTTTTGTCTTTATCCTGTAAATCTTTAAATTCTGATTCAGAAATTTTAATAATTATAATACTTAATGAAAGCGGTGGGCAAGATAAGGCTTTGCATACCCTACCTCAATGTCATTAAGTTAAGTATTTTCATTGAATTATCATGCCCACGAAAGTGGGTATCCAGAGATTCTAGATTCCCATTTCCACGGGAATGACAAGGATTATTCCCTTAATTTAATGGCATTGACACCAAATTAGAATTAATTTTACTTCAATTATTTTTTATTGTCGGAATATAGCATGGCATTGTACACAATAACCCATCGTGGTTTTTAATGCTCGAAGGGATTTTTTTGTATCTTTTGTTTGCAGCACATCACCTAGAGCATCTCCACTTTTATGAAATTCTAACCCTAAATCTTTGAACTTTTCATTATTGAACATATAGCACATCTTTTCCATTTCTTTGGTCAGCCCCAGTTTGGAATGAGCTGTTTGAGATGCCTTCTCAAATTCATCTTCAGCTAATAAACCAATAATTGACTGCAAGGCCTCTACATGCGATCTCATATTTGACAATTGATGTTGTTTCATTTCTGGTGAAAGGCCGAGAGAGATTCTGCCATCGTTCATGGATTGCATCATATTGTGATGTTCCATTTGGCCGTCTTTATAGCAAAAATAGTATAAATAGGATATAATATTTTAAGTAAAATATTATAAAAAAGAGCGTAAAAGATTAT
>JQIA01002187.1_pt1 | contig 10475 bp, 5 predicted proteins | sample 811431 | NCBI WGS metagenome assembly JQIA01 (sample SAMN02998118, study PRJNA258478) | marine sediment metagenome | biome: marine; feature: seafloor; material: sediment; isolation source: oil-polluted sediment collected from 3 locations (0.5 km, 0.7 km and 0.9 km)... | place: USA: Gulf of Mexico ... | reverse complement strand
AAAAAATGCTGATACCTATCAGCAGATTGTAAAAACCAATATCATTAAAATGATTGACGGGATTAATCCTGATGACGATAAAAAACCGGATACTGGTCAGGAAAAGGCTGTTAATAATGAGTCTTCAGATTTATCAAATGATGCTGAAAACAATACGTTTATTATTATAAAAGAAGAGTTTAACAGCCTTGTTGAAAACGGGTCTGTGCAGAAACAGGTTGTTCGTTTATCCAAAATGTTAGCTGATATTCTATCACAGAGTTTATTGATTTTTATTTTTGTCATGTTTATTATGCTGGGCTCAAAACCCCGGACAAAGCCTGCTACCGGGGTTTGGGGTGAGGTTGAAAATAAAATCCGTTTCTTTTTGATCAAAAAGGTGATTCTATCTGCTGCAACCGGATTTCTTGTGGGGCTTGTTCTGAAAGTTCTTGGTATCAAGTTCGCTCTTTTCTTTGGCTTTCTCTCCTTTATGCTGAATTTTATTCCCAGTATCGGTTCGATCATTGCAACACTGCTTCCGTTGCCCATGGCATTTCTGCACAGTAAATTTGGTGTGGGACTTGTTCTGATGACACTGCTGATTCCCGGAACGATTCAATTTATTATCGGCAGCGTTCTTGAACCGAAGATTATGGGCGATGCTCTTGATTTACATCCTGTTGTCATCCTCATGGCTTTAATATTCTGGGGTATGATCTGGGGGATTGTGGGGATGCTGCTTGCGACACCTATTACAGCTATTATTAAAATTCTTCTGGAAAAAAGTGAATTAACGTCTTCCATTGGTGATTTGATGGCCGGCAGGTTAGACAGTTTTATGGAGGATGGGTAGACTTTCTGCTTATCAAGCAGTTCATCACCGTAAAAAAAACGCTTCCTTATAGAACGACTCTGGTGTTCAACATAACCGGCAATTTTTTGAAGACACGATTTAATCCATCTTATTTCTTGAACAAACACGCGAGTTTGTTTATAATTATGGAATAAATCCGAATAGTAAAACTCAAATATCATCAGGTAATTAAATCATATATCAATCTTAATTTCTGAACGGCTTATCAGGAGATCGATGGATTTTTTATCAGGTACATTACGAAATGTAAGCAATAAATTCAATCTTCCGTTTCCGACACTTATCGCATTCCTTACTAAAAACAGAATCTACCCGGACATCATTCCTTTTGTCATGCTCGGCCTTCTGGCAAAGGGAACTGGTTTTTTGAGTAAAAGTGAGACGGTAAAATCATTCTTTCGGTATATAAAAATTGATATCAATATTCCTGACAGTTATGTGGGCGTGTTTAATACTTCAATTGTGAAAACAAATCTGATCTATGAACTTCTTTATGGCTACATGCTTGTCGCATTATTCGGATTATTTTTGAAATCATACAGGAGTATGGACCGTGTGGATAAAGTTTTTATTGAGCCGGTTTCAAATTGTATTATCTCTCTTGTGATTGCCTATTCAGGCTTTCTGATCGGGATCTGTCTCGCTACAGGTGGAGACTTAAACTTTTCAGGGCCGGATACATTCATAGTTCTGGGCCCTTTGGGATGCTATCTTATTATAAATATCATTTCACATTTACTTCATACTAAAGTCATGCGCGGGCGATCGGGCAGTTTTATGCCTAACGGGACTGACAGTGTTTTGCTTCTTTTTCTCAGTGGTGCTCTGTTGCGATACGGGACAGAGCTGATTGCATTTTTTAAACAACTATCAGGATAAGTGATTACCCGTTGCCCATTAGATTTGGAATACTCTCTCAATGCCTGATCAGGTTTTAAAATTATCCAACAATGAGAAAATTTCACTTGAAATTGTATCGAGTTTTTCCGCTTCGATAAGAAGCTGACTGCTTTTTTGATTTGCGTCTGTTGTACTGCTGTTTATTTCTGCCATACTTGCGGCAACGCTTTGAGACGCAGCTGATGTCCCTGTCACATTTTCTGTTACTTCCTGAATGCCAATAGAGGCCTGGTTTATATTTTCAGCAATCTCTTTTGTTGTTTCTGCCTGAATATTTACTGCTGTGGTGATACCATGGATTATTTCATTAACCTCAACCACCACCTTTGAAACGGCTTCAATATCTTCGACTGTTTTCATGGTCGATGTCTGGATAACCTCAACTTTTGCTTTTATGTCGTTTGTCGCATCGGCAGTTTGCTTGGCCAGCTCTTTAATTTCGTTTGCGACAACAGCAAACCCCTTGCCGGCGTCACCCGCTCTTGCTGCCTCAATGGTTGCATTTAAAGCCAGAAGGTTCGTCTGTTCAGAAATTTCGGTGATTGCTTCAGTTACTTTACCGATTTCGTTTGCCGCAGTGCCAAGTCTGGAAATTTTTTCAACAGATTGTTTGGAATGCTCAACAGCAGAGCCGGAAATACTCTGCGCTTTTTCTGTGTCACTTACGATTTCGTTAATTGTGACCATGATCTGGTTTGCAGAATCCGCGACAATGCTGACATTGGTAGCAGCTTCTTCGACTGCAGCTGCTACTGAATTCATATTATCACTCATCTGTCCTGCTTCATCCGATACATTTGCAGATTGACGGGAAACATCCTCCATACTCTCTGACATCTGTGATGAAATAGTAGAGAGAGATCCGGATGTGGTATTCAGAGTCTCTGTTTTTTGGATAATGTATTTAATGTTTTCTGAGAGTCCTTCAGACATTTTATCCAGATGGCCGCCAATGACGCCTAACTCATCCCGGCCGGTCAGTTGGGATGTCGCACTCAGGTGGCCTAATTTTAATTCTTTAGAGAAAATTTCGATTGCCTCAAGCCGTTTTAATGTTCCAAAGATAATTTTTAATGCAATTAGCGTTATAAAAATTGCAGCAATGATTGATGCCAGTTGAAGGGTTCTTAACATGCTCAGTTTTTTCTCAGAGGTAAGCTGCATTAAAACGACAGCTTTATTCATTTCAGATAAAAGTGTCATATTGTTGCTTTCTACCCATCCAATATTTTTACCGTCTGTATCCTGACCGTCAAGGATCTTTGTCATATGTTGAGAGAAAGTTTCCCAAATATCTGAGACGGTTTTCAGTTGAGAAAAAATTGCTTGCGGTGGTTTAGGGCAGACTCTGTATTTTGTATTGGCAAGAGTAAGGGATAATGGCGCTTTGCCTGAGTCTTTTAATGCTTTCAGGGTAATGTCAAAAACTTCCATGGCATTTTTTGCTGAAAGTGCTTGTTTTTCAGCTTTTGCCGGATCTTCTGATTTTATGATGATATAATTCAACAGATCTTTAACCATTTTTTGTGACAGCATTCGCTGACGGCCTGCAAGGTTAATGATCAGTCCATCATCTTTTAACTGAATACCAACAATCGATGTTGCAATGAACATAAACAGAATAATGAACGAAAAGCTTAAGATTAAAAGTGTTAGTTTTGTCTTGATTTTCATAAGGTATAAGTCTCCATATGTAAATTGAATCGACATAAAATGATGAAGGCGATAATCAGGTCGGTTTTGTATTATCACCGTTAATTGCAATTACAAGAAGTTCAAACTCTTTTTTGAGAACGGGGATACTCTGTTCTGCAGAAACCAGATCACCTGCGTTACCCGAGTCTTCCAGACGTCTTGCAATACTCTGCAAGGCTTCTCCACCTATATTAGCTGCTGCCCCTTTTATACTATGGGCCTGGTGTGCTGTTGCGGTTGTATCTCCGCTTTTAATTGCATTGATCAGGTTGTTAATCTGGTCCGGTAGGTCGTTTAGCACATCTTCTGTAAAGCTTTGTACGAGGTCTTCATCCCCCATGAGGCGGTCTAACAGGCCTTTTCGGTTAAAAACTTTCTCTGACTCAGGGGGGGCAACGTTCTCTTCGTCTTCGATAAAAGTGGGTTCAATCCATTTATTGATAATTTCAGATAATTGTTTTGATTTAAACGGTTTAGTTAAGAATTCATTCATGCCGGCCTCAAAACATTTTTCCCGATCTCCTGTCATGGCATTCGCGGTGAGAGCTATGACAGGAATATCATGATCAATAACAGTAGAATCTAAAGAACGGATTTGCCGGGTAGCCTCAAGACCATCCATGACCGGCATCTGGCAATCCATCAGTACAAGGTCGTAATGTTTTTTTGAGAGTGCGGCAAGGGCCTCTTCGCCATTTAAAACAGCATCAGCATGAATACCGAGCTTGCGCAGAACGCCTAAGGCCACCTTCTGATTCATAATGTTGTCTTCAGCAATAAGTATTTTGACGTCATGGTGTTTCATTTCGCGGATGGAATGTCGGGTAACGAAGATATTATTTTCCTTCGTGTTACCTGATAATACGGTGGAAATCGTGTTAAACATATATTGTTTTCGTACAGGTTTCGTCAGATAGGCTGCAAAACCGATTTCTTTGAAGAATATTGCATCTCCCTGGATGCCCATGGATGTCATAATAATAAGGCTTGTTTCCGTTAAATGGCTCTCAGACCTTATTGCTTTACCTAACATTGCGCCATCCATTATCGGCATTTGCATGTCAATTATTGCAAGACTGTATGGGTTTTTTGTCTGAACAGCGTCATTTAATAATTCTAATGCTGTTTTGCCGTCAGGCGCTTCATCCGGTTGCAACCCCCAGTTAATAAGATTGGTTGCAAGAATTTGCCTGTTCGTTTTGTTATCATCAACAATCAGAGCCTTTACGCCTTTCAGTTCAGCTGTCGGGAGTGGCTCACGTTTCTGATCAGGCTGTTTGTTAAAACAGGCAGTGAACCAGAATTCAGTCCCCCATCCGTTTGCCTCTTTTTTAAGAAGAAATTCCCGTGAATTAACACCGATCTCTCCGCCCATAGCATTGGCTAACTGCTGAGATATGGCAAGGCCGAGGCCTGTTCCGCCAAACCTTCGTGTTGTTGACGCATCCACCTGCGAAAACTTTTCAAAGAGGGTCGCCTGTTTATCCTGAGGAATGCCTATGCCGGTGTCACGAACTGAAAAACGAATAATGATATCGTCTTCTGTTTCAGTCACCGGAAAAGTTTGTATGATTATTTCACCAATTTCAGTAAACTTAATGGCATTACCGACAAGATTCGTTAAAATCTGGCGAAGGCGGCCCGGGTCACCACGGAGCAGGGTAGGGATTTCAATAGGGGGAGCGCAGATAAGCTCAAGCCCTTTTTCATGTGCTTTGAATGAAATCATTTCAGCAAAATTATCTAACAGGGCCTGTAGATCAAAATCGATTACTTCAAGGTCGAGTTTACCAGCTTCAATTTTCGAAAAATCAAGGATATCACTTATTAGCGCCATAAGGGTCTCACCACTGTTCCGGACAGCTTCGGCGCATCGAAGTTGTTCTTCTGAAAGCTTTGTGTCTAAAAGCAGTTCGGTCATGCCAATGACGCCGTTCATGGGGGTCCTTATTTCATGGCTCATGTTGGCAAGAAAATCGCTTTTTGCGGAGTTTGCCATTTCTGCTTTCGCTGCCATTTGGGACGCGACGGCAGATTGATGTTCAAGGTGGATATTGAGCTTTTCAGATTCGGATAACGCTTCCCTCAGATTCTCTTCTGCCTGTGTCATTAGAATGACCTGCGATGTCAGGTTGGCTATACCGGTAAGGAATTCAACAATCTCATTAGAAAATTCGGTTTCAGAAAACAGTGCAAAAACGCCTATGCATAGACCTTTTGTATTAATAAGTTTATACCCGGCTATGGAGATATCTTTTTGCTCATCAGTGTTTTTTTGGGAATGATACAGTCCGGAATCTGTTTTTGGTATGGTAGAGAGGTGACGGTCATTGTCGCCAGAGGCAATAGCCCCTATGATGGTATTATCGTAGGGTATTCTTTTCTGAGGCGCTTCTTCGATAGTAGATGAGCCGGAACCTGCAACAAGGTGCAGGCAATCAGACTTATTCCTGCACGTGTTGTAACAGTCATTGCAGGTATCAGCAGGCCGGGTTAACCAGATACGTGCGAGATCTGCATCAGTCATTTGAATAACCGCATCTGTTATCATCGCCATTTTTTTATCAAAGGGGGCCGATTTAATAACGTTCTGTTGCAATTCATTGAGTAGGCTGACCCTTGTCTCACGATGCTTTTGAAGCGTAATATCTGTTGTCAGCCCGACAAGTCCTGTTATGTTTCCATTCGTATCAAAGAGCGGGGTTTTGTTCGTCAGACAGAATGTTTGAGTACCGCCTATATTAATCTCTTCGACTTTATCGCGGAGTGTCTGGCCTGTATTAATGACTTCTTTATCGTCCCGGCGATGGGATGTTGCTTTTTCGATTGGAAAAAAATCGTAGTCTGTTTTTCCAATAACATCATCCGGCGAGATCTGAAGCATGTCACAAAAAAACTGATTTGCACTCTGGTAAGTTAACTCTTTATCCTTCATATAGACATATGCGGGTATTGTTGAAATCAGCGTCCGGAGGTGAGATTGACTCTTTAACAGATCCGTCTTTTGATTATTCATTACGTCATCGGTTCTTTTTAGAATTCTGCTGATAAAAAAAAGCAGTACTGTTAGTATTGACAGCAGTAATGTGAAGGCCATATTCAGAAAACGGTGGAAGAGTGTTTTAAGATGTGAAATATCGCGAAAAACAAGCAGATCACCGACATTGACGCCTGAGGCATCTAACAATGGGTTTGCCATGACCTGCCAGGATTTATTATTTATTTCTGTTGTATTTATTTCTAAGTGCTCATGGTTTATTTCGCCGATAAAAATATTCCATCCTTCAGGGAATTCCGGAAGGGATGAATATATCAATACAGCGCTTTTAGAACGACTCCATTTGGCTTCACGTCCCAGCATTTTCATCCCGGCGAGCCAGCTCTCTTTAGAAATGGTGTTTTTGTTTATGGTAACAGCGAGTTCGATTTCATCCGAATAATGAATCTCACCAAGGATATCCTCGATTTCCTTCCCCAGTTCAAGATAGCCTATTCGTTTATTGCCATCAAATACAGGTCGAACAACCCTCAGAGTGAATGTACTGCGTTTTCCAAGTTCAATACCGGAAAAGACTTTCCCGGTCCGCTCAGCTTCAAGCAGTGTAAACCTGTTTATCAGGTCACTGGACTTATCAACTGTATGTACTCTGAGGAGATTGACCCGGTCCGTTCGATGGACATAAAAGTGGGTGATACTCAGTTCTTTTTGAAGTTTTTTAAATACAGGGTGATAGGTGTCATATAGCATTTGTTTATCATTATTTATAAGCCCTTTAAGGAGAACTTCCTCCCTTGCAATAACAGCTGTTAACGCTGTTAATGAATCGGATTGATCCTCGATTTCTTCTTCAAGCTTGGATATCGCATCCTCAAGAGAGTGACGACCGGTCTGAGTTAAATTCTCCTGCTGAATCCAGAAAAGAGCAATACCAAAGCCGGCAATTAAAAGAAAAACCACCATTGTTAAAGGCAGCATTAATCGGCTGTGCACTTTGGCGAATTTTTTTTCAAAGGGATTGATCATTTTGTGCTCGAAACTCCTGTCTCTGGCATATGAAATGTTTTATATTCTTCTACAGAAACTATTTAAGGGAGGTTCTTCTGAGTCCGTCGCTTACTATTACAGGACATAGTAACAACGTCTTGATAAATGTAAGAATTTTATCACATGGGGGTTTTTATTTCAAAGTATTTCTATTATGGTGAGGTTTTCGGAGATTTTATTTTTTGTTGTAATTTACTGAAAATAAGGTTTAATCGGTCCTTATTTGGTTGACCGGGAAATCATGCTGCGATAAGACTAAAACCTGATCTAAACTGTTTAACAATATTCTTTTCGAATACTATTGAACATTACTTATTCACCATTGCCGGGTAACATACACCTATAGGAGTAATATATGGATGTTAATATAGTAACGACGATAGACGGTGACTGTCTGATGATAAAATCTTCTGGCAGTGCCGTTGAACTGGAAGACTATAAGTTACTACAGGAACGATATTACAATGAAATCGTTAAATACGGGTTTACAACAATTATTGTTGATGAATCCCGGATGCAGCTTCCGGCAAGCCTTTTGGCTCAGGATGAAATAGTTAAATTTTTTTCTGATGAACTTCCGGAAGAGATCAAGGCATGGAAAATAGCAGCAGTCCTTCCCGCTGGATATATCGACATTGCCAGGTATTGGGAACTTCAGGCGAATAAACACGGATACAGCTATTATAAGGTTTTTATCTCCGTTGATGATGCAATGGCATATATTCAGAGATAGACGTCGTTCCCATTTCGTATGGATTTTTAAATCATACTATTAAGCCTTACCCATATCTGAAGTATTCGTCATCGGGCGTCTGTGAAATTGGATGCATGCCTGTTTTGTGTAAAAAAAAAGTAAATTGATTTATCTGTTAAATCAAATGCCGCTTGTAATAAAGCCGTGATTCCTCCGTAACCCTTGTCAACCATACGGCTGTTAAAAAATAATGTACTTGGAAAATGAAGATTATGTTTGACAAAAGTACCATTTATCTGTTCACTTAAATCGTTATAGCGTTCATTGTTTATTAATCAGAACTACATTCATGGAGCCCGACATGAAAGCATCAACAGGTATTATAAATATTTGTCTCTCTATTCTTATACTCTTACTGGTCATGCCATCATCTCTGTTTGCCCTGGAGGTAATGACGGATTCACATATGAAGAAAACAAGGGGCCAGGCCGGCGTCGACGTTGAACTTGATAATATTGAAATCGAAGGCGTCCGATGGGAGGTGAATTATGTTGATGATGATGGCATTACAGGAACAACTGATGATGTCGGTGGGGTAAGTATTAAGGCTGCCTACGGCCTGAAAACCGTTCGGGCTGTACTTGATCATACGGATCGCGACGGGTATCTCAGAAGAGAGTATGGTTCAGTAATGAGGCGTGAAGATAACAAAATACTGGAAGCATATGAAGCGTGGAAGACGCTTGACCCAACCCTGAATATTGCACCGCTTGAAGATTGGAAGGAGACCTTCCCTGATGCGGTTGAAGCAGCTGTGCTGGCAAGTGGCGGAGATATTAACAGTGCGCCAATAACGATAGATGTTGCCCGAAAACTTGAATTGACATGCTCCTTTATTGCTGTGAATAAAAGAGGGGAGGGGCTTGAAAAGGCACAGAATTTTTTTGAAGAATTTGTTGCATTGAGCCTTGATTATTCCGGTGACATGACAGCAAATATTACAGCCATAATGAATGCAACAGGGATGACTGAGACTGAAGCAAAAAATGCCTATCTTGCAGCGAGTGGATTTGCAGCTGTTCAGGCAGATCCGGGTAATACCGCCCTTGCTGACAGGGTTGGCACTGAGGTCGCCTATAATAATATTAGCATTGACGGGGTTATTGCGAAACTGCCTACAGCTGAAATTCATAAAACAAGCGATTCCATGACCATCGGTATTTTTTCTGAAGGGGCTGTCAATGATGGGAAAGAATTTTTACAACTAATGACATCCCAGAGTACATTAACGATTCTTGGTGGCCGTGTGGAAGTTACCGCGAATCATTAATACATCGATCTTTACCACACAGGTTCGTCTCAATTCAAGAAAGATCAAAACGATTCAATTTTGATGATTTCGTAAAAAGTTTATAGATGGCTAAGGAAAAGGGCCCATATACAAGATTTAGTGTCTGGCCAGGCTTGAAGTCGTACATATGGTACGTCAAAAGTCTGTTCAGGCACCACTTGCTTCGCAGCGTAGATAGGGCTTTTTACGACGCCATTAGCCTGCGTGTTCACCGCCAATGTCAAGGAACTCTTTTCTAAGGTCAACCGTTGATGCCTTGCCGATACTGTCATAGTTCTGCTTAAGCCATTTTTCGGCTGTTTGCCTGCCCCGGTTTTTCAAATCCTGAAGATAATCCCATTCGATGTTGAATTTACTGGTGGCATTTTGATCACAAAGAATTTTATCGGCTCTGATGGAGTGCATGATCATGCTTTTGAGCTTGCTTTTATGCTCATCTTTGATCCAGTCCTCCTCAATCAGTTTTGTGACAAAGGCAATGGCCCGCATCTCTTTTAAAAGGGATGCGTTGAAGGTTATTTCATTGAGACGATCCTGGATTTCAGGCGCATCGGTTGGCAGAGTCTCGCGTTCAATCGGATTAATATGTATGATGAGAAGATCTCTTGTGTCGGTATTGTAAAAGAGTGGGAAAAGAGAAGGGTTTCCGGCATAACCGCCATCCCAATAGTGTTCGCCGTTTATTTCAACAGCGGGGAACAGCTGGGGAAGGCAGGCGGATGCCATGACAACATCAAGGGTGATTTCATCTGTATTAAAAATCCGGACTTTTCCTGTTCGGACTTTGGTTGTGTTGATAAAAAGACGGGTCTCCTGACACCGCCTTAAAACATCAAAATCGACACTCTTTTCAAGCACATCCCTCAGCGGGTTATAATTCATGGGGTTGAACTGGGCTGGCGAGAAGGTCCGGCTCATGACATCAAACATATTA
>JQIA01002186.1_pt1 | contig 10475 bp, 6 predicted proteins | sample 811431 | NCBI WGS metagenome assembly JQIA01 (sample SAMN02998118, study PRJNA258478) | marine sediment metagenome | biome: marine; feature: seafloor; material: sediment; isolation source: oil-polluted sediment collected from 3 locations (0.5 km, 0.7 km and 0.9 km)... | place: USA: Gulf of Mexico ... | reverse complement strand
CACTTTCAAATAATCAATAATTACAATTTTACTTAATACTGCCTGCTTACCAATTTATTTGAATGAAAAGACGAGCATAAGATTACTTAACCAAAATCAAAATCAAAAGATTGATTGGATTCTCCTTTTAATATAGTTAAAATAACAATAAGTAATATTGATGTTTAGCCAACTGTTCCAAGTGAAGTGTTATTCATTACTAATGTCACCAATAGTATAGTCGACATTGTCGTTTTTGAGGCTGTTGGCAAGGAAATAGACATTCCTATTGATAATAATGAATTGGATATTCATAGTTTGAAAAGTGGAATGTATTTTAAAAAAATATTTAAAAAGAGTAACATTTCTTCTTTTAAGTTTATTAATAAATAATATTGCTTTCAATTAGAAACTATAATTTCTATTTGCAGCCCAAGATACTCTTTTACTATTTTTAAAGTTAGAAAAGAATATGTTTGTTCTTGAAGTTGTAGGTGAGTTATTTAATTGAGTTTTCATAATTTAAGTTTTTAGTTATATCTAATAGACGCCACTAAATTATTTATGTAACATACTGCTAATCCAATTAACTAAATATTAACTTTTTTGACATTATTCGAATTCAATCTATTAAACTTTGTAGATAAAATATCGGTAGTCTGGAAAGATGTAAATTTTATAGATTTATTAATTAATGTTGAAGTTGGGAGTGTTTCTGCTGTGGGAAGTTTGGAACTATTATTATAGTAGTACTGTACTAAATGTCTTAACCGTTGTAAAAGTTGGTATTTTGAGATGTATTGATTTTCAGGATTCAAGCTCAAGTGGAGGGTCTACCTTAAATCAAAGGCTTACTTGAAAATGTGGGTCTTTACTGGGTTTAGAGTATTTCAATATTTTTATTGTGATATTCTTTTAATAGCTGGTCGTCAGGAGAGAGCTCAGTTACAAGAGTTGTAAGCCTATCTATATTACAAATCTTAAATTTATTATGGGTATTTAATTTTTCTGAAATAGTCAATGAAACCAATTTTTCAGAAGCTTTAATCATTGCTTTTTTCATTTGTGCAATTTCCCAATCAATAGCTGTAATTCCTTCATTTACATCAACCCATCCAGTACCTAGAAAACAGATATCTGCTTTAATTTCAGATAAAATAAAAATAGAGCTAGCGCCTGTTGCTAATTGTGAACTTCGCGATAATTTTCCGCCAATAAATATAACCTCATCATTTTCTGATGCATTATTTAATAGTTCAATCGCCATAGGTAGGCTTGGGGTAAAAAATGTGAGATTCATGTTTTGTGGAATCAATTTAGCAAGCTCAATATTGGTAGATCCACCAGTAATTAAAACAACATCTCCATTTTTTAATAGCGAAATACCTTTTTTAGCAATGACTGTTTTATTTTCTAGTTCATAGACCTCCCTGTTTCTACCAGGGTAAATATTAAATCCATTTGACACAGCTCCTCCATGTACTTTTCTAAGGCTTTTTTCATCGTCCAATTCTTTTATATCTCTACGGACGGTGTCCATTGAAACGTTTAATATGACTGCCAAATCAGTCAATAAAACTCTATTGTGAATGTTAATTTCATTCAAAATAATTTGATGACGTTGCTGTTTTTTCAAGAAATGATTTTTTAGAGATTACAATATTATGAAAAAGGAACATGAATTCCAATCCTATATTCCTGTGACGTAAATATAGGCAAATAATTCACATTGTGACAAAAAATAGCATAATATAAAAATTATGCAAGAAAAGATTGCAAAGTGTATATATTATTCTATCTTTGAGCGAACTAATAAAAATTCTAAACTCAAATGAAAAAAAATTATTATTTAATTTCAACACTCTTGATGTTGTTTTTTGTCCAGAGTATTTTTGCGCAAATAAAAACAGTTTCGGGAATAGTTACTGAAAAAGCTAGTGGAGACCCATTACCTGGAGTAAGTGTAGTAATTGAAGGGACCTCTACTGGTGGGGTTACGGATTTTGATGGAAACTTTTCTGTCGAAATAAATGATGCTAGTGGGCAATCACTGGCATTTAGTTTTGTAGGTTTTAAAACTGTTGCGGTTTTATTAACTGGTGAAAATCAAATTATCAATGTTGCTTTAGAAGAAGATGCCGAAAGTCTTGATGAAGTTGTAGTAACTGCCCTAGGAATTAAACGTGAGTCTAAGGCCTTAGGTTATTCATTAACCGAAGTAAAGGGTGACGAGCTTTCTCAAGTTAAAACGACTAGCGCTATTAATTCTTTGCAAGGTAGAGTTGCGGGGGTTAATATCTCAACAAGCAGTACTGGGGCTTCTGGTTCTAGTAGAGTTGTTATTCGTGGAGCGAGTTCGCTAACTGGAAACAATCAACCATTATATGTTATTGATGGTATCCCAATGATTAACCAAACAAAAGGTTCAGCTGTTGGACCATTTGGGGGTGAGCATGGAGATGGTGGAGATGATATTTCTTCTATCAATCCTGACGATATAGAATCTGTATCGGTTTTAAAAGGAAGTTCTGCTGCAGCATTATATGGCTCGCAAGCATCGAATGGTGTAATTATGATTACAACCAAATCTGGTAAGAACAATCAAAGATTTGGAGTAGAATTTTCTACCTCTTTTACCTTTGATAAAGTAAATACTGATTTACAAGATTTTCAAACGGAATATGGGCAAGGTAACAATCAATTAAAACCGGGGTTTGAATATGATGGTACTGGTAACCCTGTAGAAATAGCTGATGCAGCGCTTGCAATTGATGATGCGTTTACAAGTTCATTGCATTCTTGGGGTCCAAAATATGATGGATCTAGTGTGTATAATTGGGATGGTGTTAAAAGACCTTATTCTTATACAGGACAGAATCTGGATAAGTTTTATGACACAGGAACAACGGCTGTTAATTCTGTTGCATTAACAAATGGAGGAGAAAATTATAATTACCGCCTTTCTTTCTCTAATTTAGATAATGATGATATTTTTCCAAATACAACATTAAACAGAAAATCGATTTCTCTAAATGTATCCGCTAATATCAACCCTAAATTAACTTCTACAATTAATGCAAAGTATATTATAGAGAAGGTCCATAATCGTATAACGGTTGGAGATACTCCAGGTAACGCAAATACTGCTGCCTATTTATTACCAGGAAGTTTAGATATTTATGATCTAAAACCAGGCTCAAATGAGGATGGTACGGAACTTAGATTTCAACCAAGTCAATTTATCTCAAACCCATATTGGGCTGTAAATGATTTTAATAATGATGATAAAAAGAATCGATTTATTGCATCTACAACTTTAAGATATGATTTTACAGATTGGTTATATGCAACTGGTAGAGCAGGTATTGATACCTATGATTTAGCAAGAAAAAGAGTAACACCTTATGGTACTGCTTATAGACCTGCTGGTGAATTGACTCAAAGTAAATCTACATATACTTTATTTGATGCTGATATTATGTTGGGTGTTGATAAAGCAATTACTGATAAAATTTCAACACATTCTTTAATAGGTGCAAATACTAGAAAATCTACTTATGATGCATTAAGTGCAATTGGTAGAGGGTTTATTGTCATAGGATTAGAAGATTTGAATAATACTACATTGCCAGAGCCTACCTATAGTTTTTCAGAAGTTAAAACAAATTCGGTTTACGGTTCGGTAGAAGTTGATTATGACAATTTTGCCTATTTAACATTTACAGGAAGAAATGACTGGTTTTCAACGTTATCATTTCCTGGAAAAACGACACCTAACAATGATTTCTATTGGTCGTTAAGTGGTAGTTTTTTATTAAATAAAGCTTTTGAATTACCTGAGGTAATAAATTATGCAAAGGTAAGAGCGAGTTATGCGCAAGTAGCGGGTGGTGCTAGAAATGCATATGCTTTAAATTTAGATTATGCAATTTCAGGATCATTTCAAGGACAATCTTATGGGCAGTTAAATGGAAATTCAATTCCTAATCCAGACTTAATACCATTTCAAAAAAATGAATTTGAGATTGGTTTAGAAGGTAGATTTTTGAAAAATCGTTTAAATCTTGATTTCGCTTATTACTCAAACACCACAACAAACGATATTGTAAGAGCTGCGGCTTCGCAATCTTCTGGATTTACATCAGCAATTCTTAATATTGGAGAGTTAACAAACAAGGGTTATGAATTTTTAGTTGGTGGTACACCAATTAAAAAAGAGAACTTTACTTGGAACGCATCTTTTAACTTAGGATATAACGATAGTGAAATTGTACATACCGATGCTGAAGATACACCAATCAATGTTGATGGTAGTCAGACACGTTCAAAAAACGCAATAATTTCTCACATCGTTGGAGAGCATTATGGTGTTATATTTGGTACATCTTATAAAAGAGATGATAATGGTAACATTATGTATGATATTTCTGGTTCTATTCCTAAGCCAGTTCAAGGAGAGAATAAAATATTAGGTCAAGGTGTGGCGCCGTTAACAATGGGTCTATCAAATACTTTTAGGTACAAAGATTTCTCATTGAGCTTTTTAATTGATGCAAAATTTGGAGGGCAAGTTCACTCAGGTACAAACTTAGCATTAATAAATAATGGTTTACATAAACAAACACTTGAGGGGCGTGAAAACGGTTTGGAAATATCTGGTATTGATGATGCTACTGGGGATCCATTTACCGTGACTGTTGCACCAGAAAATTTAAGAACTTATTGGGGTAATATTGCTGCTGATGATTCTGGTATCGCTGAAGAGTTTGTATATGATACTGATTTTGTGAAATTCAGAGAATTAAGTGTATCCTATAATTTACCTTCCAAAATATTGGAAAAGATTTATGTAAGTGATTTAAGAGTTTCATTGATTGGTAGAAATTTATTCTATATTTCTAAAGAAATAGACAATTTAGATCCAGAAGCTTCTTTAAATAATTTAAATTCTCAGGGTATCGAAAGATTTGGTATTCCAGCTACAAGAAGTCTTGGTTTCTCTTTAAATGTTAAATTTTAAAAATTAAAACGATGAAAAAAATATTAATATTACTAGTAGTCCTAGTAGCATTAGGTTCTTGTGAAAAAGGATTTGAGGAAATGAATGTAAACCCTACAAAGCCAACGCAATTAGACCCTAAAACTAAATTGACCTATATCCAGTTATACACTGGAGGAAGTAATTATGTTGCCTATTTATTTTGGAATATGATTCACTTAATGCCAAATGTGCAACATTTAAACAATACACATTATGGACCTATATTTAACTATAAAGAAGGAAGTACACATTGGTTATTTGAAGAGCAATTTAAAACTACAGTTAAAAATGTTGTTGATTTAATTGATCAATTAGAAAATAGTGATTCGCCAACTGCACAGTCAGATTTAGCAATTGCTCAAATCCAAAAAGTATTAATCTTTAGTAGATTGACAGATGCTTATGGTGATATTCCTTACAGCGAAGCTGGAAAAGGATTTATTGAGGGAATCCGTTTCCCGAAATATGACAGACAAAGTGATATATATGCTGATATGTTATTAAAATTAGAAAGCGCAGTAGCAACATTAGGTTCTGGAGGAGCAAACTCTTACGGTTCAGCAGATTTATTATTTGGAGGTGATAATTCTAAATGGGTGAAATTTGGAAACTCGCTGATGTTACGTTTGGCAATGAGAATGGTAAATGTTGACAATGCAGCTGCGCAACAATGGGCTAATAAAGCAATAAGTGGAGGTGTAATGACAAGTAATGACGATATTGCATTTACACAATATGAAAACTCTCCGAATGACGGTGGACCGAATGTAAACCCACTAACAAAATGTTTTACATCAAGATCTTGGAATCAAGTTAAAATTTCTGCCACTTTTATGGATTGGATGAAAGATAGAACGGATCCAAGAGTTTCAGTATTATGTTCAACTGTTGATGGAGATACTACGTATGCATTACAAACAGGACAAGATATTAATGACGCATCTAGAGGGATGGCAAATTCTAAACCGAACATCAATATTTTTGGAGGGAAGGCTCCAAATGCTGATGATGTTGTTCTTTATGATGCACCTTTTTTCTTTCAAACCTATGCTGAAGTTGAATATATGTTGGCCGAAGCTGCAGAGCGTTGGGGGTTAGCAGGGGGTGATGTTGAAGGACATTACAATGCTGGAGTTAGAGCTTCAATGACTTATTTATCTATGTATGGTCATGGTGTTGAAATTACAGATACTCAAATTAATGATTATTTAGCTGCAAATCCTTTTGTGGCAGTTGATGCTATGCAAATGATTAATGAGCAATATTGGGCTGCAACTTTTGGCAATGGGTTAGAAACGTATTCTAATTGGAAAAGATCTGGTTACCCAGTATTAGTTCCTTTTGCATTAGCAGCGACAACTACAGGAGGTGAAATACCAAGAAGATTTGTATATCCTGGATCTGAAAAATTAAACAACCCTGATAATGTTCAAGAGGCAATTGACATTCAAGGAGATGATTTAACCACTAGAATGTGGTGGGATCAAAATTAATGGAATAGTTATGGGTGTTTTTAGGGTAAATTGTTTCCATAAATAATTTGCTCTAAAGCACACTCAATATACAATAAACGCACACCCTATATTTGGATTAGTTTTAGTTTTTTTTGTTGTATTTGGAGCAATAAATAGTATTGCTCTTAATGCAGCATATTGTTTAATAAAGGTAAAATTAGTATGAAAGTTTATACTGGATTAGATGTGCTGATCAAAGATAAAAATTTGCAAAATAAATTTAAGGGTAATGTGGCTTTATTATGTCACAATGCCTCTGTTGATTTTTCTTTAAAACATGCTACATTGAGTTTTAAAGAAATATTTGATTCTAAATTTGTTAAAATATTTGGTCCACAGCATGGATTTTCAACAGATGTACAAGATAATATGATTGAATCAGATCATTTTATACATCCTTATTTTAATATCCCTGTTTATTCTCTTTATTCTGAAACACGTGTTCCAACTGACAAAATGTTAGAAGGCGTTGACCATCTTTTTGTAGATTTACAAGATGTTGGTTGTAGAATGTATACTTACATATATACGCTTACGCTTTTGTTAGAAAAGTGCGCTAATAAAGATGTGCAAATTATCATACTTGATCGTCCAAACCCTATTAATGGAATTGATATTGAAGGAAATATTTTAGATTCAAAATTTGAATCATTTATTGGCAGGCATCCAATTCCAGTACGTCATTCAATGACATTGGGTGAAGTAGCATTAATGCACCAAACTTTTTGGACTCAAAGCAAAGCTAATGTATCCATAATAAAAATGAAATATTGGAAAAGAGAGATGTATTTTATTGATACAAATTTGCCTTGGGTTGCTCCATCTCCAAATTTGGCTCGATGTGAAAGTACTTGTGCTTTTCCATCAACGGTATTATTTGAAGGAACGAATTTAAGCGAAGGAAGAGGGACAACACAATCATTAGAAATTGTTGGACACCCCAAAATTGAACCTTATTCATTTTATGTAGATGATCTTCGTAATAAGATAAATAAATCAAAAATAAAAGGGTTTGTGGTTAGACCAATAACATTTCTCCCAACATTTGATAAATATGAAAATATTGTATGTGGAGGATTTCAAATCCACATTACGGATATAAAAAATTATAAGCCATGGCGTGTAGGTCAATTTTTAATGAGAGAATTATATCACTATTTAGGTGATGAATTTAAATGGAAAAATCCTCCATATGAGTATAATTACACTCAAAAACCTATTGATATTATTAATGGAACGGATGATTTGAGGCATTGGGTAGAAAATAATGAATCTATAGAAATGCTAGATTCTTTTGAAGATCACACTGAATATATACAGCAATTAAATGAAATAAAATTATATTAACACCTACTATTCAATAGCCTAAAATTATGAATCCAATACTAGTTTTTTCAATTATTGCAATTTATTTTATAATGTTGCTTGCAATCTCTTATTTCACTTCAAGAGGTAGTAGTGATGATTCTTTTTATACAGGAGATAGGAAATCACCTTGGCCCTTAGTTGCTTATGGAATGGTTGGCGCCGCATTATCTGGTGTTACTTTTGTTTCTATTCCTGGGATGGTTGCCAATAATTATTTTTATTATTTTCAGTTTGTAATTGGTAATGTTATAGGGTATGTATTTATTGTATATGTATTAATTCCTATTTATTACAAGTTAAATTTAGTGTCCATTTACACCTATCTTTCTACCAGATTTGGAGATAGATCTTATAAAACAGGATCGCTCTTCTTTTTAATTTCACAATCTTTTGGTGCCGCATTAAGACTATTACTAGCCGCTAAAATATTGCAATATGCACTTTTTGATAGTTACCATATTCCTTTTCCAGTAACCGTAATTATTATGTTACTGTTGGTGTGGTTGTACACAAATAAATCAGGAATTAAAACCATTGTTTGGACCGATACATTGCAAACTACCTTTTTAATTATGGCTGCAATTGTAGCAATTGTAGTTGTAAAAAATTCACTCGGATTTTCATTTTCTGATACAATCTCAGGCATTAGGAACCATCAATATTTTAAAGTATTTGATTGGGATATAAATTCAGGTAGTAATTTCTTTAAACAAGTTATTTCAGGAATTTTAATCGCAATAGCAATGATGGGTTTGGATCAAAACATCATGCAAAAAACATTGACCTGTAAAAATAAAAAAGACGCGCAAAAAAATGCCTTGGTGTTTAGTATTATATTAGCAATTACGCAATTTCTATTTTTAGGACTAGGAATCATGTTGTACATGTATGCCGAACAAAACGGAATTACATTAGAAACCGAAAATGGAGTGTTTATCGATACAGATAGACTATTTCCAATGCTGTCATTAGAGCACTTTGGTTTGTTCGCTAGTGTTACCTTTATTTTAGGAATTACAGCAGCATCATTCTCTAGTGTCGATTCAGCATTAACAGCACTAACCACTTCTTTTACCTATGACTTTTTAGATGTTGAACATAAAAGTGGAAAGGAAAAAACGACCATTAAAAACAGAGTGCTATTTGGTTTTTCTGCGATTATCTTTTTAATCATCATGCTTTTTGCTAATAGCAAAGGCGATGTGATTTCAACAATTTTTAAAGTAGCAGGTTATACCTATGGACCTTTATTAGGATTGTTTGTTCTTGGAATTTTTACTAAGATTAAAATCAATGATAAAACAGTTCCGTATATCTGTGTTATAGCACCTGTCGCAACCTATTATTTTAATTATGTTTTACTTACTAAATTTAATTTTGATCTAGGTTTTATGAACATATTCGTGAATGCTACTCTTACCATTTTACTATTACTACTAACTAATAAAATTCTCCCTAATGAAAAATAAATCTACCACAGAACAAGCATCATATTATGATGATTTGGAGCAAATGAGCACCATTGATTTGCTAAAAAATATCAATAAAGAAGATAAAACTGTTGCCGAAGTAATTAAAAAATCGATTCCAAAAATTAAAATTTTAATTGATGCTATTGTCGGTAAAATGAAAACAGGAGGACGGCTATTTTATATTGGCGCCGGTACTAGTGGAAGACTTGGTGTATTAGACGCTTCAGAGTGCCCGCCAACTTATGGTGTACCAGATGATTTGGTAATAGGGCTGATTGCTGGAGGTGATGGAGCTTTGAGAAAAGCAGTTGAAAATGCCGAAGACGATACAAATCTTGCATGGTCAGATTTAAAGGAGTATAATATTACAGATAAGGATGTGCTTATTGGTATAGCCGCTTCGGGTACTACACCTTATGTAATTGGTGGTGTAAAAAAAGCAAGTGAGAATAATATAATAACAGCATGTATTACTTGCAATAGTCAAAGTCCGTTATCATTTGAAGTAGACCATCCTATTGAGTTGGTAGTAGGTCCAGAATTTGTTACGGGCAGTACGCGCATGAAAGCAGGAACTGCGCAGAAATTAGCCCTTAATATGATTTCTACTTCGGTAATGATTAAGCTAGGAAAGGTAAAAGGGAATAAGATGGTAAACATGCAATTGTCTAACAAAAAATTAGTGAATAGAGGTGTTAAAATGATTATTGATGAGTTAGGTTTAGATGAGTTAACAGCAATCAATTTATTAAAAAAACATCAAAATGTTAGGGAAGCAATCACCGCATATAAAGAATATTTAGATGAATAGAGTATTGCTTTTATTGAGTTTGGTTTTGACCCTTGGTTCTTGTCAAAAAAAAGTTGAAAAATCAATAGTAGATTACAAAGTTATTTGGGTAGATAGCATCTATTCAACTATGAATTTAGAAGAAAAAGTAGGGCAACTATTTATGGTGGCGGCATATTCTAATCGAGACTCTATACATGCCAATTCTATTAAAAAAATGATATTAGAGAATCATATTGGAGGCTTGGTTTTTTTTCAAGGAGGACCAGTTCGTCAAGCTAAATTGACAAATCATTTTCAAGCTATTTCAA
>JQIA01002185.1_pt1 | contig 10477 bp, 9 predicted proteins | sample 811431 | NCBI WGS metagenome assembly JQIA01 (sample SAMN02998118, study PRJNA258478) | marine sediment metagenome | biome: marine; feature: seafloor; material: sediment; isolation source: oil-polluted sediment collected from 3 locations (0.5 km, 0.7 km and 0.9 km)... | place: USA: Gulf of Mexico ... | reverse complement strand
GTACATGTTGTACGTCAAAAGTCTGGCAAATCACTAAAGCGAAGTAGATGGGACTTTTTACGACGCCATCAGTCCTTGGTCGTATCATTTTCCGGGTTGTGAACGTACGTATAAGGGGTATCTTGTTTGCTGAAACCTAATAATGTTTCCAGTGGGTTGACAGAACCCTTTAATTCCTCATATCTTAATGCCATTGACATGAGCGCGTTTTCATCAGAACCACTGGGGTTTAACAACTCTGCTAAAGTAGTCTGTTTTATCTGAAGGCCTGTGGTGTAATCTAAGATTTCATTATTGGCGCTCAGGCGTTTAAAGTTGTATAAAAATTCAGAATCATTGTTAAGTAATTCTTCCAGATCTACTCTGCCTGCAAATTTTTCATTAATAATGATATTGTTTTCTTTGTCTAAAGTCAGGCTGATATTAAGGTCAGGGTTAAATCCGAGTGATTCCAAATGTGATGCAATAGCTTTTTCAACACTTTCGTGCTGGCTTCGGGCAGCGTCTTCAATGTCTTTTTTCTGCAGACGGCCAGTCGGTGAAAGTCCCATCGTTTCCCGTGTCCTGGCTTCAGTCGCAGCTCTTGACAATGTAACCTGATCTTTTTTTGAAACGGATGCTTTATCAACATTTTTATGACGAGAATCATCCTGGTTCTGAGAGCTTTCCAACGTTTTCCCACCTGGCTTAGAATATTGATACTTATCGTAGTATGCACTATTGTTTATGATAGATGTCATTTATTGCTCCATTTGTTTGAGGTTTTTTTGTGCGATGTCGTCGGTAAAAGGTTTTGCAAGATATGTACCTAAAACCTTAAAGGTAACTATATAAATTAAAACAATATGTTAAGGATTTAGAAAAGGGTGAGTAAAAATCCAATAGAGGCAATAATTGCCTAATAAAAATTGTGTTTCGTGAAAAGATGATGATGCAAAATATTAAATATTTGACTCTGCCGGGGTAGGCTATCTTAAAACAGATAAGATTTTTATTTGCGTTTTGTTTAACCGGGTGTTAAAATGCAAGATTATTCCCCATGGATGTTATTTATGCCTCTCGAGTTGTTATCTTAAGTTTTATCAGTATAAATTAAGTGTTTTACTTTATTCTTTTTTCACAAGAAACAGAAGGCCGATGGTTGTGTGGTCTAACTGTTTTTTTTGAAAGTTATTTTCAATAATTTCAAGTTTGTTTTCTTTTTATAAGGAGAAAAAATCATGAAAAGTGAAATATCAGAAGCACTCAAACAAACGCTTGTTCAATTAAATAAAGAAATTACCGATAGGGAAAATTGTGAAAAAATAACGTCAGACAGCAATATCATTTTACATGCAACAAAAGTATTGAGCCGGTTAACGACTCATCCATATTTAACCGGTGAAGAAATTGCAAAGAAAACCGGAGTATCAATGAAAAACATCCCGTTAATTTATAAAATTATCCAGAAATCAGATATTGCTCAGGACTATTTAAAGCAATCTGAAAACAGGGACTATTTTAATGTTGTAAATCACTATTTTAACAGGCGTTTTTTTACAGTGGTGTTTTTTGTAGGGACAACCTGCCCAAGTAAATGTATCTTTTGTCCTAATGTTTCCATTGATAAAAATGGTAAACGTACACTATACGCATACAATAATTCAGGAGAACAAAGATTAAAACAACACCATATTGAAAAAATTTTTTCAGACCTTAATATCCTTAAAGCCAAAGGAACAGATATTTTAGTTAAAATTTCAGGGGGATTGGAGCCACTTACGGATATAACAACCATGTCCTGGATTACATCTTTAGCAAATGAAATAAAACTCCCGGTAAAACTCTTTACAAACGGCCTTCTGCTAAATTCAGAAAAAAGAAGGAAGGAAGCACTCAAAACAAACGATATTAGAATAAGCTTAAGCACCACAGATGCAGAACAGTATCAGAGAATTTGTTTTGAAAATAACAGCAATGTTAGAACAAAAGCCTTAAACACACTTAAAAAAAGTATAAAACAACTGGTTTTTGAAAGAAATAAGATAAATCCATCCTGTAAAATCGGATTTAACAGTGTCATAATTCCATCCAATATTGATCAACTAACTCAGCTTATAGATCTTTCACTTAAGCTCTCAATTGATTATATTGATTTTAAACCGGATTATTTTTCAACATTTGACATGGAAACAGAGTTAAAAATTAAAAAAGCAGTCGATAACGCAATGGAATACGCGCAAACAATTTCTCCAACAGATCTGTTTATTAATTTTACCGGCTCTCTTAACAAATCAAATTTATATTGGAATCACTGGCGTGGATATTGCGACTCATTAAAACAAACAAACCATAAAATTTTTATAACACCATACGGACATTGCAGCCCTGTTCACTATGGCGCATTTCCACATAAGAGCTCTTCCGGCGAAAACAGTCTGAATAAATATTCCATAGGGCAAATAAATGATTCATGGAGTCTTTCCGATACTCTCAGGGAGCCTTTGCAAAGCCCCAAAGTTACCTTAAAACAGCTTAATCCTTTTGAATTAATGTTGAATCTTGAAATAACGCGGGAAGAAAAAGATGAAGAATATGGGATTCCGCTATCATGCAGCCCTTACCATACATCATTAAGAGGAACTATTTCTGATAACCTTTAATGAAAAAGAGGTTTAAAATGATTTTTGAATTAAGAGAATATAGAATTAAAACAGGAATGCGCCCTTCATGGGTTAAACTTATGGATGAGATGATTATTCCGTTTCAGCAAAAAATGGGGATGTCAATTATTGGCAGTTTTACTGCCATTGAAGAGAATGATCTTTATATTTGGATCAGAGGATTTAATAGTGAAGACGAGAGGCTAAAACTATATGATAAGGTCTATGGTAGTGATTACTGGAAAAAAGATGTTAGAAATGCAATGGGAGATATGCTGATTAAAAGTGAAATGAAAGTAACGCTGATGGCTTCGACGCCTGAGTCAGTTTTAAAGTATTGAAAAAAATATTTATTCTTCTGGTGGGTAAATGATCAGGCTCCGGCATAGGCCCCTTCCGTTTCAAAGGAGGATCAAAAAAAACTATGAATCAAGAGCTTTTCTGACTGTGGCTGCCAGGTCTGACCTCATTACAGGTTTAACCATAATAGCTTTAAACTTGTCTTTACCAATTGTTTCTTCATAGACATGCTCGCTGAAGCCTGTACAGGCAATCATTGGAATATCTTTTCTTATCCCGTGTATTTTCTCTTCCAGATGAATTCCGGTCATATCCGGCATGTTCATATCAGTAATAATCAGATCAAACGCTTTGGGGTCCATATTAAATACTTCAAGTGCTTTTACAGGATTGGATAAAGATTTAACCTGATACCCAAAAGATCTTAGCATTTTCATCAAAAGTTCAGATATTACCTTTTCATCATCAATAACAAGAATAGATTCTGTTCCCTTTTCAAATGTCTCGTTTTTTTCGGGAAGTTTCCGGGTTTTTTCTTCTGATACCGGAAAAAACAACTTGAATGTTGTTCCTTTTAAAGGCTCACTGTAAACGAGGATCTGTCCCCCGTGATTTTTTATAATTCCATATACAACGGAAAGACCAAGACCGGTTCCTTCATTTTTAGTCGTAAAAAAAGGGTCAAATATTTGATCCCGTGTTTTGGAATCCATTCCTTGCCCGGAATCACTAACTGAAAGCATTAAATATCTACCGGGTTTCATATTAATGAATTTTTTTGTATAATTTAAATCAATATCAATATTATTAAGCTCAATAGTTAAAATTCCACCATTTTTACCCATTGCATGAGCTGCATTTGTGCATAAATTTATAAGAACCTGATGAATCTGATTTGCATCGCCCATTATAATTGATTTATTGGAAGTTTTATCTTTTATTATTATATTGGCAGGCAGTGTTGCTCTGATTAATTCTAAAACTTCCTTAATTAACAATTTAATCATAATAGGATTTTTATTATTATCTGTTTTTCTGCTAAATGTTAATATCTGTTTAACAAGAGATGTTGCACGGGTTCCACCCTCAATTATTCGTTCAATATACATTTTTATTTTTGATTCAGGTTCAATCTGTTCATAGGCCAGTGTTGCATAGCCTAAAATTGCAAACAGAATATTATTAAAATCATGGGCTATTCCACCTGTCAGAGTACCTATGGCTTCAAGCTTCTGTGACTGTCTTAATTGTTTCAGAGCTTTTTCCTTTTCAATTTCAACTTCTTTAAAAGAAGTAATATCCTGAACAGTACCAATACTGTTTACGGGGTCTCCTTTCTCATTATAAATAGATTTCCCACGTTCATGGACATATTTTATTCTGCCATCTTTCATTTTCAAACGATGAATAATATTATAATTTGTTTTATTTTCGACTGATTCTCTGAATTTTATGTTTACATGGTCTTTGTCGTCAGGGTGAATAAGGTCAAGAAACATTTCATAGGAGGCTCCGAATTTCTCCCTGTTAATTTCAAAAATTTTATAAATTTCATCGGACCATACAAGCTTTTCAGTTTGTAAATCCAGTTCCCAGTGGCCTATATGGGCAATTTCCTGGGCTTCCTTATACAAAAAATCGCTTTTCTTAAGCGCTTTTTTCATCTCCTGCTGTTTTATTTGTTCCTTTGCTATAAAAATAATACAAGGGGTCTCTGGATAATTTAACCTGTATGTTGAAATCAGAAATAAAGAGGGTTTACTTTTAAAAATCAAATGTGTTTCAAAATCAGAAATTTCACAATCCTGATTAAAAATCTGTAAAAATTCTTTTTTGGTATTTTTATTCACCCAAATATCTAAACTATTAAATTTTCGGCCTGTGAGCTGTTCTCTTAAATAGCCTGATACACCATAGAATTCATTGTTTGCTTCTAAGATATCACCATTTTCTAATCTAAAAACAAGCATTAAATCTGATGACTTAGATTTTAAAACATGACCATCCACTTCAACATCTTTGTGAAAATCTATGAATTCACCAGATGTATAGCTTTTTTCCTTAGAGTTAATCATTAACTTTATTTTTTTCTTATCAGTCATTATTAAAATAATTCGCAGAAGTTTTTTTATAACGCGTTGAATAAAAATTTCGATTTTTAAGACTTCGTTGTAACAAGTTACTGAATTTATATTAGTTATTAAAATAAATATGAGATGTGGAAATTAGATATACTTTATATATAGCATATTGTCTATGCATATACTATCACATTTTTTTATATTATGAATTATAAAAGAATGATTTGGTCGGTGTGGAAAAAATGTAATTAATTAAAGTGTATACACGATTAAATTGGGGGGGATTATTGAGGCATTTAATATTATTTTTAATAAAAAGTTGACTTGTCGTCAACATTTCTTTTCCGACGAAAGTAAAAAATCGTCAAATTAAAGATGGATGTGATGGTGTGCGTTATTGGGAACGGTACTGGGCAAGCCCGTCCCCTACGGAATTAACCCTTATTCGTTAATGTAATATCAATATCCGGGTCGGATCATGTCGCGCATTATGTGCATGTCCAGTTTTTTGTTTTTAATTTGGCAGGTCTTTCGCAACAGGATTTGGGGGTAAAGGTTAAACGGAGACCTGGCCCGTTTCTCAAACACCTTGGGGGTGACAGGTCAGAATTGCAAAGAGAGCCTGTCACCTGTTTTTATTTAGACTTAAGAACGTCTGTGGTCGCATGCCGACCGTAAGCATCCGGGGCAGGGGGTTTTTATTGTGGCTTTTCGCGCCGCGATTATCACGGCTGTAACTGATTTTTGCGGAACCATCATTCCGGATGGCAGTTTTTCAATACCGATTTTACCAGGATCAAGAAAATCAAAGAGAGCCTCTTGGCCGCTGCCTGCTTTCCAGTCGCAATAACCGGGGCTAAATCTTGCTGTAACCTCCAGGTTATTTTCTGCCATAAGTGAGTGAATATGCTTTTCAGCCTGATCTGCAAGTCTCTCGGTTAAAATCGATCCGGCAAGGTCGATAAAAAATGACTGTGTAATCGAACGCTTCATGGCTCTGTTGATCAATTCGTCGATGTCCGGCCCCAAAGTTACGGCAAAGGAGCAGATCATTTCAGGGCTGTCAAGTAATGATACAAGCCGGGAGATTTTCCGGCTCCGGATACAGAGTCCTCTGGCCTGTACACCCCCCTTTTCGTAGGATTCTAATCCGCTTATCCTGTAAATCGATTCAGGCGTTACATGCTTAAACAGTCGTTTCACGGCGTTCTCTGCTTCTCCGGGAATTGTTTTACCTGCCGAAGCCGTAGATTGGTAACCTGATTTGACAAGAAGCGTCTCAAGAATCTTATTCGGATTCGGAAGTCTTACCGGGATAGGGTCAGGTATCATAATAACAAAAGAATCCGTTCAATCTCTTCGGGGGCTGTAACGGCACTGTCGGCATAGCCGTCGGAACCGATGTGCATTGCAATCTCACGGTTTAACGACGCCCCGCCAACGAGAATCCTTACCTGGGGAGCGACCCGCCTGACATTACGAATCACCCGTTTCATATTCTCAAGAGAGGTTGACATCATTGACGACAAACCCACAACAGAGGTTTTATGTCTCTTTATTCCCTCCAAAAACATATCGACCGTGACCTCTCTTCCAAGGTCAACAACAGGATAACCAAAGGCCTCCAAAACCGCCACAACCATATTTTTCCCCAGATCATGTACATCGTCTTCAACAACACCGATAAGAATTCCCGCCTCTTTTTTTTCCATTGAAAAATCAGGCCGGATCTCTTTTAAAAAACTGATTCCGGCTTTAAAGGCATCGATTGCAAGAAGGAATTCCGGTGTTGAGCAGGTCTCTTCTTTAAAGGACTGACGGATTTTCTCTATTCCCTTCATTAAAGCGCCGATAAGGATCTCCGGTTCCGAATCTCTTAAACAACCAAGGGCCGATTTCACAGATTCCACATTGTATTGAACAATACCCGCTTCAATTTTTTTTAAAAAGTCATTTGATTCCAAGGAGATCACCATTGAATGCTAAAGGTTTTACCCATGCCGTTTTGCAGCCTCAACCATTGCAAATGCGTTTGTCAGGGGTATATTCGGTGGATATTCACATCCCGGTGCCAGAATAAACCCACCATCTTTTGCCAGAACATCAATCTGTCTGCGGCATTCATCGATCACCTCTTTGGGTGAACCATGAATAAGCAGCTGGGTCGGGACGTAACCGACGAGGGTTGTGGCGCTCCCGTATTTTTCTTTTAACTCTCTGGCTGAGGAGCAATCATCTGGCAAATGGGCAAAACTAAAGACTTCCGGTTCCATCCATTTAAGCTGAACATCGGCATAGGGTTTATGGCCGCAGTTATGAACCCCCACCATATGCCCCTTTTTTTTTATTGCCCTTGAAAGCTCTCTCACACAGGGGCCTTCAATCTCTTCCCAGACCTTTTTAGGCAGTCCGCTTCTGCTGGCATAAAGCGTGTCAATAGCGACCGCAGGCACCCCGGCATCACATTGGGCAAGGGCATACTCGATGAGTACTTCATTTATAGTTTCACAAGCAGCCTGGACATCAAGGGGGTAGTTCAGGCAGTCCTTGAGAAAATTCTCCGCCCCTCTTAACATGCTCAGAACACCGGCCGGCCCGAACACAAACCCACCGACAACACCTTTAAATCCCACAAGGCGTACAATTATTCTGCATAGTTTTAAAAATTCCTGCATTCTGGGAGCATCGGCCAGATCTATCGGTTTTAATTTTCTATAATCGCCCACATTCCTGATCACAGGTTTTCCATAATCGGGTCGTGCTGTTGTCTCATGCGGATACATCATCTTCTGCCCAAAATCTGCGGCCTCAACAGAGAGATCGAGCATCAGCTCAATAAAATCACCACCCACAAATTCAAACCCCGAATAAAAAACCTCAGCAGCCTTTTCACCGTCAAGAGACATGTCAGGAAAAGTGATTCCGTTAATCTGCCGTGCTGCAGAACAAAGCAGAGGCGTTACCGGAACATGATCCGGTTCTTTATGATACAATGCACTAAAAGTCCGTTCAACCGAGGAGAGGTCAGAGACCTTACCCCGTATACTCATTGCTGTCGCAGCAAATTTCAGCAAAGGTTCAGGGACTTCATAGGGGGGTGGAATAATTCCTTCTTTCAAGGCGTTGAATATTCGACTGATATTCATATTACCTCCTTATTTAATGAGTCACTGACAAATTCTTCCCGGACAAGATCGACATCCAATGGAAGGGGTTTAGCCGGATCTTTAAAAAGAGCCAGGGCACGTTCAGCACAAGCATCAACACAAAGGCCGCATCCAAAGCAGGATTCAGTATCATAAGACAATCCCGACTGATTTAAAGTAAGAGCCCCTGAATGACAATTCTCAAGACAGGCTCCGCATTGCAAACAGGATTGAGGTTGGTGTTTTACCGAATAACCGGATGATACGCTCTGGACAAGACCAGTGGCAAAATTTTTTGTAATTTTTGATGCCTTTAAACTGATGCAGCTTTCCGGCCTGCAATTACAGATCACACCGGTGACACCTCCTGTGGCAACCTTAAAAAAGGCCTGGGTAACATGACCTGACTTCCGGTAATTTTTCACCATCTCAAGTGCTTCTGACTGTGTTATTTTCCTTGCATTGTATTTTTTACAATGGTCGGTCCAGAACGTTGAAAGATCTCTGCCTACGGCAATACAGCAGTTTGCCGAGATATAGGGAGGAATCGTTTTTTTGCAGGGGCAATCCATAACAGCAATATGTTCCGGATCTTTAAAAATAATCTTATGGGCATATTTAAACGGTATAATACGACGGTTTTTTTCGGTGTCAGCAACGAGGTCTTCATTGAGGCTGAGTATTTTTTTTACATCTTCAAAGGATATGAATTTAGCATGAAACCTATTATAAAGGGCCTGTATTGCAGGAACAAGGGGAGTAAACCACGTTAGTTTTTCCAGCAGATCAATAAAAAAGACAGCCACCTTAATATAAGGCTGATAAAAAACAAAGTAGATGTAGTTATGTAAAGCCCTGTCAACCCGCCAGCCGTGTTTCAAAATCACTTTAATTGTGGATTTTTTCAAATCTGCGACTCCTGTAATAGTTTTTTTTGGCATTACGCAAAAATTACAGTGTTAAAACCAATAATGCTATAAAACAACTTGTACCTGCCCGTATGCAGATTCCTGAAAGTGAAAACATTATAGAATTAACCGGAAAAATCAAATCGTTAGTTTCTATCAGAATTTGAATATTGATTAGAGATAACTATAAGGGGCGATCAGAATAAAAAAAACGGGGAACGCTTTAAAAGTGTTATCGTTCAGAATGGTGAAACCCGTGTGAATTGCCTGGCGTATATCGATTTGAATCCGGTCAGAGCCGGTATTGTAAAACGACCTGATAGTTATCGGTGGAGTTCCATAGGGTTCCATGCTCAGACCGACAATAAGGATGATTTTTTGTCACTCGATTCTGGGCTTATTGAAATTGGTAATATGGCTGTGAGAGAACGATTCCGGCGATACCGGCGAAATTTATATGAGGCTGGTGCGTTCCTGAAATTGGATGGAACGAGTAAGCAGGTTATTAACAAAAAAAACGTTGAAAAAGAGCGTTTAAATAATTATCAAATCTCCAAAACAAACAGGTTTATCAATAAATCACGATATTTTACTTATTCCGGTATTATTGGCAGTAAGGAATTTGTCTTTGACAACTTATCAGCACTTTAAACATTTATTCCGGTCTAAACATGATAAAAAAACAACGCTGGTAAAAGGTATTAACGGATTTAGACTCATTGAAGCGGTTGCTGGTACAAGTTTTAAAAAAACCAAAATTATTTTCAAAAAGCATACTCATGGATAAGTGTTGACTTTTTTTTGTTCATTGCTCAAAAGTTAATATAATTCTTCTGTATAAATATAGGTTACGGGTATTTTTGCAGTGAAATTTAATGTGAGCCCAAACACATTGACGGTGACAGGGCAGAATTGCAAAAAGAGCCTGCCCTGGTTTTTTACTGAATCCATCCTTTTTCTTAATATTTCCTGATATGGCAGTGTTTTTAATATCCATCAAGGTTTAAATGACTAATTTAAATATTTGAATATAAAGGAAAATATTAGTGATGGGGTGTGAATTTTATTGATAATATAATTAAGATAATTTAATATCAAACGATAAATAATTTTCAATAGTCTAAAAATATCCTCGTAAAGAATTCTTGCTTAAATAGGAAAGACTCGCATGTGGGGCAATCGGAAAGGCATAAAACCTTCGGCCGATGAAACCGATACCGGCCTGAATAACACCATTCTCTGTGGCAGGACTACGGACGCAGGATATTTGTCCTTTTTGCCCCGGGTTATTCATATACAACAATGTACGTCCAGCTTTGATATTGCATGGCGGCTTTATCTAAAAGGTTTGCTGCCGGAATGGGGATCGGTTTTGGCGGAAAGTCAGTCAGCCGGGAGGG
>JQIA01002184.1_pt1 | contig 10477 bp, 6 predicted proteins | sample 811431 | NCBI WGS metagenome assembly JQIA01 (sample SAMN02998118, study PRJNA258478) | marine sediment metagenome | biome: marine; feature: seafloor; material: sediment; isolation source: oil-polluted sediment collected from 3 locations (0.5 km, 0.7 km and 0.9 km)... | place: USA: Gulf of Mexico ... | reverse complement strand
TCGAAAGGTGAACTTGCTGCTACATCTTCTTCGCAAATTTCAATTGGTGCCAGAGCATTTCCTGATTCTGGAGCTGGCGCTATGGTTATGGTTATGGTTTCGTTGTCTTCACAAGTACCATTAGTAATTGTATATGTAAATTGATATGGACTTCCTGTAACAGTAAAGCTTGTGATATCTATCGGACTTGTAACGACACTACTACTAGCATCTGTCCAAGTTCCTGAGTTATTATCTTGAGTCCCATCTAAGGCATCAAATAAATTGAAAGGTGAATTTGCTACCAAATCATTTTCACAAAATAATTGATTTACTGCATTCCCAGCATTGGGATCTTGTAACACAACAACTTGTACTGCTGTAGATTCCTCTGGGCAAGGGTTAGGTATTATATTTTGAGTATAAGTGAAATTATATGTGCCCGGGGTAAACCCCGTTAAATCTAGAGGAGATGTAACTATCGGGTCTGTACTTGAAACTCCTTGTGTCCATTGACCGTTTGAATCTTCATTATCTAATAAGGTAAATAAATCGAAAGCCGAAGGCAAGCCTATCTCACAAAATGTTGCAGGATTTGCTACTGATGGTATACCAGAAGTAAAGGTCTCATAAATTGTAATTGTCACTGTAGAAGTTCTCTCAGGGCATGCACCGTTACTAGGTACTGTATATGTAAACACATGATTTCCTGGTGTGGTTAAGGATGAAATATTAACTGTACCAAGATGTCCGTTAGAAGTTGCTAAAGGCCCTGTCCAAGTTCCAGTAATATCTGGTGTGCCACCTAATTCATCAAATAAATTAAAAACTGTACCAGAAACATTATTATCACAATATTCTAATATACTAGGAGTTCCTGGATCTACAGGTATATCTATATTTACAATTACTGGTACTGCATTACTATCGCAGAACACGTCATTTATTTGTACATAATAGGTATTACCATCTACTAAAGGTGTAGATAAAGACAATGCTGGCGGTATTGGGTCTCCAAAGCCATCAATATTATCATACCAGCTGTGGCTAGAGCCTGTTCCAGGGTCTAAATCACCTATGGTTGGATTAGTATCTAAACAAAAATCTTGAGGATTCGCTGGTGTCGGGTCGGTAGGCGCACCAAATACTGCAGTACCTCCTATTTCTATCTGACTTTTACAGCCACCATTATCAACAAATACAATAAAATAGCTTGTTGCACCTATAGGAATAGCATCCGTACTATTAGAAAGGTTAGTTAAATCAATATCTGTATATATTTCTACACTACCACCTGTTGGAATATATGGTAACAATACATCGTCAATATAGGTTTGAATTGTTGGGTCTTCGTTACTACAATAAATACGATCCAAATTTTGTCCAGAAGGATTAACTTGAAAATCTACAGTTATTGAAGCCCTAGCTCCACATGTTCCTGAATTATCATCAGCATAATATGTACCTTCTGCCACTAGCTCGCTAGGAATAAGCACACTTCCACCTGAGAGGGCATCGTACCAAACAATACCATTACCATTATCTGTGGCATAGTCTGTGCTTAAATCGGCAAAAGTATAACCCGAAGCATTACAAATAGTAGGTGCTGGGTTGCTTATGGTTGGACATTGAGCAAAAGCTGAGAATGAGGCCCAAAGAAATACCAAAATATAAGATGTCGACTTTATGACATTCTTAAACAAGGCTTTTGTTTTCATAGTAGGTTAAGTTAAATAATGTTTGCAATAGCTTAAATTACAAAGTGTTACCCCAATTATATTGAGTGTTTTCACTTCAATTAATTTTAATTATTCGCAATTTAACTGATTTTTTTGTATTTCATCGTGTTTATTTGAATTATTTTACATTTCATCGATAATAAATGTATTTAAACGATGTTTAAGCCTTGTATTGGAAAGGGTTATCCTATAAGTGAAGTAAGTCATAAATATACAAAAACAAAAAAAAGCCTTTCTAAATTAGAAAGGCTTTTAAATATTAATATCTCCTGAGTCTCTTTTATGAGATTCCTTTATTCAAAAGTGTTTAATGCTGAAGTTCTTCTTCACCATCTTTTAATGGCACATTCTGCGGTACAAAGTCCTCATCATGTCCTGGTTTGCTATAGTCATAAGCCCAACGGTGTACATGAGGAAGTTCTCCTTCCCAGTTTCCGTGGATGTGCTTAATAGGCGCTGTCCATTCCAAAGTATTAGATTTCCATGGATTCTGTACTGTTTTCTTTCCATAGAAAATACTATAAAAGAAGTTCCATAAAAATACCAATTGGAATATACCCCCAATTAAAGCAAATATCGTAATCACCACATTTACATTTTGTAAATCATCAAATAATGGGAAATTACTATTAGTATAATAACGTCTTGGCAATCCTGCCATTCCTATAAAATGCATAGGGAAGAATACACCATAGGCACAAATCGCTGTTACCCAGAAGTGAATATATCCTAAATTCTTATTGAGCATCTTACCAAACATTTTTGGGAACCAATGGTAGATACCTGCAAACATCCCGTACAATGCCGAGATACCCATTACTAAGTGGAAGTGAGCAACCACAAAATACGTATCATGAACATTGATATCTAAAGCACTGTCTCCAAGAATAATCCCTGTTAAACCACCTGTAAGGAACGTAGAAACCAAACCTATAGAAAACAGCATTGCCGGATTCAATTGGAGGTTACCCTTCCATAAGGTCGTTATATAGTTAAATGCTTTTACTGCTGAAGGAATTGCAATTAATAGGGTTGTAAATGTAAATACAGACCCTAAGAACGGATTCATTCCTGAAATAAACATATGGTGACCCCAAACAATTGTTGATAAGAATGCAATTGCCAATATTGATGCAATCATAGCACGATATCCAAAAATTGGCTTACGTGAGTTGGTTGCAATAATTTCTGATGTTATACCTAATGCCGGTAATAATACAATATATACTTCTGGATGGCCTAGGAACCAAAACAAGTGTTCGAATAACACTGGTGATCCTCCTTGGTAATGTAATACTTCACCTTGTATAAATATATCTGATAAGAAGAATGATGTTCCGAAACTTCTATCCATTATTAATAATAAAGCCGCCGATAATAATACAGGAAACGAAACCACACCAATGATAGCAGTTACAAAGAACGCCCAAATGGTTAATGGTAAACGTGTCATAGACATTCCTTTTGTTCTCAAGTTTATAACCGTTACTATGTAGTTAAGTGAGCCCAATAATGAAGATGCAATAAATATCGCCATAGATACCAACCATAAAGTCATACCCATACCAGAACCGCCTTGTGCCAATGGTAATGCACTCAAAGGAGGATAAATAGTCCAACCTGCCGCTGCTGGTCCTGCTTCAACAAAAAGTGAGATAATCATGAATACACTAGATAAAAAGAATAACCAATATGATACCATATTTAGGAATCCTGAGGCCATATCTCGCGCACCAATTTGCAACGGAATTAATAAGTTACTAAACGTACCACTCAATCCAGCAGTAAGTACAAAGAATACCATGATTGTACCGTGAATAGTCACCAATGCTAAATAAATATCAGCATCCATAACACCATCGGGCGCCCATTTCCCCAACAACGCCTCAAAAAGCACATTAGGTTCTTCTGGCCATGCAATTTGCATACGAATCATCATAGACATTAAAACACCTATAACCCCCATAATAGTACCTGTAATAAGGTACTGTTTTGCAATCATTTTATGATCTTGACTAAATATGTATTTAGTTACAAAAGTTTCTTTATGATGATGTCCGTGATCGTCGTGATCGTGAGTATCTGCGTGTGCTGACATAATCTATATCTATTTTTATTCTTTTAGTAATAATTAATTTTGAACCAATGAGTTCTTGAAAACCTTTTGCTGAGCTATCCAAGCATCATAGTCTTCTTGAGACTCCACAATAATCTTCATCTGCATATTGTAATGTGACTTTCCACAAATCTTATTACAAAGTAAAATATAATCGAATTCGTATCGATCTAATGCTTCCTCTCCTTTGGCAACAAGTTTTTTACTCTTTTCTACTCTAATTCTATTAATTCGAGCTACTTTATCAAGCATTTGAGGTGTCTGTCTCATTTCTTCAGTAGTCACAGTTGGTGTAAACCCGAACTGTGTAATCATACCTGGCACGCAATTCATCTGTGCTCTAAAGTGAGGCATATAAGCCGAATGCAATACATCTTGAGAACGCATTTTAAACAAAACTGGTCTCCCTATTGGTAAGTGCAACTCAGAAGTAATAACATCATCTTGAGCATTTGGATCGGCCTCATCTAATCCTAAAATATTAGCATTATCAAGGTTTATTAGTCTCACGTTAGCTTTGCCTAAAGTATTATCAGCTCCACTATAACGAGCCTTCCAGTTAAACTGCTGTGCATATAACTCAACAACCAATGGGTCGTCATCTTCATTTACGTTCATTATTTCTGTCCAAGTAAATAGACCGTAAATAATTAATCCTGATAATACAATTACCGGAATAATTGTCCAGATAAACTCTAACTTATCATTATCTGCATAAAACAACGCTTTCTTTCCTTTTTCACCCTTGTATTTAAATGCGAAATAGTGTAATAAAAACTGTGTTATGGTTTGCACAATAAAGATAAGTGCCATAGAGATAATCATTAAATTATCAATCTTTGGTCCGTGCTCAGAGGCAGAGTTAGACATTAATGGCAAGTCTCCCCATTTTACAACACATACAATGGTAATAATATTAATGAAGGCCAAAAAACCAAGCATTAAATATCCATTAATTTTATTGTCCTTATCATTGGCTACTTGAGAATTCTCCTTACTAGCATTTGCTAAATCAAAGATTTTTACCATTTGCCAAATCGCAACTGCAATAAATACTAAAACTATAATTGTTAATAAAGCTGTCATTGTTATTCTTCGTCTTTATTTTATTAATTAATAATGAAATTGCTCACTTTCTTTAACAAATGGGTTTCCTTTTGCAAGTAATGGCACTTTTGAAAGTGAATAAAATACAACCATTATAAATAACCCAAGGAAAAATGCAACAGCACTAATCTCTGCTAAGCCAATTCCCCATCTATCTCCAACTGTAGCTGGCATAATCATATTGAAAATATCTATATAGTGTCCAACTAAAATGGCTATACCTGCCATTACAATAAACCAAGGGACACGCTTATAATCGCTGTTCATTAATACCAAGAATGGGAATATAAAGTTTAATGCCACCATTCCGAAAAAGGGTAAGTTATAATCCTCAATTCTTGTTACAAAGTAAGTTACTTCTTCAGGAATATTGGCATACCATATTAGCATGAACTGAGAGAACCATAAATAGGTCCAAAAGATACTAAACCCAAACATGTATTTTGCTAAATCGTGCAAATGACTATCGTTAACAAACTCTAAATGTCCTCGAGATCTTAAGTAAATAGCGATTAATGCAATTACAGTAATTCCACTTACAACCATACTTGCGAATAAGTACCATCCAAACAATGTACTAAACCAATGTGGATCAACACTCATAATCCAATCCCAAGACATTATAGACTCTGTGTATATAAAAAACACTAAGAACACCGCTGAAATCCGGAAGTTCTTTTTAAAGTTACTCTTATCGTTAATATCCGCGTTATCTTGTGCAACTGAAAATTTACGTGAAAAATATCTATATAAACTCCAGCCTGCAATAAATATAAGAGCTCTTATAGCGAACCACGTTTTATCTAACCAGCTCGATTTATTAGCTATTAAAGCATCATAATCTGCACTTTCAGGATTAATAATTTCTGGGTCCATCCATATAAAAAGATGAGGCCCTGCCCAAAGTGCGATAGCTAATACAATTAAAGCTCCTGGTAATAAATAATAGGTTATGCCTTCCATAACTCTAAACAGCACTGGAGACCAGCCTGCCTGAGATGCTCGTTGTATACCATAAAAGGCTAATACACCAAGTGAAATCATCATAAAGAAAAATGCAGCGATGTATAATGCTGAATATGGTCTATTATGTATTTGATGCATCACATGCTCGGCATGTGCATCACCATGATCAGCCTCAGCAACATCGTGAGATGCTTCTTCACCATGAGCATCTGTAGTAATAGGTGCTTCATGAGTAGTTACTGCTTCGTGACCTCCACCATGTGAAGCGTCTTCTGCGGCTAACATTGTTTTAACCTCTTCTAAGGATACATGAGAAGATGAATAGCTTGATACCCACCCTATCGCTCCTAAGATTATTAGAGCTACAGAAAATATTTTTAGTCTTTTTGAAATCGTATACATATCGATATATAACTTTATCTAAATCTTATTTTGTTAAATCTGCCTTTAATTTTAGCACGTATGCTACAACTTGCCAACGCTCTTCTTCATTAATTTGATTAGCGTATGAACCCATTGCATTCTTTCCGTAATAGATAGTATGATAAGTGCTCCCTTCAGTAATTGCTCTTCCCACATCATTATAGCTAGGGATACCGAGAATTTTTTCTCGTTTTACCAAATTACCTTGACCATCACCTTTATTACCATGGCAAATACCGCAGTAAATATCATACAATTCCTTTCCTCTTACTAAATCAACTTGTGTAGAGTCCAAAGGGTTTAACAATTCAATTTTAGCACGTTCGTATTCTTCGTTCGTGTTTTCATAGTCAAATAACGAATACCCTCTAGCTATTGTTCCTTCAACAGGTATCATTGCTGATTGATCTCCTGGAAAAACTTCATATGAGCCATACGTTTCATAACCTACAGGTTCGTACATATTAGGCATAAATTGATAATTAGGTCTCGAGTCTTTTTTACAAGAATAAACCGAACTTATCATTACCGTTATTACTAATATTTTAATTAAGCTTTTCATAATATACTAATGTGCTTCTTTATCTACTATATTAATCTCTACTGCTCCCGTTTCTGAAAGAACTTTTTCCAATTCTTGTTCATTTCCATCAATGGCTATTTCCATTAAAAAGTGATCGTCTGTTGTTCTTGGATCAGGATTTTCAGCTTTTTTAAATGGCCATAATCTACTTCGCAAATAAAATGTTATCACCATTAAGTGAGCTGCAAAGAATACCGTTAATTCAAACATAATCGGTACAAATGCCGGCATGTTTTCTAGGTAACTAAAACTTGGTTTCCCACCAATGTTTTGTGCCCAATCTTCTATCATCATATAGTTCATCATAACAATTGAAACAACCAACCCAACACATCCATACATAAATGATGTTATTGCAATACGTGTTGGTGCCAATCCCATAGCCTTATCTAGCCCATGAACAGGAAAAGGTGTATATATCTCTTCAATGTGAAAACGTTCAGCTTTAACCGTTTTAACGGCAGCCATTAGTATATCATCATCAGTATAAATAGCGTGAATAACTTTTGAAGATTCCATATGCTATCTTAGTTTTTTAAATTATTTGTTGCACTATCACCAGAGGTTCTTGCATCTGATCCAGTTCCTGCTAAACTTTTTCCAGCCTCTCTAATCTTTTTATAGCGTTCCCCCGAAGATTTTAAAATAGTCTTCACTTCTGCTTGTGCTATTACTGGGAACGTTCTTGCATATAATAAAAACAATACAAAGAAAAACCCGATTGTCCCAATAAATATTCCTATATCAACAAATGTTGGAGAGAACATAGACCATGATGATGGTAAATAATCTCTGTGCAACGATGTTACAATAATTACGAAACGCTCAAACCACATTCCTACATTTACAACAATTGAGATAATAAATGAGAACATAATACTTGTTCTTAGTTTCTTAAACCACATGAATTGCGGTGAGAACACATTACAACTCATCATCATCCAATAAGCCCATGCATAAGGCCCTGTTGCCCTATTTAAGAAAGCGTACTGTTCATATTCTACTCCAGAATACCAAGCGATAAACAACTCTGTAATATAAGCAACACCAACAATAGAACCTGTAATCATAATTACAATATTCATTAACTCGATATGCTGTATTGTAATATAATCTTCCAGACTACATACTTTTCTCATAATGATAAGCAAGGTGTTTACCATAGCAAACCCAGAAAATACTGCACCAGCCACAAAGTATGGAGGGAAAATTGTCGTATGCCATCCCGGAACTATTGACGTTGCGAAATCAAAGGATACAATGGTATGAACAGAAAGTACTAATGGTGTTGCCAAACCTGCAAGCACTAAAGATACTTCTTCAAAACGTTGCCAATCTTTTGCACGTCCAGACCAACCAAAACTTAATAAGCTATATATTTTTTTCTGAAAAGGCCTTACAGCACGATCACGAATCATTGCAAAATCTGGTAGTAATCCTGTCCACCAGAATACTAATGATACAGAAAGGTATGTTGAAATTGCAAATACATCCCAAAGTAATGGTGAATTAAAGTTTACCCATAGTGATCCAAACTGATTTGGAATTGGAAGTACCCAATAGCCTAACCAAGGACGTCCCATGTGTATGATCGGGAATAATCCTGCTTGTACAACAGAGAAAATTGTCATGGCTTCTGCAGAACGGTTAATTCCCATTCTCCATTTTTGACGGAACAGTAAAAGTACGGCAGAAATCAGTGTCCCTGCATGTCCAATACCTACCCACCAAACAAAGTTTGTAATATCCCAGGCCCAACCTACGGTTTTATTTAAACCCCAAGTACCTATACCTGTTGTTATGGTATAAATTATACATCCTATTCCCCACATAAAAGCTGCAAGAGCAATAGAAAATACTATCCACCAATGTTTATTTGCTTTACCTTCTACAGGTCGAGCCACATCCACGGTTACATCGTGATATGATTTCTCTCCTGTGACTAAAGGTCTTCTAATAGGTGCTTCGTAATGAGACGCCATAATACTTCTATAATTATTACTTAATTAATTTATGCTTCGTTTGTATTTCTTACTTTCACATGGTACACCACATTTGGCTTAGTACCAACACTTTCAAGTAAGTGATACGCTCTATTATCATCTTTTAACGCTACAATATCGCTATGTTTATCGTTTATATCTCCAAACGCCATAGCACCTGTACTACATGCAGCAGAACACGCTGTTTTAAACGTATTTGGTTCCACTTCTCTACCTTCTCGCTTGGCATCAAGAATTGTTTTTTGTGTCATTTGAATACACATAGAACATTTTTCCATCACACCACGTGATCTTACAGTAACATCTGGATTAATCACCATTCGTCCCAAATCGTCATTCATATGGAAATCGAATTCATCATTTCCATTATATAAGAACCAGTTAAAACGACGTACTTTGTATGGACAGTTGTTAGCACAATATCTCGTACCTACACAACGGTTATATGCCATATGGTTTTGACCTTGACGTCCATGTGATGTTGCCGCAACTGGACATACAGTTTCACAAGGTGCATGATTACAATGTTGGCACATTACTGGCTGGAATACTACCTGAGGGTTTTCCGCAGGGTCTTCCATCTCTCTTAAACCACTCAAAGAACTATTTAAACCTTTAATATCTTCTTTCTTCTCAATATCATTCTCAAATGAATCCTCCGAAGAATAATATCTATCAATACGTAACCAGTGCATATCACGGCTACGACGTATTTCTTCTTTCCCAACTACAGGCACATTATTTTCAGCATGACATGCTATAACACATGCTCCACATCCTGTACATGCATTAAGATCAATAGACAGGTTAAAGTGATGCCCAATAGAGCGATCAAATTCTGCCCAAAGATCAACATCTGAAGATGTTACTGGTGTCGGCTCATGGTTTAAAGATACCATTGGCATCACATTCCAAACACTAGATTTCTCTGTATTAAATACTTCTAACGTTGTTTCTTTAATAATATCACCACGCCCCATTAAAGTATTGTGCAACTGAACACAGGCAAATTCATGTTTACCCTCAGTAGCCTCAATAGTTACATTTTGAATACTGTCAAAATTAGTATATAATGGATATGCATTTACACCCGTCTGCATTTCACTTTTTAACCCTAATGTTTTACCATAACCAAATGATAAACCAACAGACCCTTTAGCTTGACCTGGTTGAATCATAACTGGTACTTTTACGGTAACACCGTTAACTGTAATGTTCGCATATTTACCATTTAATCCTCCTGCTGCATCGTGTCTAGCTTCGTTAAAGAATGTACTTTCTTCTAAAAACAAACCTAATTCTTTAGCATCAGCCTCAGACATGGTTAAATAATTATCCCATGTTGCTCTTGTTAAAGGATCAGGAAACTCTTGCAACCATGGGTTGTTCGCCTGTTGACCATCACCCATACCTGTTTTAGAGTATAAGGTTATTTCAAATCCGTTAGATGACGCTGAAGCTAACGCTCTAGCCCCTGCATTTGCAGATGTATTATCGCTTTCTTCTGGGTTTGAAGTATCCTCGGTAGTTTCTCCGGCACCAACATACACACCATCGTGTA
>JQIA01002183.1_pt1 | contig 10478 bp, 4 predicted proteins | sample 811431 | NCBI WGS metagenome assembly JQIA01 (sample SAMN02998118, study PRJNA258478) | marine sediment metagenome | biome: marine; feature: seafloor; material: sediment; isolation source: oil-polluted sediment collected from 3 locations (0.5 km, 0.7 km and 0.9 km)... | place: USA: Gulf of Mexico ... | reverse complement strand
AGGGGAAGACTATTGTGAAAGCCTCGGTCAATTCCTTTATTTCTCAATCAGATATTCTTTTAAGAGAGTTTTCACAAAAAACAGATAAATATGGTTATTATCGTCAAATAACGGCTTTGTCTTTAAAGACAAGCTTCCCACTTTTTATGTATGTCATGATGCACTTCGTCCTTTTTATAGCCATCAAACCCTTGTCACTTTTTTTCAAACAAAAGAAACTGGTGCCTGTTCTGGCTTCGACAGGTTGTCTTGCCGTCGGTCTGGTAACCTTTCTATTCCTTTTTCTTTCTGAAAGTTATGATGTCTCAAAAGAGACACTTTCTGAAGTGCTTAAATCGAAAAATGTTAAGGAACGAATTGCGGGGCTTCGATTTGTAACAGAGCAAAAACTTGATCTGTCAAAATACACTGATTACGATACTTCTTTTACTGATAATTATATTCCAGAAAAATACTGGTTTGCAAGATCTCTTGGCAGTAGCAGAGATAAAAAATCTTACGATACACTACTTAATATTCTAGGCGATTCTAATCAGAATGTTGTCTGTCAGGCTTTATATAGTCTTGGCATGAAAAGAAAAAAAGAGGCTGTTCCTGTCATTGTTGACCATATTAACAGATCAGAAGACTGGTATGTTCAATGGTACGCATACCGGGCTCTTAAGAGGCTTCGATGGAAACAGAAAAAGTAAATTCCAAAACCCTTATCACCACAACCATTATCATAATTCTACTCGATTTTTTGCTGATGAAATTATTTGCTTTGCTGCAAATACCAGCTTATTCCAGAGTTACCATGACAAGGGTGATTCAAATAACCGTCGTGCTGGTTGTTGTGATAAAACTAAACAGTGGACTTTCAGCGATAGGATTATCGAAAGAAACTGCTGTAAACGGTATAAAAAAAGGCCTTCTATGGTCATTTGGATTTGGCTGCATCGTTGGGATAGCTTTTATTGGATTTGCGCTATCTGGTATCAACCCTATTCAGCTTTTTAAAACAAGACTACCGGCTTCAACGATTGAAATTCTTTTTTATTTTATTGCCGGAGGACTAATTGCCCCAATTGCTGAAGAGATTTTTTTCAGAGGGATTCTGTTTGGTTTTTTTAGAAAGAATGGAGCTGTTTTTGCCGCGATTATAAGTACCCTGATTTTTGCTTCGATGCATTCGATTGGTGGAGCTGTCCCTGTGGTGCAAACGATCGGAGGATTACTCTTTGCAGCGAGTTACGAGATAGAAAAATCTTTATTTACGCCGATCATTATTCATACTCTGGGAAATATTGCAATTTTTACACTTTCTCTGTTATAAAGGTTAATGATTTCGTAAAAAGTATTAAGCTGGCTAAGGAAAAGGTTCCATATACAAGTTTTAGTGTTGAATCAGGCTTGAAGTAGTACTTGTTGTACATCAAAAGTCTGATTGAACACTAAATCGAAGTAGATGGGACATTTTACGACGCCATCATAATTAACAAGGTAAGTTGCTCATGCCGGTATTTGAATATACAGCTCTTAATGAAAAAGGTAAGAATGTTTCAGGTATTATTGACTGTGACAGTGTTCTTACTGCAAGACAAAAACTTAGAAGTACCAAAATATTTCCTGTTACAATCAAAGAGGTTACCGAGGATACTCAGGTAAAACAAAAAGGTAGACTGCCGTCTTTCAGTTCTTTTTCACGGATAAAATCATCGGAAGTCTCAATGATGACGCGACAGCTTTCAACGCTTTTAGGCGCAGGGTTTCCCCTTGTCAAAGCATTGGACACTCTGATTGTACAGACAGAGACACCTGCATTTAAAAAAAATCTGTCACGAATTAAAGATTCTATAGAAGAGGGAAAAAGTTTTGCCGCCTCTCTTTCAGAATACCCCGGTGTTTTCTCTCCTATTTACATCAATATGGTAAGAGCTGGTGAAACTTCAGGTACTCTTGAAATTGTATTGGACAGACTTGCGGATATTGCAGAAAATCAACAGGCATTAAACAGTAAGATAAAAGCTGCTCTGGCCTATCCCTTTTTTATGGTGATTATTGGTATTGTTGTTCTGTTTCTTCTGATAACATTTGTTGTTCCGAATATGACGTCTATTTTTAGTGATATGGGGCAGACCCTGCCCTTACCGACACGTATTCTGATTGGGACGAGTGATTTTCTTGGAAGCTGGTGGTGGCTTATTGCTATCTTGCTTGTTATTGCCGCGGCCGCCTTTTCTGCTTTTCGCAAATCAGAAAAAGGTGAGTATCTGATACATAAAACGATTCTCACTGTTCCCCTTACCGGCAAGCTTGCTCTTAAACTTGCAGTTGCTCGCTTTAGCAGAACATTGGGCTCTTTACTGGGAAATGGTGTCTCGATGATGGCCGCCCTTGAAGTAGTGAAAAATGTTGCAGGTAATATTCTGATTGCAAAAGCTATTGAGGATGCTGCCAAAGAAGTGGAGCAGGGGCATGAACTCGGACTGGCATTAAATGCCTTAAAAGTATTTCCCTATTTGTCTGTTCAGATGATTCAGGTCGGAGAGCAGAGTGGCGAACTTGAGACGATGCTTGATAAAGTAGCGGATGTATATGAAAAAGAAGTTGAAGCCAGTATCATGGGGATGACTGCACTGATGGAACCGGCTATTATCCTTGCTCTTGGCGTTGTTGTTGGGTTTATTGTTTTTTCAATTTGTCTGCCGATTTTTGAGATGAACCAGCTGATTAAATAAGCGTCTTAAAAAGGTCCATCTGCTTCGCTTTAGTTTTTGGCCAGACTTTTTTCGACGTACAACTAATACTACTTCAAGCCTGGTCAGTCGTCAACCTTGCATATGAGCCTTTTCCATAGCCATATTTTACTTAGATAGCATTTAATATTGGTTATGAAATAAAAAACGAAGTAAAAGAATGAATCAAAAAAGCAATAATCAGGATAGACTATTGCTTTTTTGTAATTATTTGATTAGGCCTTAATGTGGTTCTGCTCAGTATGACTTTGGATAATTGAGTCAACTACCGAAGGATCGGCTAGAGTAGACGTATCACCTAATTGATCAAATTCATTAGCAGCGATTTTTCTTAATATGCGCCGCATGATTTTACCGGATCTTGTTTTAGGCAATGCCGGCGAAAAATTGATTATGTCCGGTGTTGCAATAGCCCCTATTGCTTTTCGTACATGATTAATCAAAGCTTCAGTCAATTCAAGTGATTCTTCTACGCCAACATTCAGTGTCACATATGCATAGATCCCTTCGCCCTTGATCTCGTGTGGGTAACCGATAACGGCTGATTCGGCGACATAAGGATGACTGACAAGGGCACTTTCAACTTCCGCTGTTCCGAGTCTGTGGCCTGAAATATTAATCACATCATCTACTCTGCCTGTTATCCAGTAATAGCCATCTTCATCGCGCCTGCACCCGTCGCCTGAGTAATAGACGCCGTCAAACATTTCGAAATAGGTTGATTCAAACCGGTCATGGTCTCCATAAACGGTTCTCATCTGACCGGGCCAGGGCTCTGTGATCACAAGTAGTCCGCTGCCAACACCTTCGATCAACTTTCCAGTTTCATCCACTATGGCGGGTTTAACTCCAAAGAAAGGGAGAGAAGCGGAGCCGGGTTTCTGATCAATGGCATACGGTAGTGGCGTTATTAAAACTCCGCCTGTTTCAGTCTGCCACCAGGTATCAACAATAGGGCATTTTTCCTTACCGATATTTTTAAAATACCATTTCCACGCCTCCGGGTTGATCGGCTCTCCCACCGTACCGAGTATTCTAAGACTGGAAAGGTTTTTAGTCTCTACCCACTTATCTCCCTGTGCAATCAGGGCGCGAATAGCTGTTGGTGCTGTGTAAAACTGATTGATTTTCCACTTGTCGACCACATCCCAGAACCTTCCGGGATCAGGGTAGGTTGGTATGCCTTCAAACATGACGGTGGTTGCTCCCTGCGAAAGGGGACCATAAATAATATAGCTGTGGCCGGTTACCCAGCCAATATCGGCTGTACACCAGTATATATCGTCATCTTTATAATCAAAAATATACTTGAAGGTTACACCGGTATAGACCATATAGCCGCCGACGTTATGCTGAACGCCTTTAGGTTTTCCGGTTGAGCCGGATGTGTAGAGGATGAAAAGAGGATCTTCAGCCTCCATCCATGTTGGAGGACAATCTGATGAGGCCGATGCCATATCCTCATGCCACCAGTGGTCACGCGGCGCCAGCATTTCTATATCACCGCCTGTTCTTTTGACGACAAAGCAGTGTTCAACTATGTGTTTTTTTCTTTTACAGACTGCCATTGCTGTATCAGCACTTTCTTTTAAAGGAACAGACTTTGCCCCCCTCATGACACCATCTGACGTAATCAGAACTTTACATTTGCTATCCAGAATTCTGTCAGCCAGCGCTTCTGCTGAAAAGCCGCCAAAAACAATACTGTGAATGGCACCGATTCTTGCGACAGCCAGCATGGCAATTGCAAGTTCAGGAATCATAGGCATGTATATAGCAACGCGATCTCCTTTTGTGACGTTATTGTTTTTCAATATATTGGCAAATTTACAGACGTTTTCATGGAGTTCATTATAGGTAAATGTTTTGTCTTCGCCGGGTTCATTCCCTTCCCAGATAATTGCTGTTTTATCACCTTTCGTTTCAAGGTGACGATCAAGGCAGTTATAAGTGATGTTTGTTCGTGCGCCATTAAACCATTTGATATCAATGGGGCCTTTAGAGGCAGAATAGTTGTATTCACGGACTGAATCCCACTTTTTCTCCCAGTGAAATGATTCAGCCATTTCACTCCAGAACTTTTCAGGTTCATTGATTGAACGGTTATAAAGTTTTTTGTATTCGTCGATTGATTTTACCAGAGCATTCTGTTGATCCTGACCCGTTGCCCGAAATTTAAACTCACTCATTGTTTCTCCTTCTGCATATGACCAGTTAGTTGTGACACTACCTTTGAAGCTAATTTTAACTTCCAGTATAGATGCAAGACAAATGAATAACAGTAGAAACCAGATTGTAAAAAACACGTAACTGCTTAATGAATCTTCAAAGCTAAGACTTAAATAAAATTTATAAAAACTTGATTATTGCATGAGGCTGACAACAGGCTATGAAATAGTCCTACTTGTCTTATAAAAATTTATATCTACATATTGATGATATCGCAAGTGAATAATTTCAGAAATTCATATCACTTGATACATATTAAAAGAGAAATTTGAATAGATCGATGATGATTTGTAAACCTGTTTGTCCCTGTATTTTACTCTGGTTCATAAGGTAAACTATAATTGTTTATAATATTTTTCCGGCCCCATGCTTTTTAGTAGTGCAATAGTTAAAATATCCTCATTTATCAGGCCATCCGATGAAAAAAGATGCTGTATTCTACCACTATTCGTCTGTGATTCATTTAATATACCTGGGGTTAGCAGTTCCCCCATTGCCGAAACCATACAAGCCTCGGGAGCAACATTTAAAATAAGGTCCACGCCTTTTTGCTGATTTAAAATAGCCTCACCAATATAGGCACTCAATTCCCCTTCAGGACGCAGTGTGGGGATCAATTGTTTTGCAGTTTTCATCACTTTTAGCATAGGTGCCGGTAAAGATATTCCTGCGGCATTGTAAAGAGGTGCCGCCATTATATTTCGCAACAGAAAATAGAACCCTTTAATCTTCATAAAAGTGATCAGTTTTTTTGTATTCCTGATCAGTTTTTTTGCTTCCAGTTTTCTGATACTACGAATAAACCCCTTTTTTGTCAGATTTGCATCTTCGGCATAAACGATCCACTCGTATGCAAGCGCGAGGTCAAAATAACTCCATCCGGGTTCGTGGTCCAGCTCAAAACGATTAAATCCCGCCTTCATCAGCAAATGCTTAAATATATCTTCAGACTGCCCGATACGCATGTAGGTTTCACCACTGATTTGAATTCTCATACGATTAGACTTCTTAGTCTGATGGGGAAGAATCCATTTTGTGGAGAAAGCATTTAAAGCTTTCTGAAGGTCCTTTGCATACCCTTTGTAACACAGGTATTTAATGCCCACTCCCAAAACAGGAATAGTACCTAAATATTTAGCTGCTTTTTCAGCATATTTTCCAGGCGTTAGTTTATTTTCAAGGATATCATAAACTGTCATTTTGAGTTGATGATACTCTTTTTCCATGTTCTGGAAATTATCGAAATCAGAACAATAGGTACCCGCCTTGAAAAACAGTGAATGCAAGAGCCCCTGTAATATAAAACCCTGCAACCCACGAATCAAAACCCAGTCTTCAGTGCCTACGTTCAGCCCTTTTCTTTCGTCCAGAATCAGATACTGCAGGTAATCATTATGGTTTGAGTCATTAAAGGAACACTGCCCTTCGCAATGATTCATTTTATTGGAATAGAGCATATGCGATTCCATATGCTGGCCCTGCCTGCAGGGGCCGGTTCCCTTATAGTTGAAAAACAGAACCCTTTCCTTCCCCTCAACCAGGGGATCCCCACTGGCTTTTTTTTGTTTAAAATCTTCAACAGCATTTAAGATATCACCATAAATCCCTGCCATGGGTGCACAAACAGAGTCACCGACGACGTTACGCCCCTTTTTTATTATTTCTGCCAGGTCATAATCGGTGTCACTAAAGTTATCGATACACGTTAATCCGGCTGCACGCAGAACCGATGAAATATACCTGTTATCTGAAATCGTCGGCAGATAGATAGCGTCTTTTTCGATATCGATAGAACTTGTCTGAGTAAGATCCTGCATAATTTTTATTTCAAGTGTTTCTCCGGGAATGCTTATCAGATCATCATGCAATCCTTGCCCCAGTTGCTTTACATGGGTATTTACTCTGTTCTCAAGATGTGCCAGTTCTTTAATGGCAGCATCTGATTGAATAAACAAAAAAGGTCTTTTTTTCATAATCTCGGAGACAAAGGGGATAATCATGCTGTCAGGTCCGCAACAAAATGTTGAGACAAGCACAGCTGGAACAAGTTGTTGTGGCTCCTTTGTTTCAATTGCCTGAAATACTTTCGCCAACCCCGGATGTATGATTTTTTTATGAAGTTTTTTTTCAGCGATAGCTTCAATCAGCGTTAAAATAAAGTGAGGGTTTTTCCAATAAACGTAATTATAATTATCTGCCAGATCCATCTCAAACAGATAAGAGGGTAAAGCTGCGATCCCCTTGTCATTGAACAACCGTCCCACATGACTGTCATAGATACCCGGGTTCAAAATATATTCACGGCCAATAACAATAGCTATTTCCCGGCCTTGTTTTAAAGCTGTTTCAGCAAGGCCCGCGGCATAATCAATAACTTCTTTTTTTAGTTTTATATTTTCAGATAAAGCTTTTTTGACAATGGATGTTAATTCCTGAAATGTGGGATGTACATTATAAAATTCGAACACTTTGGTTAATTGTTTTTTGATTTGTTTCGCATGTTGTTTGGGGTCTAATGTACTTAAATCGACATTGAACAAATGAAAATTTGCATTGGGGTTTTTTACTTTTGCAAGGTTTTCTGAAACTAATACCCCACCCTGATTAACAGTACAGGTTCGTCCCATACTCTTATTGTTTGTCGGTACAAATTCTATCTGGGGTGCCAGGATAACACCATGGGCTTCGTTCGCCAGACGTTGATACTGGCCAACAGCACCGATTTGAGGCGCACATGTGTCAATGTTAAAAAACTGTTGCGCAAGGTTTACATCTTTTTCACGGATATTATCAATATGTACGGGTATACCTAGTTGTTCAAATATCTGTGAAAAATAATAGGCCCATTCAGAGACAACAAAACTTCGGGGAATAACAAGTCTGTTGGGATCGTCGCTTTTCGGATGTTTACTGTCAATAAACGTCCAAATGCTTTTATAGGTATCCTCGGTTTTTTGAATGCTGGTTTTTTGTTTTTTTTGAGACAGAAACTCATTGACTGTGGTGCAGCCCCCCAGAGAAAAACTAAATTTTTGTCCATCATTACCCAGGCCACTCAAATGTGTTCTGTTACATCGTGCTTCCGGATCTCCACAGACAATTCCCCTGCACTGGATTATTTTTTTGGTGAAGGATCTTTTGATAAACTCATCAAGTAGACAGAGCTCATAACCTGTTGTTTTTTTCTGCTTTAATTGTTTGATTAATCCAAAGCAGGCACGATGCCCCGGATGTGGCGGTACCAGGTTATACATCGAAGTGCCCATAAACTTTTGGATATGATAGGTGATAGCCAAAGGCAAAGGCTCAGATAGCATTGTTTGGCCATGCAGGAGAACAATAGCATTTTTAGGTATTTCGAGTTGCCCCCACATGGTTTTTGACATATTTTCGACAATGGCCCAGTTCGCAGATGCAAGAATTTCGTCTTTAGGGTATCCCTGAGACTGAAGTTTACGGGCACTTTCCATAAGAAAAACGGCACAGGTTGCTTCAATAGAGTATGATTTAGGTGCTTCAAAAGCCTGATTGCAGGCTTTTGCAATATCATCAAGGCCCAAAAGGGGCTGGAGGGCATCTATTAAACTACCTGTTCCTGCCGAGCACTTGATATTCATTACATTATCAAAAAGATCTTCTTTTTTAATTGAGATAGTGGATAATTTGGTATCCTCGCCCCCAATATCAACAAGTACACAAAAGTCTTTGTTCACATCTTCGATACCAAGACTTTCAAGGTGCGCAATGTGCTCATGTACGTAATCCATTGAGCCATAGGCATGTGCATAGTTTTCAACCAGAACGGAGACCCGGTCTCTTAAAGAGGGATAGACCTGTTGAAGCGCCTGCTGAACCTGATAACGTGCACTCCCGGTAATACCGATCTGCTTGACTGCTATCTGACAGATTTGCTGAGCTTTAATATCACTAAAGATATATTTAATCGTTTCTATCGTATCACCACTGTTGCTATAGGAGTTCAAAAACAGAATATCATCTGTTTCGGCATCGGTGATTACAATTTTTGCCATCGTTGAACCAACATCAAGTCCTAGGAAAACAGGTGTTTTTTCAGAAGACTTGATTAAGGTTCCATTAACAGGCTGCGATGTATGCCTGAAATACAGGTTTTGTTCCTGAAATTCTTTTTTCAGGGTTTTAAAACCAGGATATTCTTCCTGTTTCTTTGGTTTTACTAATCGCCTTTCTTCGGACAAAAATTTTGTTCTGTCAATTTTCGCAGTGAGGTGGCCAATACCATCAAAGATCATTGTCTGGTCTTCATCAAACTCAATTTTTTTAACACCAATACTTCTCAGATAATCCCATGCACAGTCTCTGGCATATTGCCAGGCAAAAACACCCCCCGTAAGGAAAACGGTCTGGAATCCGGCAGGAATTTTTTGACAAACCTTAACAACTTCCGATTTAAGAGTTACAGCTAAAGCAAAATCAATGGGAATCCCCTGATTTTTATCTGATATTGTAGCAGAAGAACTAAAAACACCGCAGCGATCAGCACGAACATTAACCGTTTTTCGTTTTTCACGACCGTTTTCACCAATATAATCACCCAACAGACTATCAACATTGGTATGCGTTATATTGAGTTTCTGTAAAATTCTATCAAGATTAACCCCTGAGCCGGCACCACACTTGGGATTTACGATCAAGAGATCGTCTTTCAATTCTCCCTTGTCATCAATGCCGATAATCACATAACCGGATGCAGAAAGATCAATCACGGCCATTGATTCAACGTCTTTAGTTTTGGATATTCTAACTTGTAATGCAGACCACAAGGCAGCTGACTGAAGAATAATGTATCCGCGTCCAAGAGCTTCGCGTGCAATTTCTGAGAGTTTTCCTGTAATAAATACTGGAATTGTTTCGTCTTCAGAAAGTAATTTTATAATACCCTGATTGTTTAATATATCATGAAGACTCTCTTTGCTTGAAAACACACCTTGTTTTATGGTTTTATTCTGTTTGTTAAAAAATTTTATTTTAATGAACAAAATACCTGAATCGATAATAATATGATCAATAGACTCTGAAAAGTCTAAGATAGAATTTATATTTTCCTCATCTGTATATGCAGACGAATGTAGTTCTTTTAACATCTTGAGCTATTCCTAAATAATTATACAGTGTAGTGACTTTTTAATTTGTCATAGAGCTTCAAATCCCAAATTTTTTTGTATCTAATAAAATATTAAACAATGGCAGTAAAATAATATGTTTTTTTTGTCAACCATGAAGTAAGAATTAAAAACATAGATCTTTGTGTTTTCGCAATCATTATCTCCTGTTTGGCCGCTGTCAGTGGCCTCTTTTTTTTGGATTGGGCATGGGCACGTGTGGGGTGGATGCTCCTTATTCAGCCTGCACGGCTTCCAATATATGCGGGGGTCTTTGTCATGGGAATCTATGCCTATGAACATGGCTGGCTTTTAAAACCACTACCGGGGAAATTCTGGATCTGGATTATTCCGGTAAGCCTTTTATCCT
>JQIA01002182.1_pt1 | contig 10480 bp, 2 predicted proteins | sample 811431 | NCBI WGS metagenome assembly JQIA01 (sample SAMN02998118, study PRJNA258478) | marine sediment metagenome | biome: marine; feature: seafloor; material: sediment; isolation source: oil-polluted sediment collected from 3 locations (0.5 km, 0.7 km and 0.9 km)... | place: USA: Gulf of Mexico ... | reverse complement strand
ACCTGCCAAGTCTTTAAGTATCATATTTTATTGAGTTCCCATTTCTTAGCTTAAAAGCAATGCCATTAAGTTAAAAATTTATAACCAGCTGTCATATCCACGAAAGTAGATATCCAAAGATTATAGATTCCCGTTTTAACAAGAATGACAAGATTTTTCTTTAACTTAATAGCATTGTGGCTTAGGAAAAAATATAGGAGGATATAAACAAAAAATACTATATACCTTGTTTGATAAATATTTTTTATATTTAAATTCATCCAATTAAATTTATAAAATCAGATATTTATCTTTATAATCCCCATATTACATTAATATTCCCTTATAACTAATTGAAGATTAATGAATTTAAAAACTAACATAAATTTGATTTTAGATATATAATATTAGAATTAAACCTGAAAAATATAGGAGATTATTTATGAAATTGTGTCAATGCTTTATTATACTGTTATTCTGGATTCCGCAAGCTCAAACAGCTGAAATTATTAATACTATTGCTGGAGATGGTATCCAACAATTTGGAGGAGATAATAGTAATGCAATTACGGCTTCATTAAATCTACCGTCTGGAATTGTGATAGATAATGATGGAAGCTTATATATTGCAGATACTAATAATCATCGAATTCGTAAAGTTAAGAATGATAACATAACCACTATCGCTGGCAATGGTAATCAAGGTTATCGTAATGGACTTAATTCTCAACTAAACAGCCCTACTGGTATCACTATTGATAGCAATAGCAATGTCTACTTTGCAGATACTAACAATCATGTAATCCGTAAACTAGACAAGCAAGGTTATGTAACCACAATTGCCGGTAATAATGTACAAGGTTTTAGCGGAGATAATGGTCCGGCTATTCAAGCTGAACTTAACTATCCTACTGCTATTGCACTTGATTATATTGGCAATTTATATATCGCTGATACCAACAACCATCGAATTCGTAAAGTTGCTAATGGTTATATTACAACTTTAGTTGGTAATGGAATCGCAGGAATGACAATTGACCAGCTTAACTCTCCACAAGGTCTGGCAGTTGACAAATATAACTTATATATTGCTGATACTAACAATCACCGAATTCTTCGTTTGGATAATACTAACTATATCAGTGTTTTTGCTGGTAATGGAACGCAAGGAATTGGTGGTGATAATGGACCAGCTGTATTAGCCCAACTTAACTTTCCACGTGGACTTGCCATAGCTGATAATTTATATATTGCCGACACTGACAACCATCGGATTCGTAAGATATCCGACGATAATATAACCACTATAGCTGGCAATGGTAATAATGGTTTTGCTGGAGATGGTTCTTTAGCTAGATTTTCTATTCTTAATTCCCCTAATGCAGTTGCAATAGATAGTTCTAACAACCTATATCTAACTGATAATAATCGTATTCGTAAGATAACAACTTATCGGCGTAGTGTTAGAGATGATAATTTATTAACTATTAGTAAACCAGTGGCCGGAATTGTTACAGCAGAAGGAATTAACTGTGGTGATACCTGTACTGCTAATTACAGTAGTGATGTTACTTTGACAGCTTCCCCTTATAATGAAGCTTCTTTTTATAATTGGGGTGGAGACTGTTCTGGTACTAGCTCTGTGATAACTATTGCAATGGATTCCTCTAAAAACTGTATCGCAAATTTTGTTACCTTTAGTAATGACAGCAATCTATTTCAACCCAATGCAGTTGCAGCTAGTCCAGATGGTAAACATATCTATGCTACTAGTTTCACTGGTAATTCAATAGGAGCTTATCATCGTAATATTGGCGGAACTTTAAATTTTGCGAAAAACTGGACGGATACTGATATTGGTGCTGGTTTGCAAGGGCCTAACACTGTTGTTGTAAGTCCTAATGGCCGACATGTTTATGTTGGAAGTTCTGAATATATTGTGGTTTTCACTCGTAATTCCAACACTGGTGGTTTAAGCTTAGTGGAAGTAAAACAAGATGGAGTAAATGGTATTGACGGTTTGGCTGGAGTGAAAGCTATTGCATTTAATGCTGATGAAACCAGAGTGTATGTGGTTGGCAATCAAGATAACAGCTTATCAGTATTTGAACGAGATATTAATACTGGTTTTTTAAGTTTTTTGGCAATCCAACAGCAAGGTCTTTCAGCTCCAACCGATGTTGTTGTTGATGGTAATTATATCTATGTTTCCAGTAGTGATGCTATAACTGCTTTCACCCGCAATTCAACTGTGGGGGAAATTGGTTTTGTAGCAACTTATACTGACTTGATTAATGGAGTTAGTGGATTAGCAATTACCACTGATAATTTATATGCGATTAGTAACATTTCCAATTCAGTAGTAGCTTTCAGTCATAACACTGGAATATTAGGTATATTACAAACTTACAAAGACAATACAGATAATATTGATGGTTTAGATAATACAACTGATGTAGCAGTTAGTCCAGATGGAACTAAATTATTTGCTACTGGTTTTAATGATGATGCTGTAGCAATATTTGAGCGTAATGTTGATGATGGTTTATTAACCTTTCAGCAATCAGCTAGTGGTTTTGACGGTGCAAACTCTATCACTATTATTCCGGCTGGTAATTTTGCTTATGTAGCAACTAGTAATGCAGTGACAACATTAAGTACTGGTTTGGCTGATTTACAAGTTAGTTTAGCCAATCCTAAATCAGTTGCAGTTGACAGCAAGCTGACATATATAATAACTGTGATGAACAATGGCCTTGACACTGCTAATAATGTTACTGTAACTGATATTTTACCCACTGGAGTTACTTTTTCCAGTGCTGTACCAAGTCAAGGAGTATGTGGGCTTGATAGTAGTAAAGTGAAATGTAGCTTAGGTACTTTGGCAAGCAATGCAGTAGCTACAATTAACCTCCAAGCAGATACACCAGCTACTGTTACTGCCAATATATTAGTTAATCAAGTTGAGGTAGCCGCCAATCAACCTGATATTGATATCAGTAATAATACTGCAACTGCTAATGTTAATTTTATGTTAGAAGTTCCAGAAGCTGATTTACAACTAACTGTCACTACAGCTCCAGAGTCAATAGTTGGGCCTAATAATCAACTTATTTATGAATTAACAGTTACTAATGCTGGGCCAAACAGTGCTAGTAATATTATCTTGACAAGTAATTTAGCTGATGATGTAATTTTTACTGCTGATAATAATGATTGTACAGCAGCCGGACAAATTGTAACTTGCACTCTGTCTAAATTAGAAGCTAATGATAATACAAAGTTTTCTATTTATGTCACTACTGGTGAAACTATGGGAACGATTGAGTTTACCAGTAATATTATTAGTGATGCAACCGATCCTGAATTAGCTGATAATCAAATTACTAAAACTAATGAAATTGGCAGTCAAGAAATTGATCTAATGGTATTGGATGCCGTAGCTACTCCAGTTACAACTTGGCTTAACGTTGGTAGTGATATTACTTATGCTGTTCAAGTACAAAATAATTCCACTGATACAATCGCTACTGGAGTTAGATTGACCGCTAATTTACCTGCACAAATGACTTATATCCAAAAAGCGGAAGACTGTCAATTCACTGGTTCTCAAGTAAGCTGTCCATTAACAAATATCAATCCTAGTGACAGCCAAACTATCAGTTTAACTCTTCGAGCTATTCAAACTGGTACTAATGTAGTTACTAATTTTGCCATTACTGGAGATGGTACTGATACCAATCCTAATAATAATTCCAACTCAACTAGTTTGGAGAAAGTTATTGGTTCAGTGGCAGATTTTGTAGTAACTGCTACTGGTGATTCTGATTCAGTATTGGTTGGGGACAATATTAACTATAGTATTGAAATTATTAATAATGGTCCAAATGAAGCAGATGCTATTTTAAATGTCAATTTAGCTGGTAATAACATTGCTGTAGCTGTAAGTGAAGCCAATTGTGGTAGTGGAACTAATTTTAGTTGTAACTTTGCATCTGTATCAGTTGATGAACCAAAAACAGTTTCTATTGATGTAACTCCTACTGAAATAGGCAATATAACTCTTACCGTAGACTTGGTTGGTAATGGCTTTGATACTAGCATACCCAACAATGCAACTGTGGCAACTGCAGTAGCTAATAAATTAGCTGATATAGGAGTAGAGTTAGTAGTTGAACCAGTACTAGCCTTTTTAGGAAAGAACGTCACTTATACCACAACAATAACCAATAATGGACCTAATCAAGCTACTGGTATTGTTGTAACCCAAGATTTAGATCCTAATGTGAAATTTATTTCTGCAACTCCAAGTCAAGGACCAAATTGTACTTATGCTAATAATGCTGTGACTTGTCAGATAGGTCCTTTAAGCAATAGTTCAGAAAATACCGCTTTTATCAATACTGTGGTAGTTCCACAAGTTCTTGGTACGGTTAATAGTGCAGTGACTGTTAGCAGTGATATGGTAGACTCAGAATTATCCAACAATACTGCTCAAATTGAGAAAGCAATTAGCCGTATTGTAGCCAATTTGGAAGTACAAGGTAGTGCATTGCCAAATCCTGTAGTAGTAAAAAATCCTCTCACATATACCTTGAGGTTAACTAATACAGGGCCTTATGCCGCTACTAATATTAATTTAATAAATACCTTGCCAGCAGAAGATGTTATTTTTAAATCTCCAGCTACGATTACTCCTTTTGAAATTAGTGGTAGTTGTGATGATATTAATGAAAATGGAGAAATTAACTGTTCTATTACCTCTTTGCCTAAAGATGGTACAGCAACTATTACTATCCAAGTATTGCCTAAAACTAATGGTTTATTAACCTTAAATTCCGCAATAACCTCTACCGAATCAGAGCCAATTACCACCAGTATAGAAACTCAAGTTAATATCCCAGCAGCTTTGTTTTTCTTAGAACAACAGGTTGACGAAATTGGAGGAGTTGCTAATTTACGTGGACCGATGGACATTATTATTACAAATAACGGCGAATATATTTATGTCGCTAGTTTTAGCAGTGATGCGATAGTCGTATTTAGCCATAATGCTGGTAAATTAACTTTTATCCAATCATTAGTAAATGGAGTTACTATCAATGACAACACTATTACTGGATTAGGTAATGTAAGTTCCTTAAGCTTAAGTCCAGACGAAAAGTTTCTATATGCTGCTGGTTTTAAAGATAATGCGCTAGCAGTGTTTCAACGCAACTCAACTAATGGAACTTTAAATTATGTAACAACTTATACTAATGGTATAAATGAATTAGATGGTTTAGGTGGAGCTTTGGCAGTTTTAGCAATGACAGATTATGTTTATGCTGCTGGTGGTGTTGATGATGCGATTGCTGTTTTCCAACGTGATGCAACAACTGGTGAACTCACATATAAAGAAGCTATCCGGTTTGCCGATTCACAACGATTAGATGGAATAAATGGTTTAACTGTTACAGAAGATGCAAGCTATTTATTTACTACCAGTGCTAATGGCAATAAATTATCAGTCTTCAAACGTGAATCTGACCAACTAAACTTTAAAAATGACAACATGCCAGCCACTGCTGGAATAGCAGTTAAAGATGAATATGTTTATAGCTTAAACGGTAGTAGCCTATCAGTATTGAAATTTTTCCCCAATACAGGAGTATTTACTGTAGTAGAAACTTTTGAAGATGATAGTGTTACCACAGAATCTAGTAATAAAAAGGTAGATGGTTTAGCTGATGCTTCTGATTTAACTCTCAGTCCAGATGGTTTGTATCTTTATGTTACAGCCAGAAGTGACAATTCTATCACTGTATTTAAACGGGATGTAGCAACAGGACGGCTATCTTTCTTAGATGTCCGTAAGGATGGAGTTAATGGATTAAATGGATTGAGTAGTGCCAGAAGTGTTATTACCAGTCCAAATTTAGGTGATTATGTCTATGTAGCTGGATTTGCCGATAATTCTATTACTACCTTCACTATGGCAACAGCTGATTTGGATATTGAAGTTGGGGCAATTCAATCAGCTAGGTTAAATGAAAATGTAACAGCTGATATTGCTATAATTAATAGAGGTCCACAGCAAGCAATAGATGTGGTAGTGGAAACGATATTGCCAGAATCTATGCGGTTGATTTCGTTTAATCCCAATAAAGGTCAATGCTCGGCAACTGGTAATGTGGTTCAATGTAGCTTAAACTTGCTAGAGCGAGACGCAAAAATAATTTTACCAATAGTCATGACACCAACTGCAATTGGAGATTTGATTGTAACCACAATAGCTTCTTCAGCTCAATTTGATTCAAGTCCAGCTCAATTTGACTTAATAGTACCAGTAATTGCTCAAGCTGATTTATGGATAGATGTGAAAACAAATGATAATGTAGCTGGCATTGAAACTAAGTTCCAATATGATATTACTTTAACCAATAATGGACCGGATGAAGCTTTTGGTGTAGTGCTTACTGGTGAACTTCCAGTTTCTACAGCCTATAACTCTGCTAAAATCGGTGATACTATCTGTGACTATGTGCAGGAAACTCATAGCATAATCTGTGAAGCAGGAACGATTAAACCAGGAACTAGTAAATTAGGTACATTAATAGTAATTCCTAAACAAGAAGATGCATCATTAGAAAATATTGTCTCAATTACAACCCAAAGCTTTGATCCAGACAGTTCTAACAATCGAGTTATAACTAACAATCAAGTACTGTTTAATTCCGTTGCTATAACAATTGATAACACTGGAGAAAACCTGCATAACTATGTTGTTGAACCTAATGGTGCTGTGATTGGTGGTTCAGTTTCTGGAATAATTTTGAACAAAGGTTTACTATCCAATGTTCAAGTTAAACCAGACACAACTGTCAATGGTGGTAAACTGACCAATACAATTAATAATGATGGCATACTAAAAAATGTACAATTACTTAGTAATGCTATAATTAATGGTGGGACTGTACAAGGTAAAATTACTGGCTTTCCTACTGCTCCAGCTACCATAAACGCTAAAATTGCCAATGATACAGAATTAGAAAACGTTATCATTGGCTCTAGTAGTGAATTAAATGCTACAGTTAAATTAGGTAAAGGAGTGAAATTTGTTAATGAAAATGTTCCAATTGGTAGTGATTTAACAAACATCTTTCCACAAATTGCAGAAATAATTAATTTATCTACAGATATATTGCCAGATAATACTAACTTATTGGATGAAATCAACTCGATTCCTAATTTAGAACCATTTTCTCAACTAGCAACTGGTCAATTATTCTTGGCTATGGAAAATGAAAATATGGTATTGTTACCAATCTCAGTTTTCCAAGTAGATTTACCAGCAGCTATGACTATTAACAACAATGGTAGCGTAACTTTTATTACTCCCAAAGGTCGCCAAGTTATAGCCCAACCAAGTTTACAAAACCTACCAGCATTACAAGCTGAGCTAAATAAATTTGGCTGGAATAAACTAGTGATAGAAAAAGACGGAGTGATAACAATTGATAGACAGGTAAAGTTGCGACCAAATCTATATGTACAACTGATTGATCCGACCATACCGATCGGATTAGAAAAAATTGATTCAGCATTAGTATTGAGATTTGTAGACGATAATAATAAACGTTATCAACAGTTTTTATATCCAACAGCAGCTAATCAGACTGAATTGATGACAACTTTACAAGCTTTTCCGGGAGCTAGTGAAGTAAGTTTTTATAATGATGGTAGAGCAGCAGTTACGATGGATTCTACTATCTATTCAGCTCAATTGGACTATAATATTAAGCTTGGAGCTGGTTCTGATTCTCCAACTCAATTATTAGTTGTGGCTGATAAAAATGCAGATGGAATTGAAGATATACAGATGACTTATTCTAATGGTGATCGGCAAATTATGTATTTCATTCCACCAACTGCTATTTCTCAACCAGATAAACCTTTAGTACAAGATCAAAACACTTTAATAGTAGCTTTACAAAATTTCGGATTAACTGATTTTGCAATAGCAGACAATGGTGATATCACGATTCCAGTTGATGACTCTTTGAGTTATATCACCACTCCAGCTTTCAAAACTACAACAACTTGGAGTTCTTTAGCTACTGGTTTTCACTATACCTTAACTTTATTGCCAGGAGTATTAAATGTAGGTTTAGTTTTTAAAGATGCCAGTAATATCAAGCATCAGCAAGATTTATATCCTACCGCCAAATACGCTCAGGAGTTACAACAATTTTTCACCAATATGCCAGGCAATGAATCGGTAACTTTTTATGAAAATGGAACTTTGTTAATAATTGGTGATGAATTTAGATTTAAAGGATTATTTGACTATTCTATTAATACAACTGGTTTTCCAACTGGTAGTATTCAATTTAATTCTATTGCTGATATAAATGGTGATGAAATTAGTGATTTTGAAATTTTATATGGTACTGGTGAAAAGCAGATTGTCTATCAAATACCTGAATAGTTTTGCTGGGTTTCACTCCGACCCAGCCTACAGTTTAAAACCATTAAGTTAAGAATGTTGGAATTCAAAGCTTCAGCTTTGTAAGTATTTAATTTATAAATGTAGGATGCAAAATGAATTGCATCAAGATGTAATTCGTAAACTCATTACATCCTACATGAAGTTTATGGTTAATATGTTATAACAACCATAGCGATTATTTAGGAAAGATATTTCAGTTCAAAATAAGGATTATGAAAAAGATAATATTTTACGTTATTATATCAGTTATTTTAGTATTAATGTTAACCACCTATGGTGCTATGCGAAGAAGCAATGAAATGTTGGATAGATATAAAACTGAAGAAATTTATAAAATTAAACAGAATCTTAAAAACTTTGTTGATGTAGCTTATTCAACTGTAGATTCTAATTATAAAAATTCGATGGATAAAGAATATTTAGAAAAGCATTATGGACATGGGCTAAAAAATATTATTGATGTAGCAGAAACTATCTTTAAATCAAAAACTGAAGAGGTAAAAGCCGGAAGGCTAACTCTTGCTGAGGCTCAATTAGAAGCTACTAAAGAAATTAATAAAATTAGATACAATAATGGCAATGGCTATATTTGGATTAGTAATATTACTTTGCCGTATCCAAAAATGATCATGCATCCAACAATGCCATCCCTAAATGGTAAAATTATGGATGATCCAAAGTATAATTGTGCCTTAGGTAAAGAAAAAAACTTATATGTAGCTGTTGCTGAACTTGTGCAGAAACAAGGAGGCGGTTTTGTAGATTATTTATGGCCTAAAGTTGTTACAGATGGTTCAATTGTTGATGTCCCTAAACTTTCTTATGTAAGGTTATTTCCTGATTGGAATTGGATTATTGGTACTGATTTTTATGTTGAAGATGCTATTTTGGATGGAATGAAAAGAAGTAAAACAGAACTTAGGCAAATGAGGTATGACAATGGTATTGGGTTCTTTTGGATCAATAATATGGATCAATCTTCCCCTCAATTTTATATGTATCCTATTGCTAGTTCAATTGAAAATATTGTATTAGAAGGTGGTCGACTAAATCAGCTTGGGGAAGTTATTAAATCCTTTATCAAAATTTGTAAAAGAAAAGGTAGTGGTTATGTTGAATTTACTTGGGATAAACCGACTTTAAAGGGTTCTATAAAAGATGTATCTAAATTATCTTATGTGAAACTATACGAACCTTTAGGTTGGGTGATAGGTACTGGAATTTATATGGATGATGTAGATAAGTTTATTTCTAGGGAAAAACACTATTTAAATCAACAGATTTGGCAGTTAATAGTTAACATTTCGATTGTATCTATAGTTTTTATTTTTGTATCTAGTATACTTTATTATATTATTAGTAAACATTTTTCTTCAGGTGAACCAGACAAGTTTTGGGAAGAAGTTAAAGAAAAAGAAGATGATTCACTATTTCCAAAAACAACAATTTCAGACGATTCCATAAAAATTGCTCAAGAGCTAAGTAAAATTATGTTAGCAGAACAAACCAAATTGCTAGCTTATACTGCAACTTTACAAGCAACGAAAGACTGTAAAGGTACTCAAGAATCTAAGATTGCTGTAGATGAATTAACAGAACAAGTACAAGATATTGCTATAAGTGTTAAAAAAATGACTAATCAAATAAAAGAAGATGATTAATTATCCTTGAATTAAATAATCTTTGTTAAGAATATAGCGTTTACCGTTTGCATAAGGCACAAAGTTTCGGGAAATCCGCTCCACTCCATTCCCGAAACAGCTTAAAGATGTACTTTAGTCAATCGGAAAACACTATAGTTGTAGGTTTGGTGGAAAATTGCGTAACTTCAGTTATTTATTTCACTATGTTATATCTATCATATAAAATTTGAAGCAGAGCTTCTGGACATCACGTTCCCAAACTTGAGTTTCAATGCCATTAAGTTAAGGAAAAAGTTCATGTCATTCCCGTGAAAACGGGAATCTAGAATCATACCCACTTTCGTGGGTATGACAATTTTAGTATAAA
>JQIA01002181.1_pt1 | contig 10485 bp, 9 predicted proteins | sample 811431 | NCBI WGS metagenome assembly JQIA01 (sample SAMN02998118, study PRJNA258478) | marine sediment metagenome | biome: marine; feature: seafloor; material: sediment; isolation source: oil-polluted sediment collected from 3 locations (0.5 km, 0.7 km and 0.9 km)... | place: USA: Gulf of Mexico ... | reverse complement strand
GACCCGAAATAGTTTTTCCATTTTCATCTTTATGCCTTGATATATATTTTTTTGCGGTTCCTGTTTTACCTGCCATAGAAAAGTTGGAAGAGTAAATGTTTTTTGCAGTACCTTTTACAACCACATTTTCCATTACTTTTCTAATCTTTTTTAAAGTTTCATCAGAAGCAATCTTTTCATTTACAATTTCAGTTTCAAAAAGCTTTTCAGTCTTATCTTGTCTTCTCAATTCACTTACAAAACGAGGCTTTACCATCACTCCATTATTAGCAACAGCATTATAAAACATTAATGTTTGCATCGGAGTTACAGAAACACCATATCCCCAAGACATCCATGCTAAAGAAATTTTACTCCAACTTTTATCAGAAGGTTTTCTCACAAAAGGCACTCCTTCTCCTTTAATTTTAAAACCAATTGGCTTTGTAAATCCGTATTTTTCTAACTTGCTGATAAATTTTTCGGGCTGATGATCATAATGCTTTTTAATCAACTTTACAATCCCTACATTTGATGAAACTTCAAAAATTCTAGCTGCAGAAATCTTTCCATACCCACCTCTTTTAGAATCTTCAACCTTTCTATTATTGATATAAATCTTTCCTTTTTCAGTATCAACTACAGTAGACGTATCAATTTTCTTATCATCTAAAGCCGCCATTAAACTCGCTAACTTAAATGTAGAACCTGGCTCATGACTTTCCCAAACCGCATAATTTCTTGCTTCGTAATATTTATTTTTATCTTTAGGAGTCCTCCCAAGATTAGAAATTGCTTTAATTTCTCCGGTTGCTGTTTCCATAACCACAGCACAACCATGATCTGCTTCAAAATACTCTAACTGACGTAACAAAGCATGATGCGTAATATCTTGAATATTTACATCTATTGTTGTAATTACATCATGACCATCTATTGGCTCTTTTTCATTGACATCAGAAATTGGTTTCCATTGATTTTTTGCAATTTTTTGTTTCCATCGCAAACCATTTTGACCTTGCATAAAATCTGCAAAAGCACCTTCTATACCAGCCTCACCTCTAAAATCATCATAACCAATTGTTCTTGCTGCAATTTTACCTATTGGATGCGCACGAACTGTTTTTTGCTCTGCGATGAAACCACCACTATAAACCCCTAATTTAAAAATTGGGAATTTTTTCATTTTCAGATAATCATTATACCCAACATTTCTAGCGATTAACAAATACCTGTTTTTACGTTTTTTCGCTGCTCTTAATCTCTTCTGATAATAAGCACTCGACCTCCCTAACAGGTTAGACAACTCTTTTGACAATGCCACAAAATTCTTTTCAAACACGTTGCTTTTTACCGCAACAACATCCATTCTAATCGTAAACTTAGACATTGAAGTAGCCAGCAAATTACCATCAGCAGCATACACATTACCTTTGTTTGCCCAAATAGTATCTTGCTTAATCGTAAGCTCTGTAGAAAGTTTTCTGTATTTTTCTCCTTGTACATGTTGAATATCTACCATCTTAACAACAACAGCCAACAAAAAAATAGACATAAAAGCAGCTACTATGTAGAATTTGGTAAGTATGCTTTTTTTATGAATTGCCAATTTATTAATCTTTATTATGTGTGACTTTTATTTTTTTTGGAGGTATTTTTGACGGCTTTAATCCTCTTGCCTTTGCTTTTTCTCTGATACTAGATTCCATTTTCATTCTCATTAAAATAGTCCCAGTATCTACATATTCTGCTCGTAATTCTCTTTTTCTTTTATTTAATTCTGATATTTTAATTACTTTTTTATCAGCATTATGAGCACTTGATATCATAATTAACAACAACGCAACTACAAATAATATAATTCGCCAGTTTTTAAAAGCTGATTCATCTGTAAGAAAACTACCTCTCAGAAAATCATAAACACCTTTTTTAACTTTAGACATAATTAACTTCTCGCATTTTGCTTATCTCTTTTCAAAGTCGCTATTCTTAATTTAGCACTCCTTGATCTATTGTTTATTTTTATCTCGGCAGCGTCAGGGATAATTAATTTACCCACTTTTTGCATTGGTTCATTAGATCTTCCAAAAGCATCTTTCTCTAATTCTCCTTTAAACAAACCTGTTCTTATAAATCTCTTTACTAATCTATCCTCTAAAGAGTGATATGATATCACACTCAATCGACCTTCTTGTTTTAATAAATTAGGCATCTGTTGTAAAAATTCTTTCAAGACATCTAACTCCTCATTTACCTCAATTCTGATTGCTTGAAATATTTGCGCCAAAATCTTATGCTCTTTTGCATTTGGCAAATACTTCTTCAAAATTGTTTTTAACTGAAAACTTGTTTCAATTTTTTCATTAGCTCTTTCTTCAACAATTGTTTTTGCTATATTTCTTGAGTTTCTTAACTCACCATACAGAAATAATATTTCGGCTAATTTTTCTTCTGAATATTTATTGATAACCTCTTGTGCTGATGTTTTAGATTTTTGATTCATTCTCATATCTAAATCACCATCAAAGCGAGTTGAAAACCCTCTTTCCGCTTCATCAAACTGATGAGATGATACTCCTAAATCAGCCAACACCCCATCTACTTTTTTAACTCCATGAAATCTCAAAAAACGAGAAATGTATCTAAAGTTTTCAGGAATCAAAGTAAAACGATCATCATCAATCACATTTTCTAAAGCATCAGGATCTTGATCAAACCCAAACAACCTACCTTCGCTCCCAAGTCTTTTCAAAATTTCTCTTGAATGACCTCCACCTCCAAAAGTTACATCAACATATACACCATCTTCTTTGATAGCCAAAGCATCTACACTTTCTTTTAATAAAACCGGATTATGATAATTCATCTTCATCTGTATTTCCCATTACTTCTTCAGCCAAATCCGCAAAATCTAAAGATGCATCATCAATTGCTTTTTCATATTTATTTTTATCCCAAATCTCAACAATATTTACTGATGAAGACATAACAACTTGTTTTTCTATTCCAGCAAAATCACATAAATCTTTAGGAATCAAAACTCTACCAGTAGCATCTAACTCTACCACTTTTACACCCGCCGTAAATCTTCTAATAAAATCGTTGTTTTTCTTTTTAAACCTATTTAATTTGTTGATTTTTGCCATCATCAAATTCCATTCTTGCATTGGATACAACTCCAAACAAGGCTGAAAAACGGCTCTTTTTATCACAAAACCTTCTTGTAAAATAGGCGCCAATTGCTTCTTGAAAGCTGATGAAAACATCACTCTTCCTTTGGCATCTGCCTTACACTCGTATGTACCTATTAAATTTATCAATTAGAAACCCTTTATAAACATCAAAAATATACAAAAATTACCACTTTTTACCACAATTTACCACATTGTTAATAAGTATTAAGGATCCCCCTTTACTCATAACACATTAAACCTTGTTAAAAACCCTAAACCATTGATACTGAAAACGAATTCTATGTTATAAAAAAGAACTACATTTGCGTTTAAGTGAAATCAAACAAATATCAATGACTGACAAGTTAAAAACTGAAGGTAAGTTTACCTATGCTGAAGCTGGAGAAGGACCTACAATCATTGTTTTACATGGATTAATGGGTGCTTTAAGTAATTTTGGAGCAACATTTAATCATTTTCCAAAAAACGGTTACAAAGTTTTAATCCCTGAATTGCCTTTATATTCTTTACCACTTATAAAAACAAATGTTAAAAATTTAGCAAAGTTTTTGCAAGAATTTTTAGAGTTTAAAAAAATAGACAACGCTATTCTTGTAGGTAATTCTTTAGGAGGACATATTGCATTATATTTTACCAAACACTATCCTGAAAGAGTAAAAGCAGTTGTACTTACAGGTAGCTCTGGTTTGTATGAAAAAGCAATGGGAGACAGTTTCCCTAAAAGAGGAAACTATGAATACATTGAACAAAAAGCTAGAGAAGTTTTTTATGATCCAGAGGTAGCCACCAAAGAATTGGTAGACGATGTTTATAGTACTGTAAACAATAGAATGAAAGCTTTAAAAACTTTATCTATTGCTAAAAGTGCAATTAGACACAACATGGCTAATGATTTACCAGAAATGAAGCAACCCTTTTGCTTAATCTGGGGAAAAAACGATGGAGTTACTCCACCAGAAGTTGCTGAAGACTTCAATAAATTATTACCAGATTCAGATTTATTTTGGATTGATAAATGTGGGCATGCTGCAATGATGGAAAGACCAGAAGAATTTAATACCGTTCTTCACAATTGGTTAACTTCTAGAAATATTTAAACTTTTGCTATAACACATTTTAATAGCAAAGAACTTTTTACAATGAAAATAAGATCTGCAGAATTTTTGATGAGTAACAGTAATGTTACCAAAGCACCCAAAGACAGACTTCCTGAATATGCATTTATTGGACGCTCTAATGTTGGTAAATCTTCATTAATTAATATGTTGATGGAGCGCAAAGGTTTAGCCAAAATATCTGGAAAACCAGGAAAAACACAACTTATTAATCATTTTAAAATAAATGACGAATGGTTTTTAGTAGATTTACCTGGCTATGGTTATGCTCAAATTTCAAAAAAGAAAAGAACTATTTTTCAATACTTTATTGAAAACTATTTTAAAGAAAGAGAACAATTAGTTTGCACATTTGTTTTGATTGATAGCAGACATGACCCTCAAAAAATTGATTTAGAGTTTATGCAGTTTTTAGGTGAAAACCTGATTCCATTTTGCCTTGTTTTTACAAAAGCAGATAAATTAGGTAGCTCAAAATTAAATAAACAAATTAGCTCTTATAAAAAGAAACTATTAAATACTTGGGAAACTTTACCAATGACTTTTCTTACCTCTTCTGAAACGGGTTTAGGTCGTAAAGAATTTTTAGACTTTATTACTAGTGTAAATGAAGATGTTGCTAAAGATTTTAAATAATCATTAATGCATTCTACAAAAGAAAATTTACAAGTTTTATTTGAAGACAATCATCTTATTATTGTCAACAAACGTTCTGGAGATATTACACAAGGTGATAAAACAGGAGACAAACCTTTAAGTGATGTTGTAAAAGAGTACATTAAAGAAAAATATAGCAAACCTGGAGAAGTCTTTTTAGGGGTAGTTCATAGATTAGACAGACCTACTTCTGGTGTTATTATTTTTGCAAGAACTTCTAAAGCTTTAGAACGTTTAAACAAAATGTTACGCGATAAAACCATCAATAAAACATACTGGGCAGTTGTAAAGGAAACTCCGAAGAAAGAGAAAGATACGTTAATAAACTTCCTAAAAAAGAATCCGAAGAATAATAAATCTTCTGTTTACACTAAAGAAATCAAGGAGTCTAAAAAAGCAATTTTACATTATAATGTTATCAAAAAATTAGACAATTATTCCTTAATAGAAATTGACTTAGAAACAGGAAGACATCATCAAATTAGAGCACAGTTATCATTTATTGGCTTCCCTATTAAAGGTGATTTAAAATACGGTTTTAATAGAAGCAATAAAGACGGCAGCATACATTTGCATGCTAGAAAAATAGCATTTATTCACCCAGTTTCTAAAGAACAAGTCTCTGTCCTTGCTCCTACTCCTAAAGAAGTAATTTGGAACGCTTGTAAGTAATTGGTATATTTAGAGAATAATTTCTCTTCCAATTAATGAAAGCAATTAAATACTTTTCAGTACTAATTATACCTTTTCTGGTATACATTTCTTTTACTAGTAAAGGTTGGCAAACATTTATACCTGCTTTTTTCATATTCGGATTTATACCTCTTTTAGAATTTTTGATAAAACCCAATAAAGAGAACTTCAACAAAGAAGAAGAAAAAAAAGAAAAAGAAAATAGACTTTACACCTACCTTTTATATATAACACTACCAATACAATTGATGTTTTTAGTATTCTTTTTTTATTCAATTCAAGAAACGTCACTAACAAATTCAGAGATTTTTGGACGCATATTCTCTATGGGGATTATGTGCGGAATTATTGGTATTAACGTAGGACATGAATTAGGTCACAGAAATAATAGATTTGATGAATTGATCGGAGAGATTTTATTATTAACCTCTTTAAACACACACTTCTTGCCCTATCACAATGGAGGCCATCATTATAATGTTGCAACCCCAAAAGATGCTGCGACCGCAAAAAAAAATGAGCTCTTATATACTTTCTGGATTCGCTCTCACTTTTCTAGTTACAGACAAGCTTGGGAATTAGAAAATAAAAGAATGTTTCAAGAAAAAAGAAATTGGTTTCATCATCAAAATAGAATGATTATTTACACCATTTGTAATATTTTATTTTTAAGTTTGATTTACTTTTTCTTCGGAAAAATGGTTTTACTATATTTTATATTAGCTGCTGTTATTGGAATCATTTTGCTAGAAACGGTAAATTACATAGAACACTATGGTTTGTTAAGGAAACAGAATGAAAATGGTCGTTACGAAAGAGTAAAAAGAGAACATTCATGGAATTCAAATCATCAAGTCGGACAAGTTTTTATGTTCAATTTATCACGCCACTCTGATCACCATTATAATGGCGCTAAACATTATCAACTTTTAAAGACATTACCAGAAAGTCCACAAATGCCAACCGGCTATCCAGGTATGATGCTACTATCATTCATCCCTCCTTTATGGTTTTTAGTAATGAATAGAAAAATAAAAAAACTCTCTTAACTTTTATGACACAAGAAAAAACCGTTTCTGAAGCAATACTCTACAGACGCTCTGTAAGAGTTTACGATTCAGAAAAACAGATTGATAAAAAGATTGTAAAAAAATGCTTAGAACAAGCTGCCTTAGCCCCTAATAGCAGTAACATGCAATTATGGGAATTTTATCATATTACTTCAAAAGATGTTATTGATAAAATCCCGCCCCTATGCTTCAATCAAAATGCAGCAAAAACAGCCAAACAATTGGTGATTTTTGTAGTTAGAAAAGATTTATGGAAAAAAAGAGCCAAAACAAATTTAGCTTTCATGGATACTATTTTTGGAAAAAATAACCCTGTAACTAAACAAACAAGTAGGGAAAAAATTGCGAGAAATTACTATGGAAAAATAATTCCATTTATTTATTCTGATTTTTTAGGCTTTTTTGGTTTTTTAAAATACTTAATGACTTTAGTTATTGGGCTTTTTAAACCAATGTACAGAGAAGTTAGAAAAAGTGATATGCGAATTGTTGCCCATAAAACTTGTGGTTTAGCAGCTCAAAATTTTATGATTTCTATGGCTGCAGAAAACTATGATACTTGCCCCATGGAAGGTTCTGATACTTGGCGTGTAAAAAAAGTGCTGAACCTACCTTTTGGATCAGAAATAAATATGATAGTTTCTTGCGGAATTAGAAAACCAGAAGGAGTTTATGGTGATCGTTTTAGAATCCCTTTTGAGGAAGTTTATAAAGAAATTTAGAACAAAAAATGAGAAGTTAAAATAAATTTAACTTCTCATTAAATTATTATTTCTTAGGTTTCAAAACTAATACATTCTCACTACTTTTTATATCTGCCTCATTGAGGCTCATTTTCACAAACTCACCTTTTAAATATTTTCTGGCTTGATTTTTATAATGTTTACTAAAAATTCTTCCAGATTGACCAGTAGGTAAAATTGCTAAACTATTTTCTACATCAGAGAAATCTACAATTCTTCTTGTAGATGGTCCGGCTTTAACTTTGTAAAACCCGGTAGAATCAATATCATATATCTGATTATTAATCACTTGATCACCTCCTTTAGGAACAAAAGGCCCGACATTAAAATATTTTCTTAACGCTGCAACTTCCCCAACCGCGTGTTTATATTCTACAGAAATAACTCTTTGCCATTTCCAATCTTCAACATTTTCCCCTAATTGGTTTTGTAAAAAAGCAAATGTATTTTTAAACGATTTTGTTACAATTTCTTGTTTGGTTTCTACTTTATCTTTTGTAGAAATATCATCCCACCAAACAGAATTTTCTCTTTTTGCCTGAACAGGTAAAACCTTTTCGATAAAAGGAGTATTTGCAAATTGATTGAATGCTTTTCCCATTTCATCGGCAAACGTATTTTTCTGAAATTCATACACCATCCTATTATAAATCACTGGACCAACTTCTTCTTTTTCAAAATTACCTTTCCAATCTTTTAAGAATGCTATTGCTTGTTTTTCACTTGCTGACAAATCACTTTTATCTATTGATTTTACAAAATCAGCAGCAATAATTGGTGCATTTAGTGAAGTAACATCATAAATCATTTTTACAACATCATCTTTTGTCCAATCATTTTTTGGTTCTAAAAGCCCCACAATCCGTTTAGCCCTACCCTCATTTAAATAGTAGCCAGGATACAATCCTCCAACAATAGAATCTGGTTGATTATTGGCAGAATATATATAATTAACACTAGGATTAATAGCTTGTGGATTTTCTTCAAAATTTAAATATTCTAAGATTTCATCTTTGCCCGAAGCCCCATCTAAAAAGGTTTTTGTATACAACGAATCTCTATACTTATACAACTTCCCAGAAGCAAACCAAGCAATATTATTTTTTGCATCACCATACATCATATTTAATCCTGGCGCATGTAATTTGCTTGCTCCTTTTTTAAATTCAGATAAATTTTTAGCGTGAGAAATTTCATAAGCAGCATCTAAAATTTGGTTTTCTAATTTAATATAAATCCATTGCATAGCAATTGAGCGCTCATCATCTAAATAATCAATAACTCCATTCATTACAGGTCCATGCTTACTTACCTTAATCTGATAAACTAAATCTTTACGATCTTTTATTTTGATGCGTTTCTCAATCAATTTATAATCAAGAAAACCATTTTCTGATTTGTATTGTAATTTATTTTCAGGGTTTTCTTTCTCTACATAAAAATCAATATCATCATTTTCAAACATTGTTAAACCATAAGCATAGTCTTTATTATGCCCTAAAAGAGGAAAAGGAATTAACGCTAAATGAAATCCGTAAATCTCATAATCTGGAGTTTTAATATGTGCTTGATACCAAACAGATGGTTGAGAAAACCCAATGTGAGGATCGTTTGCAAAAATCACTTTCCCGTTCTTTGTTTTATCAGCTCCAATAACCCAAGAATTACTTCCTATAAAAGGCGATATTGGCAAAACATCATATAAATCGTGCATCGCTTTAGCAAAACTCCCAGTTAATTCAGCTTTTTTTTCATTCTTGATAAACGTTAAATTTTCAGATTCCGCTCCTACCAATTCATTAAAATATGCTTCTCCTAATTTCTCTTTTACTTCTGTTAAAAGCGGATCTGTTTTATGAGCAATTGCAAAGCTAAAAGCCATATACCCAAACACATTATACATGTCTTTTAATGTATACTTCTCTTTTTCTACACCAACCAAAGTAAATTCTATAGGTGTTTTCCCTTCTTCTATATATTGATTTACACCATTTAAATAAGCAACAGCTAATTTATATTTAGGCGAATTTTCATCTAAGTTTTTAATTGTTTTTTCGGATGCTTCCTCAATTCCTAAACCTGAAAAAAGTTTATCTGTTCTTATCAATTTTTCTCCAAAGATTTCAGATAACCTTCCGGCAGCAATTCTTCTTATCAATTCCATTTGCCATAACCTGTCTTGCGCATGCACATATCCTAAAGCAGTATAAGCATCATTTTGATTTTGGGCATTAATATGAGGAACACCAATATCATCAAAATAAATAGTTACTTCTTCTGATAAATTTTTGAGTTCTATTTCACCATTATAGTTTGGGAAATACGTTTTAGAATACAACCAGCCACCAACAACCAATAACACGAGTATAACTACAACGATTTTTATAATTTTTTTAAAGAAATTCATTTGAAATTTTTTGAACTGACCAAAGATAATAGATTTAAATCGTATTTTTGATGTATTAATATGTACTTGATTTATGAAAAATATTCAAATGGTTGACTTACAAAGTCAATATCAAAAAATTAAAGAAACTGTAGATAATTCTATCCAAGAAGTATTAAATTCATCTACTTATATAAACGGACCTCTAGTTAAAGACTTTCAAAAAGATTTAGAAGAATACCTTGGCGTAAAACATGTAATTCCTTGTGCAAACGGAACGGATGCTTTACAAATAGCAATGATGGGCTTAGGTTTAGAACAGGGTGATGAAGTGATTACGGCAGATTTTACCTTTGCAGCTACTGTAGAAGTCATTGCGCTTTTAAAGTTAACACCTGTTTTGGTTGATGTAGATGCAGAAACATACAACATGGATATTGAAGCTTTAAGGAAAGCTATTACTCCAAAAACAAAAGCTATTGTTCCTGTTCATTTATTTGGACAAGTTGCAAATATGGATGCTATTTTAGAAATTGCTAAAGAACATAATCTCTTTGTTATTGAAGACAATGCACAAGCAATTGGAGCAGATTACACCTTTAAAAACGGAACAAAACAAAAAGCTGGAACTATAGGAAATGTAGGTAC
>JQIA01002180.1_pt1 | contig 10489 bp, 10 predicted proteins | sample 811431 | NCBI WGS metagenome assembly JQIA01 (sample SAMN02998118, study PRJNA258478) | marine sediment metagenome | biome: marine; feature: seafloor; material: sediment; isolation source: oil-polluted sediment collected from 3 locations (0.5 km, 0.7 km and 0.9 km)... | place: USA: Gulf of Mexico ... | reverse complement strand
TTGTTGAAAAACTCTAAAATACCCTAATACCTTCAGCTATTCAGCTACTTTCTTAACCACAGTCGGGGTTAATTAAACTTTCTGTAGTTGTAATAGACTTGGAGCTTTCTAATCTAGAAGTTCTATCGTCTATACCAAGTATTTTTACTCCTGCCTTTTCTAACTCGAGAGTAGTGTTGGATAATTCATCAGATAAATCATATTCGCTGGCTGACTCACCACTTACTGCTCCTTCGGACAAAATTGATAACTCGTTATTTTCCTTATGTTGTTTTAGAATATAATCTTTTATATATTCATTTTGTAGACGGTCGCTAGGGATATTGCATATTAATGTTTTCATAACCATACCTTAAAAAGTTACTTATATATTAATAAGTTTACTATTAATTAAACTTTTATAGGAAGTATTTTTATTTTAAGGAGAGGTAATTATTTTACCTTAGTTATATAAATAGCAAAACTACCGGCTATTAGGAATATTGATAACCAAATAAACCAAATCATGGGTTTATAGTATATAATAGCGTGAATAGTATTACCGTTTACCTTGCTTAAACTAGCAAGCATATCGTGCGTTAGATATGAATAAATATCAGATTCTTGCGAAAGAGAGTTTTCAATTTTATATAATCTATTTTCAGGTTTTAAGATGACCACATTACCGTTGTTATCTTGAACTGAGAATTCGGCTATCTGTCTATAATAGACTTCTGTGTTACTAAATCTTATATTATCTAATTTTACTAAAAAGAATTTATCTGAAACAGATTTTCCAGTTTTACCGATAAATTCAATTTCTTTTGAAAAAAAAACATTAATGCTTATGGAAAAAGCTAGTAATCCAAGGCTAAAATGACCGAGTATCAGTGATAATTTTCTTGGTGATAAGGATTTTTGAAAGTAGCTGGTCTCAATTAAAAATAAATTTGTCATTTGAATCATTAACAAGGTAGAAGCAAATATTATAGCTGTGCTAATGATCCCAGGTTTAGGTATATGTTGGTAAATTATTACGGTAATGAGTATAGAGATTAATAAATGAATTAGTTTTTGAGAAAAACTAATAAAGTTATTAAGGTAAGGAACTAAGCCAGCAATTAACATTAAAGGTATAAAAATAGGAATAAATATTTTATGGAAATATTCTGGGTCAATTGCTACGTTGTTTTCATAAAAAAGGGATTGATATATAGGATATATAACTGCAATAAATAAAGATAAAAGGGCGATTATCCACAAAACATTACCTCCCATTATTATTTTATCACGTGGCGTTAGTATAGAAAAGGAATCGGCTTTACTATAGGGGTGATTTTGTTTTTTTCTTAGTAGAAAAGTAGCAAAAGCTAGAAAACTTAAAATACTACATATCACAAAGAGGTAGAAGCCACGTTCTGGGGAAAATGCAAAGCTGTGGACGGAAGTGATTATTCCACTTCTTACAAAAAAAAGACCGTACAAAGTAAGCAAGAATGCTACAAAGGAAGTTATTACGCTCCAGTAAAAAAATTTTCCTGATTTATGAGTAACTAGTAGGAAGTGATGGAGACTAATCCCTGCGATCCAAGGCATTAAAGATATATTTTCTACAGGATCAAAAAACCAATAACCTCCCCAGCCTAGTTCTCTATATGCCCACCATGCTCCAAGACCTATACCGGATGTAAGCATAATAAGTGCAAACCCTGAAAGACGTAAACTATCTTTTATCAAGGTCGTTCTCTCGTTTGGTATTAAGAGCAGTAATATTGCGTTTACGTAAAGAGCAACATAAGATACGTATCCCATATATAATAATGGAGGGTGAATTGAAAGGGCCTTATCCTGTAATATAGGATTTAACCCAAGCCCTTGCTGTGGAACAAATTTTAAATTATCGAAAGGGTTTGAGGTATAGTATATAAAAAATAAGAATAATACTTGGATAAAAGCTAAAATTGTTATTTGATAATTTTGAGTATTACCTCGGTAATTTACTACTTTTATGTATACGGAACTAATAAAACTAAGCATACTTACATAGAGTAAAATCGACCCTTCATGACTTGCCCAGCTGCCAGCTATTTTATATATTAAAGGTTTAATGGTGCTGGAATTTAGGAAGACATTTTTAACCGAAAAATCAGAAATTATAAAAGCCACTATTAATAAAAGAAAAGCGCTAATTATAGCGAAGCTGCTTATCCAGAAAATGTAAGCTTTAACAGGGCTCTTAGGAAGCGTAGAAATGGCCAAGATTGAGGTTACTATAGAAAACACCACCAAACAATTGCCAGTAAAACTAATCACTCTTTTCGTCCTGCTCTGGGTAAACAAAAACGCTTAAAGTTTTTATGCGATTTTGTGTTTTCTTTTTAACAACTATTTTTAGATTATCAATGGTAATGAATTCTCCTTGATTTGGAATTTTTTTCATTTCATTTATTACAAAACCGGCAATCGTCGTTGCTTCTGCTTCTGGTAAATTCCACCCTAATTCTCTATTAACATCTCGGATTGATAAGGACCCATCGATAATATACTCGTTTTCAGAATTTTTTGCGATTTTATTATGAGTATAATCGTGTTCATCATATATCTGGCCGAAAACTTCTTCTATTACGTCTTCCATGGTGATAATTCCCTGTAAGTCTCCATATTCGTCAACTACGCAGGCTAAATGGCTCTGTCCTTCTTTAAAAAGCTGGAGCTGTTGAGTTAATAGAGCATTGTCTGGTACGAATATGGGGGCTTTAAGTAAGGATCGCACGTTAATTTCCTTTATATTAATGTTTGCCCCATGTATTTTCCGAACAAGGTCTTTTATGTGCAATATACCTATAATATTATCCGGTGCTTTTTCCCAGATAGGAATTCTGGTGTGGTTTGAGGCAAGAGCTGTTTTAAGTAATTTTTCATTGGGGGTATCGATATTAATAGCAAAAACTTTGCTCCTATGAATCATAATATCACCAGTAACCATATTCCTGATATCAAGAATGCCGCCAAGCATGTCTCTATCATCTTTAACGACATTTCCTTCGTGCATGTGATGTTCAATAACACCGCGTACTTCATCTTCAACTGACACTTCTTGTTTCAAATTGATCCGAAATACAAAGCAAAATATTTTTACTACATATGCAAGCAAGATATTTAATGGTTTGAATAATTGTAGTAGTAGAACAATTGCCGGAGCAGTAAAAAGTGCTATTTTTTCCGGTTTAGCTACAGCTATGGCTTTTGGCACTACTTCTGAAAAGACAATAATTACAAAAGACATTACTATCGATGCGACAACTGTACCTATATCGTCTCCAAGTATATCGATGAATAAACTAGTGGCTATTGTTGTGCACAAAGTATTAGCCAGACTATTACCAATTAGTAACGTGCTAATTACCCTGTCTTTTATTTTTATGATTTTCAGTACTGTAGTAGCTCTTTTGTTGCCATCTGATTTTAATTTATGTAATTTTCCGGGAGCAGATGCTGTTATAGATGTCTCGCCTGCTGCCATCAGTGCACCGAAAGCGAGTAACCCTATTATTAGGGATATAATAAGAAAAACCATTTATGTTTATTTATTAAAAAAATCATTTACTAGAAATCAATTTAATTGATAATATCTCATTTTGACAAGAAATTTCTATAATAAGGAGTCATCAAATTATCTGGTTATATAAGTAGAGACAGTTGTTAATAAATTGATTATCGTATCATAAACATTATAAGGTATAAAACATGTCTGATCAAGCTGAACTAAACGAAGTATTACAAATCAAAAATACTACAAAAAGAGCAACTGTGCCTGCTCTTGAGGAGATGCTATATAAACCGATAAAAGTACTTGATCATGGATTTGTAAGAGTAGTTGACTATATGGGAGATGATAGTGCGGTAGTTCAGGCAGCAAGGGTTTCTTACGGGAGAGGAACAAAGAAGAGTTTACAAGATAAGGGGTTAATAAATTACCTAATGAGACATCGTCACACTACTCCGTTTGAAATGTGCGATATAAAGTTCCACATTAAATTACCTATTTTTATTGCAAGGCAGTGGATTCGTCACCGGACTGCAAGTGTTAATGAATATTCTGCTAGATATTCAATACTTAGCAATGAATTTTATTTACCAGACATACATAACCTTACTCCTCAATCTTCTACAAATAAACAAGGCAGGAGCAGTGAGATTTTACCAGAAGATATCGCTTTAAGAGTTCTTGCTACTATTAAAGAAGATTCCTTAAGATGTTACAAGAATTATGTCGCTATGATGAATCAAGATGATCAGGGTAATATAATTGATGAAAACAATGTAGGTATCACTAGGGAGCTAGCACGGATAAACTTGACCCTAAACCATTATACAGAGTGGTATTGGAAAATCAATTTACATAATTTGCTTCATTTTCTGGCTTTACGAGCAGATCATCATGCCCAATATGAAATTAGAGTTTATGCAGAAGTAATGCTTGATATAGTAAAGGCTTGGGTTCCTTTTGTTTATGAAGCCTTTATTGAACATAGAAAAAGTGGAGCAAGTATCTCAAAAACCGGTCTTGAGATCATTCGGAAGATGATTAAAGGAGAACAGGTAGATCAAGAATCAAGTGGTATGAGCAAAAGAGAGTGGGATGAATTAATGGCATTATTGGGTTAGTAATACTTTATATAAGTATTTTTGATAAAACCTGAAAAAGTATAGCCTTGTTTAACGTATAGCTGCAAGCACAAATTATCTGGCTAATCCTTCTTGCTTTTGCTTTGTTAACTGAGTAGAATGACGGCAATTTGTAATTTATTGAAATGAAATGTTATTATTAGAGACCAAAAGAAATAATGGCACTCTTGAAGTTATCCATTTTATCGGGATTGGGGGCATAGGAATGAGCGGTATTGCCAAAGTTATGTATAATCTTGGTTATAAAGTTCAAGGGTCGGATTTATCTGCGAGTAATAATACTAAAAGGCTTGCAGATATGGGGATTCAAGTTTTTATCGGTCATGATGCAAGCAATATAACAAATGTGTCTTATGTGGTAGTGTCGTCAGCTATCAATAATGATAATCCTGAAATTAAAGAAGCTATAGAGAAAAAGATTCCAGTGATTAAAAGGGCAGAAATGCTAGCAGAACTTATGAGACTTAAATGTTCTATTGCGGTTTCTGGCTCCCACGGAAAAACCACTACTACTTCACTTATTGCCTGTACGTTTGAATCAGCCGGTCTTGCTCCTACTGTTATAAACGGTGGAATTATTAACCGGAGAATGACTAATGCCTATATCGGCAAAAGCGACTATTTAATCGCCGAAGCTGACGAATCAGATGCGACCTTTATCAAAATTCCATCTACTATTGCAGTAATAACCAATATTGATCCTGAGCATATGGACTTCTATAAGAATTTTACAAATTTGGTTTCTGCTTTTAAGAGCTTTATTACTAACCTGCCATTTTATGGCTTTGCTGTTTTGTGTATAGACCATCCTGTTGTAAGAGAAATATCTAGCCATGTTAAAGAACGCCGGATAATTACTTACGGTATTGAATCACAAGATGCTAATATTAGAGCTTACAATATTAAATCAGATATTTCTTCATCTAGTTTTGATGTGGATATAAACTTACCAAATGTATTAGGCACAACAACAATAGAGCAGATTTCTATACCTACCCCTGGTAAACATAATGTGCTTAATTCCCTTGCAGCTATTGCTATTGGTGTAGAACTTGATTTTGGTATTAAAGCTATTAAAAATGGATTTAAACATTTTGCAGGCGTTAAGAGGCGTTTTACCAAAGTTTGTGAATATAATGGAGCAGAAATCATAGATGATTATGCTCATCATCCGGTAGAGATAAAGGCAACGCTTGCTACTGCAAAATCCATAGCAGAAAAAAGAAAAAGCAGAGTTATTGTTATTTTCCAGCCTCATAGATATTCGAGAATTAAAGATCTATTTCACGATTTTACCACATGCTTCTCAGATAGTGATAAATTATACATATTGGATATTTATGGGGCAGAGGAAATGCCGATTGATGGTGTAACTTCACAGGCTTTGATTACGGAAATGGTAAAATTAGGTGCAAGGCCAGAATTTATAGAAAATCACGAGGATATTTCAGAAATCATTAAGTCTGATGCCAATAGCGGCGATTTGATAGTTATGATGGGTGCAGGCAGTATTTCCTCTTGGGCCTGGCAATTACCTGATAAATTTGCTAATAAAAGTTAGTTTTATGAATTTCCAGGGTATTCGAGGGGTACTTAAGCAGAATTATAATCTGAAACACCTAACTTGGCTTAAAGTTGGAGGTGATGCAGATATATTTTTTAAGCCAGAAGATATAGATGATCTAAAAACTTTTTTTAAAGGAAATAATGACAAGTTCCCAATTACCGTTATCGGTGCTGGTTCAAATTTAATTATAAGAGATAAAGGAATAGAAGGAGTTGTTATAAAACTAGGAAGAAATTTTACCGATATACAATTTGTTGATAATAATTTAATTGTCGCAGGTGCCGGATGTTTAAATTCCAGTTTAGCTAAATTTTGTCTAGTTAATTCAATTACCGGATTTGAGTTTCTTATTGGTATTCCGGGAACAGTAGGAGGAGGTGTAGCGATGAATGCCGGTTCTTATGGCCGTGAATTTAAAGATATAGTTGCTTCTGTTGAAGTATTAGATAAAGAAGGTAATTTAATAATAATTCCTATAGATCAAATTGGGTTTTCCTATAGAGCAAATTCTTTACCAAAAGATTTGATTTTTACTAGGTTTTTTTTTCAAGCAAAAAATAAAGAAGACGTAAATAAAATAAAGCAGAAAATGGATGAGATAAGTGCTATTAGGAGTGCTTCGCAACCAATTAATGCAAGAACAGGTGGCAGTACTTTTGCTAATCCAGAGGGATTTAGGGCCTGGGAACTAATAGATAAAGCTGGGTTACGTAGTGCAAGGGTAGGGGGAGCATGTATGTCAGAAATGCACTGTAACTTCATGATTAATTATAATAATGCTACTGCTGCTGATATGGAAAATTTAGGCGAACTAGTAAGGCAAAAAGTTAAGGAAAATAGCGGTATAGAATTACAATGGGAAATTAAAAGAATAGGTAGGGAATAGATAGGCATATGGCTAACGGAAATTTTAAAACTGTATATAAAGAAAAATCTCTTATTGTTGAATTTGATTCGCTCAGCAAGTTAGGTGATATAAAATTAATTGATTTTGTTAAGCTTGAAGGTAAATCTATAGAAAATTTTGTAGCTAAAAGAAATACTATAAAAAAGCACGTAGTAGTAATTGGCGGTGGGATGTCTGCAGAACGCGAAGTTTCCTACATATCCTCAAATGATATTGTTAGATCAATTATTGAACTTGGTCATCACGTGACCTTTGTAGATATGGGAGCCGATATTGCTGTACTATTGTTAAACTTAAAACCCGATGTTGTTTACAATGCGTTGCACGGTACTTATGGAGAAGACGGTTGCCTTCCAGGACTTCTTAATATAATGCGTATCCCTTATACCGGTCCTGGGGTTTTGGCTTCGGCAATTGCTTTAAACAAAAGGAAGTCTTGCGAGATTTTTCGATCTACCGGAATCAAGATACCAGAAAGTAAACTTATCAAGAAATCAGATGGTTATACCAAAGACCCTATAAAACGCCCTTATGTTATCAAACCTCTTTCCCAAGGATCAAGTGTCGGAGTTCAAGTTGTATTTCCTGAAGATATTTTTTCCTTTATCGATTATGATTTTCCATATGGTGATGAAATTCTAATAGAGGAATATATAAAAGGTAGGGAAATGCAAGTTGCAGTACTAAACGGTAGAGCAATAGGTGTGCTTGAAATAAAACTATTGAAGAATAAACGTTTCTATGATTATGAAACAAAATATACTGAAGGTTTTGCCGAGCATCTTCTCCCTGCGCCGGTGTCATTGGAAATGCATAATAATATCAAAGCCTTAGCTGAAAAGGCTTGTAGTGTCCTTGATTGTGTTACCGGTATGATAAGGGTTGAGATGATATATTCCTCTAAAAAAAATGAATTATATATGTTAGAAGTTAATACTCATCCCGGTATGACACCATTATCTATTTGCCCAGAAATTGCTACATTGGAAAATATGTCTTATAAAGATCTTGTTAAAGAAATACTTGAGGAAGCAAAATTTGAATAATGGCTAAAAAGAGTAAAAATAACAAGGTAACAATAAGTATAAAAAGGCGCTTAAGTCTATATTATTTACGTTTTATAACTCTAATCAAGATTACAATATTATTAACCTTTGCGCTTATATTATTTACCGATTTATTAAATAAGCCTAAACAAAAGTTACTTGATATTTTTGTGGGTAAAACCGCTGAAGCTGGATTAATTTTTAAGCATTTGGTTATTGAAGGACAAGTAAATATAACGGAAAAAGAGATCATAGAAGCAATAGGTGCTGAATATGGCATACCAGTGTATTCATTAAATATAAATGATATTCGAAAAAGAATCGAAGATAATTCTTGGGTAAAAATGGCCTTAGTGGAGAGAAAGTTACCGGATACGTTATTTGTATCAATTGTGGAGCGGATACCAATTGCTATTTGGCAATTTAAACAAAAATTATATCTAATTGATGAAGAAGGTAATCGAATCAGCTCACAAAATATAGAAAAATTTGGGGATTTAATACACGTTGTGGGCCAAGATGCAAATGTCTATGCTCGTAGTCTTTATGAAGATTTAGAGAAGCATCCTTCTTTGGCAAAAAAAGTTGTTTCTGCTGTACGTTATGGTCAAAGAAGATGGGATCTAAATCTGGAGCAAAAAATAAACGTTAAAATGCCAGAAAAAGGCTTTGAAGAAGCTTATGATTACCTGAATTCATTAAATAAAGAGGGTAAGCTTTTTGACCAAAACTATAAGGTAATTAACTTAAAAGATCCAGGTAAGTACTATATTGAAAAACATGAAATGTAATTTTGTGCTCTCTCTTGAATCCAATCTTATAAAGATTATTCTTTTGTTTTTATTTTTAATTTTTACTATTGAATTGCAATTTTTGCAAAAAATCTATACTCTCCACCCTAATAATTTTAACATTATATCATGTTTTGGCGAATAAGAGTTCTTGCTTTTTATTTTACACTAAGCATGTTTGCAGTAATAATGGCTGTTTTCTTGTGGCTTCCTGTGTATTTCTTAAATTTAGGTTATAATGTACGGTATAGAATCGCCGAAATTTTTTCACGTATTTTTATATTTCTGGCAAAGCTTTTATGCGGTATAAAATATCAAGTAACCGGAATAGATAAATTACCTCAAGACGGAAAACCTTATATAGTTCTCGCTAATCATCAGTCATTTTGGGAAAATCTCTTTATGCAATTGATTATTCCTAAGCATTCATGGGTTCTTAAGAAGGAATTATTTGATATGCCGGTATTTGGGTGGGGTCTAAGAATGCTTAATCCTGTTGCTATAGATAGAAGTAATAGCCGCTCAGTACTTCAGATACTAACTGAAGGGCAAAAAAAAATAGAACAGGGGTTGCATCTGATAATGTTCCCAGAAGGCGGTACGGTTAAAATAGACAGAAATGTTAAATTTAAACCTAGTGCTGCTAAACTAGCAATTAATGCAAATGTTCCTATAGTGTTAATAGCGCATAACTCCGGTGTTTTTTGGCCTAAAGGTTTTTGGTTTAGAAAGCCAGGTTTGATTTCTGTAAGAATTTTAGAAGTTATCAGCACCAAGAAGTATCAAGACCACGATGTAAGGACACTTACCGATTATATTGAAGAGAGAATTAATAAAGAAAAAGAAATATTGGTCAGGCTAGCAGAAACTAATCAATAAAGCAGCTTCTCCTCAGCTATTATACTTTGATTAAAATTGGGCTATATATTCTCCTCTTTAAAGCTAATGCTTTAATAAAATATCAGCTCATATGATAGCCGCCATTGATTGACAAGGTCTCACCGGTAATAAATCCTGATTTCTCGTCAATAAGAAATAGAACGGCTCTTGCTACTTCTTCAGGGCGGCCAAGCCTTTTAACTGGGGTAGCATTAATAATAGTTTCTAATATTGCGCTTGGTACGTTTTTCGTCATATCAGTTTCAATATAACCGAGAGCTACGCAATTTACAGTTATACCTTTAGGGGCAGATTCCCTTGCCAAAGCTTTTGTAAACCCTATGATACCGGCTTTGGCTGCACTATAGTTAGTTTGGCCTATTTGTCCGGCTTGAGCATTAATAGAACTGATGCTGATTATTCTCCCAAAATTATTATTTCTCATGTTATCAATTACTGCTTTACACATATTAAAGCACGAAGATAGGTTGATGTCTATTAACTGACGCCAGTGAAGTATATCCATTTTTTGTAGCATAGAATCGCGTATAATACCGGCATGTATGGACCTCCCCGATAATGCAAGAAAAAAATAATATTAATAGCAAAAAAATCAAAATGCAGTCATGTA
>JQIA01002178.1_pt1 | contig 10491 bp, 7 predicted proteins | sample 811431 | NCBI WGS metagenome assembly JQIA01 (sample SAMN02998118, study PRJNA258478) | marine sediment metagenome | biome: marine; feature: seafloor; material: sediment; isolation source: oil-polluted sediment collected from 3 locations (0.5 km, 0.7 km and 0.9 km)... | place: USA: Gulf of Mexico ... | reverse complement strand
TAGATAGCGTTGAAGTGTCAGATAATCAGGTAAATTCCGCAATGAATAGTCGAATGAATTATTTCATGCGTCAGTTCGGATCAGAAAAGGCAATGGAAGATTATTATAATAAGCCGGTTGCTACTATTCGTGAAGAAATGACAGAATTGGTAAAGGAACAAATGATTTCTGATGCCAAACAAGGAGAAATTGTTTCAGGTTTAACTGTCACACCTTCAGAAGTTAGAGATTTTTTCAAACAAATCCCAAAAGATTCAATTCCGAAGATCAATTCTATTTACGAAATTGCACAAATCGTAAAAACTCCGGTTATTAGTAAAGAAGTTAAAGATGAAGTTTATGCACGAATGGAAGGATTCAGAAATCGAATAGTTGCTGGTGAAAGTTTTGAAACCTTTGCCATTCTTTATTCTGAAGATCCAGGATCTGCCAAAAAAGGTGGTGAAACAGGAATAACACAACGTGGAAATTGGGACCCAAGTTTTGAAATGGCCGCATTCGCACTTAAGTCTGGAGAAATATCCGAAATAATAGAATCTGAATTCGGTTATCACCTCATAAAATATGTTGAGCGAAGAGGTGATTTAATGAATGTTAAGCATATTCTATTAATGGTTAAACCATCTTATCAAGATATTGCAAAATCACATTCTTTTTTGGATAGTGTATCTAAGTTAATTCGTAATGACTCAATTACTTTTGATCTTGCTGTGAGAAAATTTTCTGATGATCCTGGTCGAATCAGCGGTGGTTATATTATTAACCAGAAAACTGGAAACTCACAATTTATAGAAGAGGATCTAGATCCTGCTATAGCTTATACTGTTAAAAAAATGGAGGTTGAAGATATTTCATCACCTGTAGCTTTTAAAAATAAGGATAGAAAAGATTCATATCGAATTCTGTATTTGAGCACAAAATCTTTACCTCATATTGCGAATATCCTGGAAGATTACGACTTAATTCAAAATTGGGCTTTAGATAAAAAAAGGAAAAAGACTTTAGAAGAATGGGGATCTGAAAAAATCAAGAAAACATACATCCGGCTTCACAAGGATTATTTATCATACAAGTTTAAAAACGAATGGAAATAGAAAAAAAAGCACTCTTTAAGAGTGTTTTTTTTTATTCTAGACCTTAATAATTGGGTTCGTATACGAAACCTAAAGTTTGGTATAATTTTCGCTTGATAATTGTTTTTCTAAACCGACTTATTCTTAATTTGCATTTTATTAAATAAAAACAATACCCGCTAATAGTAAATCAGTATTGATAAACGACAGTTTATCAGCTTGAAGAAAATAATTGGCGAAACGACAATATCACAAATCATGAAAAGAAACAGAAAAATCCTACTTGGAGTTATTTCAGTAGTTGTAATTATAATTATTTGGATTAGCATTGGGGATAGCACTCCAAAAACCGAAACTATTAAAGTTCCGGTTAAATTCGGACTCTTTGAAATAAACGTTACAACTACAGGAGAATTAGAAGCTAAAAACTCTGAAAAAATCCTTGGACCTGCTAATCTTCGATCTGTCCGCATCCATCAAATTAAAATAGATCATATAATTCCTGATGGAACTGTTGTAGACTCAGGAGATTATGTGGCACAATTAGATAAAACGGAATTGAGTGATAAGATAAAAGACAAAGAAACTGATTTAGAAAAGCTTCGGTCTCAATATACTAAAATGGAGCTCGATACTACTTTAGAGATGAGAGGTGCTCGTAATGAGCTAATTAATCTGGCTTATAATCTGGAAGAAATTAAAATTGAATTAGAACAATCTATTTATGAACCGCCTGCAAGTATCCGTCAAATCGAAATTAAACTTGACAAAGGACAACGCGCATTTGATCAAGCTACTGATAATTACGGGATTAAACATCAAAAAGCAGAAGCTAATATGAAAGAAGTTGCGGCATCTCTTGCAAAAAAGCAGCGGGAATATCAAAGTTTATTAAATGTGCGATCTCAGTTTACAGTTCGCGCACCAAAGGCTGGTATGGTTATCTATTCACGTGATTGGGATGGCACAAAGAAAGGTATTGGTTCTCAGATAAGTGCCTGGGATCCAACAGTTGCAACCTTACCAAATTTGTCTGAAATGATCTCTAAGACTTATGTGAACGAGATTGATGTAAGTAAAGTAAAACTCGGACAAATCGTAGAAATAGGTGTAGATGCTTTTCCAGACAAAAGTTTTACTGGTGTGGTTAAAGAAATGGCTAATATTGGGGAACAGCTAAAAAACTCTAATGCAAAAGTATTTGAAGTAATTATCGCTGTTAATGAGTATGACTCTATTCTTCGACCGGCAATGACAACAATGAATAAGATTATCACTAATACTATTGAGAAAGCTTTATACATTCCAATAGAATGTATTCAGAACAATGAAGATATGGCTTACGTATATACTCATAAAACTCGGAAGCAAGTAATTGTAGGTGTAAATAATGATAATGAAATTATTATCCATGCAGGATTAGAAGAAGGAGATCAAGTATATCTTCTTCCTCCAGATAATGCCGAATCCTTTAGAATAGTTAAACTAAGCGAAGAGGTTTTGAATCAATTCAATATTGCACAAAATAAAAACTAGACCTTTGGAACGATACGTACAAATATTATTTATTGCAATAGACGCAGTTCTTGCAAATAAATTCAGGTCAATACTTACCGCATTAGGGATCATATTTGGTGTTGCAGCAGTAATTGCTATGATGGCCATTGGAAATGGGGCTAGACAAGAGATCTTAGACCAAATGAAGTCAGTTGGAGTTAATAATATAGTGATTACTCCTATTGATGACATAATAACAAGCGAGGATGGAGAAGGTAAGGCTGGCAGCTCAAAGTTTTCGCCAGGATTGAGTCTTAAAGATGCTGAAAGCATTCGTAAAATCATCCCCACAGTAGCAAAAGTAAGTCCACAGGTTACATACGAAACTTTTATCCTCAAATCTGGGAAGAGAAGTAAAGCTAATTTAAATGGAGTTACTCCTGAATTTTTTGAGGTTTACACTCTAAAATTAGCAGAAGGACAGATGTTTAATCAGGAGCATATGAAAAATGGATCACCGGTCTGTATTATAAGCCCTGTTATTAAAGCTCGTTTTTTTTCTGAAGAGAATCCAATTGGGAAACATATTAAATGTGGTCATATTTGGCTCAAGGTAATTGGAGTACTGGAAGGTCCTAAATACAATATTGAAACTCGAATTGATCTTGGAGTGGGGGATTATAGTCAAAATATATTTGCTCCACTCTCTACCATACTATCAAGATATAAAGATCGCTCTATCGTTAGTATGAGTAAAGGTGGATCCAGTTTTACGATGTTTGGAAGAGGCATGATTTCTATTAGATCAAGTTCCTCAGGTTCCTCAGGTTCAGGACAAATGAATAATAATCAAGTCGATAAAATTATTGTTCAAGTTAAAGAAACTGAACAATTAATACCCACACAAGCAGTATTAAACAAGCTATTATTTAGAAGACATCAAGAAATCAAGGATTATGATATAAAGATTCCCGAACTGCTATTAAAACAAGAGCAAAGAACCAAAGATATTTTCAATATCGTTTTAGGAGCAATTGCGAGTATTTCCCTGATTGTAGGCGGAATCGGAATTATGAATATAATGTTAGCATCAGTTATGGAACGGATTCGAGAAATAGGTGTTCGTATGGCTACAGGTGCACGTAAAAAGGATATTGTATTACAATTCTTAACCGAAGCAACTCTAATCAGTATATCAGGAGGAATAATTGGAATTTTACTCGGTCTCATTCTGTCTAAATTGATTATGCAGACCACAGGAATTCTAACAATTATATCTCCAATCTCAATTGTAATTTCCTTTGGTGTATCTGCTGGTGTAGGAATCCTATTCGGTTATATGCCTTCAAAGAAAGCATCAGAACAAGATCCAGTGACATCATTACGTCATGATTAAAATTATTGAAATGAAAAAAATAAAATATTCGATTAGCTTATTTATTGTAGTTCTATTTATGACAACTACAATTCAAGCACAACAAAATAATTTATTAACACTGGAGGACGTAATTTATATTGCTCAGCAGCAATCTCCAAGTGCCTTAATCGCAAAACATAAGTTTAGGAGAAGTTATTGGGAGTTTAGAACCTATAAAGCGGAATATCTCCCTTCTGTAAATTTCAATGGAACTTTACCTAATATCAATCAATCTATCGATAGAATTACACAAAATGACGGTACAGATATTTATCGTGACAGGCAACAAACTTCTTATTCAGCTAACATAAGTGTAAATCAAAAAGTCGGATTTACAGGGGGAAACTTATTTGTAAGGTCTGGGATTAGCAGGCTTGATAATAATATAGGTGATACAACTTTAAGCTCTTATTTATCAACTCCTATAAATATTGGTTATACTCAACCAATCTTCCAATACAATGCTTTTAAATGGGATAAGAAAATTGAACCCATGAAATATAAAGAAGCTAAAAGGAAGTATTTAGAAGATAATGAACAGGTAGCTCTTACTGCAACAAATCACTTCTTTAATTTATTGACTGCTCAATTAGTGAAGGAAATCTCTATTAAGAATTATGCCTATTACGACACTCTATACCATATTGCTTCTGGTAGGTATAACTTAGGAAAGATAGCGGAGAACGAAATACTACAATTAGAATTAAACTTATTAAAGGCCGAAGCATCTGTTGAAAAATCAGATCTTGACTACGAGAATAAATTATTTGTTTTAAAATCATTTCTCAGAACAACAGATGAGGAAGAAATTAGTTTAATTCCACCAACAAAAACATTTCATTTCGACATAAACATTTCACAGGCTGTTGAAGAAGCTAAAGAGAATACTTCAGTTGGAATCTCTTTTACAAGACGACTTATGGAGGCTGAATCTATGGTAGATCGAGCCAAAATGGATGGTAGATTTGATGCCGAAATCTATGCTGTTTATGGCTTAACTCAGACTGCATCTGATCTGGTAGGAGCTTATCGTAATCCCTTGGATCAAAAACAATTAAGAGTTGGTATAAATATTCCAATATTGGATTGGGGGCTTTCGAAAGGAAAGATAAAGATGGCCCAATCAAGCCAAGAATTAACTCGTACTTCAGTTGAACAAGAACGGATGGACTTTGAACAAAATATCTTTTTAAAGGTTATGGAATTTGCACTGCAAGAAAATCAAATCTTAATTGCAGCTAAATCAGATACTGTTGCTAAAAAGCGATATAAAGTAACTCAACAGAGGTATATGATTGGTAAAATAAATGATATCTTAGAGCTAAATAATGCTCAGATTGATAATGATAATTCGCGCCTCTCATTTTATACAGCTCTCCGAACATATTGGGCTAATTACTATGAATTACGTAAATTAACTCTTTTTGATTTTAAAGAAAATTTGAAGATTGATGTTGACTATGAAGAATTAATGTAATTTAGATAGATTAAAAATAAAGAAGTTTTGTATCTTTGCATCATTAAAGAAATTATTTATCAAACATAAAATCAGTAAAAAATGTCAGTATTAGTAGGTAAAAAAGCCCCTTTATTTGAAGCAGATGCAGTAATAAATGGTGGTGAATTTGCAGAAAAATTTTCATTGGAGCAATACATCGGTAAAAAGCATGTTGTATTCTTCTTTTATCCTTTAGATTTCACTTTCGTTTGTCCAACAGAGCTAATAGCTTTCCAAGACAAAATGGAAGATTTCGAAAAAAGAAATGTTGCCGTTGTGGGTTGTTCTATCGACTCTCAATTCTCACATTGGGCTTGGTTAAACACAGAGAGAAATAATGGTGGAATCAAGGGGGTTAAATATCCATTGGTTGCCGATCTTTCAAAAACGATTGCAGAAAACTTCGATGTTTTAGCAGGCGAATATGACTATAACGAAGATGACGAATTAGAATTTACTGGAGCAGCTGTTGCATACCGTGGATTATTCTTAATCGACAAACAAGGTGTAGTTCGCCATCAAGTAGTTAACGATCTTCCACTTGGAAGAAGCGTAGATGAAACTTTAAGAATGGTAGATGCTCTACAATTCTTCGAAGAAAACGGTGAAGTTTGCCCAGCAAACTGGCAAAAAGGTGACGACGGAATGAAGGCTACTTCAGAAGGCGTTGCAGATTACGTTGGAAAAATGTAATCCTCGTTTCTAAAAATATTTAAAGCTCCGATTCTGTGTGAATCGGAGCTTTTTTTTGTCCACTAAACCCATATTTTGCCTGCTCAAGAACCAGCAGAATAATATGTAAATAATCCCTCATTTCTAATAGTTTATCTGTTTATTATCATTAACTTGTATACTCAATTAACTAATGGAATTAACCCAAGTCAACAACACAATGAAAAATTTGTACTTAATTATTTTAATATTATTTCTTCCTTTACTTTCTATAGGGCAAAATGATTACTATTCAACTGACAGTTCGAAATATACTGGAGTAAAATTGATAGATAATGCTGGAGAAATAGTAAATTCACGGTATTGTCAAGTAAAAAAAGGAGACAAGATTATTAAATACTCTCCTTATAAAGTCTCTGAATATGGATTTAAAAATGGTATAGTTTATGTTTCAAGAGAAATTGATATCCCGAATTCTCCAATAAGAGTATTCCTAGAGCAATTACATAAAGGGAAAACATCTTTATTTTATTATAGGTGGGAGGGAATAAAGACTTTTTTTATTGAAAAAGACAGTACATTAATTGAAATTCCCAAACATAGTTCATCTAAAGAACATTTTTCTGAACTTCTCTCAAACATTACAGATGATAATCCTAACTTTTCAGATGCTAGTAAGTTAGTCACTTATAAAAAAGTGCCTTTAACAAACTTCATTTCTAGGTATAATCAAGGTGATTTAAAACCATTTCCACATTTCAAATTTGGAGTATTATTTGGATATGGGGTCTCAAAAATAATTATTGCAAATGAACAATTTAAAGGCTTAGAAAATCTCGATTTTAAGTACGATGGTGGTATTACATTTGGCTTTTTTATTGACAACCCAATTCATGCAACTGATTTTTCGTTACATGCAGAATTGTATTTTTCAAAACATTCTTACTCATACAATAAAATAATAAATTCTAGCGAAATAGCATATGAAGAACTCAAATTTGCTGCTAATTTTTCTACTGTAAAAGTTCCAATCCTAATCAGATATACTTATCCTTTAAATAAAATTCGTCCATTCATAAATACAGGTTTTGTAATGAATTTTTATACAAAAAACGAAACTGAACTTTACGAAACTAAAATTGAAGATGGCGTAAGAAAAACATTTAATTCAGCATTTTTCCCATTAATGAATTCTTTTCAATTAGGATATGAATTTGGTGCTGGTTTTGAGTACGAACTTAATTTTAAAAAATCTTTGTTCTTCGAAATCAGATATCATAACCAGCTAAGGGGAGGTGATTTTGAACTTCAAGGAACTTCTGGAGTAAATATTTCATTGGGTATCAGCTTTTAACATTTAGCAATCAGGTTTGTGTAGTTACGTCTGCTTATGAACAGGATGGCACTTCTATACTGTTAGATGATGATTGTGAGTTTTAAAATAAAACATAAGGCAGCTCGGCAAAACCAAGCTGCCTTATGTTTTATTTTAACTATCTTGTTATATGTAAATCGTAAATTCAATATATTCTGTTGCATAATGCTATTTAAACGAAAGAAAAAACAAATAGAAAGATTATTGAATTCCTTTGGAAAGATAAAGGATGAGAGATTCGATTTTTTGTGGGTTACATCATATTTTAGAAATAAAGATCATAGTGATTCATTTCAAGTTATTTCGGATAAAACATGCAATGATTTAGATTTTTCGGAACTATTTGCCTTTCTCGATAGAACAAGTTCCAAAGTAGGGCAGCAATTTCTTTATAATAAACTTAGAGTAATTCCATCTAATTCAGGTGGCCAGGCACACTTTGAGAAATTAATCGAAAAATTCACCAAAGATGAAAGCTATAGAGTTGCAATCCAGCAACAACTTGAAAAATTAAATGATTACGAATCCTTCTATATCAATTCATTGTTTCAAGATGAACATTTGCAGCCTTCAAAATGGCATTTCCTTTTAAAGCTATTGTCCTTTACGAGTGTTTTCTCGCTTATAATGTTACTCTTTAACAAACAATTATTTATTGTTTTTGTTGGTATCTATCTAATAAATGCGGTAATACATTACTGGAATAAAAGAAGTCTCTATCCTTATCTGAATTCTATCCCTCAACTTCTAAAATTAAACAAGATTGCCCGTAAATTATTCAAGGATGAGGAGCTAAAAAAATTAAACCCTGATCTGGAAAAATCTACACAAATTATTGATAGCATAAGTAAGAAGATGTCAATTTTTAGGCTTGAGGCTAATATCCAAGGAGATTATGATATGCTTTTCTGGGCGGCTTTCGAACTTATTAAAATTCCTTTTTTAATCGAACCTTTATTGCTGTTTAATATATTGAAAGAAATTGAAAGAAAAAGAACTGATCTCGAAGCTGTTTACAGTTTTATTGGAGAATTAGATTCGCTCATATCAATAGCTTCTCTCAGAAAAGGATTAGAATATTCTTGTATCCCCTTGATAACTGAAAACACTAGAGAAATTACTACTACAGATATTTTTCATCCATTAATAGATAATTGTGTTAGTAATACAGTAGAGTTAACTGATAAATCATTTCTTCTCACGGGTTCGAATATGTCGGGAAAAACAACATTTATTCGGACCGTCGGTATAAATTTTCTAACCGGATTAACCATTAATACATGTTTTGCTAAGTCTATTTCCATGCCAAGAACTCGAATTTTCTCGGCCATTCGGATTAGTGATGATTTGATGAATGATAAAAGTTATTATTTCGAGGAAGTTTTGACTATAAAAGAGATGATTGAAAACAGCACCAATTCTAAACCCAATCTGTTCCTATTAGACGAAATCTTTAAAGGCACTAATACTATTGAAAGAATATCGGCTGGTAAAGCCGTTCTATCATCCCTTTCCGACGATAAAAACTTAGTGCTTGTTTCTACTCACGATATTGAATTAGCCGACTTATTAAAGAAAAAGTATGAATTATATCATTTTAGTGAAATCATAAATGGTGATAATATTGCTTTTGATTATAAGCTGAAGGAAGGGAAATTAAAAAACCGAAATGCGATTCGGATCCTTCAAATAAATAATTATCCTGAGCATATCATAAAAGAAGCGATTGAATTATCGGAAGAATTAGATAAAATTAATAAATAGCTATATTTGAGTATGAAAATCCAAAACTTCAAACTTGAACGCTATTTTGCTAAGTATGAATTCAGCACCAAATACTTGCTTTCTAGCTCAGACTGTGATGGATTTGCAATGAATGATCTTTTGTCTTGCGCTAACTCTGATGAATTAAAACTTTGGGATGAACTTAAGTTAGGTTATACAGATAGTAAGGGACATACACTTCTACGAGAAGCAATTAGTCCATATTATAATAATGCTCCTATTGACGATATAATTATGGGTTCTCCTGGGGAACTTAATTATATCACGATGAACGTTTTATTAAAACCTGAAGACCATATTATTTCTATTTCTCCTTCTTACCAATCCTTATATGAAATTGCGAAAACAATTGGTTGTGAAATAAGTTATTGGAAGCCCAATCCTGAGAACTGGAAATTTGAGATCAGTGATTTAGAAAAGCTTATCAAATCCAACACCAAGTTAATAATAATTAATTTTCCTCATAATCCAACAGGCTCATATCTTACGAAATCAGAACTACTTAAAATCATTGATATTGCAAAAAAACAGGATTGTTATCTCTTTTCTGACGAAATGTATCATAAATTGATGATAGGAAACATGGAAGAATTACCCCCTGTTTATACTCTTTATGATAAAGGAATAAGTTTATGGGGAACTTCTAAGAGTTTTGGAATGGCAGGTCTCAGAACAGGATGGATTGCGAGTAAAGACAAGAATTTAATCAATGGTATAGAATCTTATAAAGACTATTTAAGTATTTGTAATAGTGCTCCCAGTGAAATCTTAAGTATCATAGCTTTAAATCATTTAGATGTATTTCTCCAGAAAAACATTCGAAAGATTAAGAAGAATATCGAACTCTTCAATGCATTAGTAAATAAACATCCAGAGTTTTTTAAATTCATTCCACCTGAAGCAGGATCTACTGCCTTTGTAAAATTAAACATCAGAAAAAGTGCTCTAGAATTCAGTGAACATCTAGTTCAAGAGGCTGGGATTATGACTTTGCCATCAGAGATGTTTGAATTCGAAGGAAAATATATTCGGATTGGATTTGGAAGAGAGAATACCGAAGAATGCTTAGAACACTTGGATCGTTTTATTATTAAAAACACGAATAGTTTATAAACTCTTAACAAGCGTTAGCCCTAAGCCCACTTGAGAAATAGGGATTACTATAATGCCTGCA
>JQIA01002177.1_pt1 | contig 10491 bp, 11 predicted proteins | sample 811431 | NCBI WGS metagenome assembly JQIA01 (sample SAMN02998118, study PRJNA258478) | marine sediment metagenome | biome: marine; feature: seafloor; material: sediment; isolation source: oil-polluted sediment collected from 3 locations (0.5 km, 0.7 km and 0.9 km)... | place: USA: Gulf of Mexico ... | reverse complement strand
TAGAAGATGCAAGCATAAAAACACAGCTATCCCATTTTGAAAAATATATTCCTTTTAAAGGGATTGAATTAAATGGAAATATTGAAACACGAGCTCTGGGTCTGAAATTAGTTGATTCAAAACCAACTTATCTTTCGGGCGTCACATTGTGGAACAATGGCGCGGTAGTTTTTAATGGTAACTCTTGGCAATTAGGAAACTTTGCAATAGATTGGAAAACTAATGAAGATGGAACGATTCAAGGTAAAATACTAAAAGAAAAAAATGAATTAGATATACAAGGGTCTATTAATATAACAAGCCAAGGGCTTCTTGATTTTAGTGGAAGTGTTTCTACAAGTATTGATAAGTCAATATTTAATGCATTTCTATTTTTTGCAGATGGGAAAGCATCTAACGGTCGTCAAGCATTAAAGTTTAAAAAGAAAGTTTGGTAGTTTGTTGAAGGTTAGATTTATATAATAAAAGAAGATAGTCAATTGGAAAAGATGTTGAATAAAATTAATTTGGACTGGAGTAATATTGATACTGTTCTACTTGATATGGATGGTACTTTGCTTGATCTGCATTTTGATAATTATTATTGGCATGATTTATTGCCTGAATTATATGCTAAAAATAATGGTTTAAGCTTATCGGAGGGAAAATCAAGCCTACTTGCATTACAAAATAAAGTTAAGGGAACACTGGATTGGTATTGTTTGGACTACTGGACAGCTACGTTAAAAATAGATATTAAAGCGCTAAAACAAGAAATTATACATAAGATAAATTTTAGACCCAATGCAGAGAATTTTTTAAACAACCTAAAAGATAGACAGAAACAACGGCGTTTAAGATCCGAGTCAAATCTCAAAATAATCATGGCGACTAATGCTCATCCAGATGCAATTGAAATTAAAATGATGAAAGCAGAGATGAGTCAGTATTTTGATGATATATGCAGCTCGCATGATTTAGGTTATGCAAAAGAAGAGCAGAATTTTTGGACATTGTTAATGGACAAATATAAACTATCATCGCAAAGTTGTTTGTTTATTGACGATAGCTTATCGGTACTTCATTCAGCGAAGAAGTTCGGTATAGGTTCTTTATTGGCAATTGATAAACCAGACTCTCAAAAAGAAAGAAATGATACATCACCATTCACAGCGATCAGCGATTTTTCGCAATTGATGGCCCCTACAAACTAAGTTTAGAAAGTGGATGAAACCTGTTTAACTATGGTCAATAAACCTAAAATAACGCGAATAAAAGAGATTGCTAGAACTAGGCTGTTTAAAGTTGAAGAGTTAGACTTAACTTTTTCAAATGGTGAAAAAAGAACTTATGAAAGATTAGTCGCGGGGCCGCGTGGTGCAGTAATGATTGTTCCAATATTGGATAATAAATATTTTGTAATGATCAAAGAGTATTCTGCAGGTACAGAGGATTACCAACTCGCTTTTCCAAAAGGTCTTATGGAAGAAGGCGAATCTGTTTTTGAGTCGGCTAATCGTGAATTAAAAGAAGAAGTTGGTTACGGCGCGAGTAAAATGATATCTATGAAAGAAATGAGTTTGGCACCGGGGTATTTAACTCATAAAATGAACTTAGTGCTAGCTGAATCGCTTTACAAAGAAACACTGGAAGGTGATGAACCTGAACCACTCGAAGTCATTCTTTTTCCTTTAAATGATATAAATAAAATATTAGAAGATGAAAACTTTACCGAAGCACGTTCAGTGGCAGCACTATTTTTAGCCAATAAAATATTAAGTGATCGAAAAAATAAATTTTAAGGAAAGTAAAATGGAAACGTTAGATTTAAAAGCAATTTTAGAAGATGTTATTCTGATTTCTAAAAAAGCAGGTAAGGAAATATTAGAGATTTATAACAGTGATGATTTTGACGTACAAATCAAAGGTGATGATTCACCTCTTACAAAAGCGGATCTAGCTGCACATAATATAATTGTTGATTTTTTAGAAAGTAAATATCCTAATTTGCCTTGTTTATCTGAAGAAAGTACAGGGATAGAATTTGAAGATCGAAAAGGCTGGAAACGATGTTTTATTATTGATCCACTTGATGGAACGAAAGAGTTTATTGCTAGAAATGGAGAATTTACAGTTAATATAGCACTACAAGAAAATGGCAAATCAATATTAGGTGTGATTCATGTACCTGTTGCGGATATTACTTATTCCGCTGCTAGAGATTTAGGAGCATTTAAACAGTCTAAAGAAGAATCTCCTCAAAGTATTAGCGTTAGGAACTTACAACAAAAAAATGGTGAAAATCATTTTACTGTTGTTGCAAGTAGAAGACATGGACTAGATAAAGTTGAAACACTTTGTCAAAACTTTGCAAGCTACGATCTAACTAGTAGAGGCAGTTCTTTGAAAATGTGCATGGTAGCGGAAGGTTCTGCTGATCTATACCCTCGACTTGCTTTAACCTCTGAATGGGATACCGCAGCCGCTCAGGCAATTGTTGAGCAATCTGGAGGAAGAATCGTTCAGCTAGATTATAGCGATATGACATACAACCAAAAGGAATGTTTACTCAATCCTTTCTTTTTGGTTTTAGGTGACCCTAATTTTGACTGGAAAAAAGAGTTAGTAATACCAGAATTGGATTAGGTTGCATCGGATTTTTTTGAAACTAAACATTGGAGAAAATAAAGATGAAGCATATTATTAAATTAGGTCTGTTTGTAGCTCTATTGTTTGTTATGCAAGCAGTTATTGCTGAAGAAACAAAGCGTTCATTGTCCATTGAAAACGCACAAGTTTATATTATTTCTCCCCAAAATGGCTCAACCGTACCAACAACGTTTAAAGTTGTTTTTGGGCTGTCTGGAATGGGAATTTCGCCTGCGGGATATAATAAAAAATTTACTGGACATCATCACTTGTTAATTGATGGTAAGACACCGGATCTATTAAAACCTTTGGGTGGAGATGTTAAGCATTTTGGTGGCGGTCAAACGGAAGCCTTTGTAACATTACCTAAAGGTAAGCACACACTTTCATTGATACTAGGTGATTACATGCACCGTCCACATAACCCAGCGGTTGTATCTGAAGAAATAGTTGTTCATGTTAAATAATTAATTTTGGAAAATGGTTAATGTTTGAGAAGTAGAATGCTTGCATTAACCATAAAGTTTCTTTCCTTGTTTAAACGTATTCTTTGCGCCATTCTAGCTCGCCAGTTTCAACCAAATTTTTGATTAGCGGTTCAATAATCGTTTCTAAAGCAAAACCCATTTTCCCACCGGGAATAACAATAGTATTTTTACGCGACATAAAAGATCCATTCAACATATCTAGTAAATAACTGTAATCAATTTGACGATATATTTTTGTTCCAAATCTAATGACTACTAAGCTTTCATCCATAGTTGGGATATCCCGTGCGATGAATGGGTTGGATGTGTCAACGAGAGGAACTCTTTGAAAATTGATATGAGTATGAGTGTATTGCGGTGTCATGTAGTGAACATAATCATGCATACGTCTCAAAATAGTATCTGTTACTTTATCGGTTGCATAACCCCGCTCATGAGTGTCCCTATGAATTTTTTGAATCCACTCCAAATTAACTATTGGTGTAACGCCTATTAAAAGATCAACGTGTTTTCCAACATCTATATCACCATCTTTAGCTGCGCCATGCAATCCTTCATAAAAAAGAAAGTCTGTATTTTTTTCAATATCTTCCCACGGACTAAATGTTCCTGGATCTTGTGAATAAGGAGCAGCTTCCAAATCATTGTGTAAATATTTTCTGTTTTTACCTGTGCCCGTTTCGCCATACTGCCTAAATAGATCTTCTAGTTTACCAAACTCATTTCCCGAGGCGCCAAAATGACTTAAGACTTGTCCAAGTCTTTCCGCCTGGATTAATGCTTGCCCCATTTGTTTTCTTTCATATTTGTGGAAACTGTCGCCCTCTACAACAACCGGTTTAAAACCGTTGCGACGATAAATATGTTGCATAGCCGTTTTCACGGTAGAAGTACCAGCTCCTGAAGAGCCAGTAACCGCGACTATTGGGTGTTTTTTAGACATGGTTGATACCTCTATTAATAAATTGCACGGCTACTTAAATTGTTAAAACACTTAAATTGGACAATATGGCTTTCACGCCGTAAAGACTTAAATCTTGACCTTGATTGTATCCATAATCAACACAGATGATATCCATATTAGCCGCTTGTGCTGCTTTTATATCATTAACAGAATCTCCAATCATTGTGCAATGTGTATTATCTATTCCTAATTTGTTAGCGGCATAAAGGAGCTGTTCTGGATGTGGTTTTTTATTGGAAAGATCATCACCACAAACAATAACTTCAAAGTAGTGATCAATTTTTAACATTTCCAAAAGAGGCAAAGTAAAGGCTCTGTTTTTATTGGTAATGCAGGCCATTGGGATTCTCTTCTGCTTTAAGTGAGCTAATATTTTGTTAACGCCATTATAAAGTTTTGATAGATTTCCACTTTGTTTTAAGTAGGCATCAAAGAATAGTTTCCTAGCTTGCCAAAACTGATCATCTTCTGCGATACCATCTACTGAATCTGTTAGTGCACGGTGTAGTAGTTTATCTACGCCATTGCCAATCCAACGTTTCACTTTTTCATGGCTTGGAACTATCAAACCTAATTCTTTGAAAGTAATCGAAAGTGATTCTGTTAGATCAGGGGCACTATCAACTAGAGTGCCATCTAAATCGAAAAGAAAAGCTTTGGAATTAATTTTTATCAAAGATTCAATCATTTTATTTAAGCATTAGAAATTTTAATAAGATCAACATTATTTAGCTAATTCGGCTTTCATGGCATCTATTGTTGCCTTGTAGTCATCGGTATTAAAAATTGCGGAGCCAGCTACAAATGTATCTGCACCTGCATCGGCTATTTCTCTAATATTATTGATTTTAACGCCACCGTCTATTTCTAAGCGTATATCTCTTCCACTTAAATCAATCAACTTTCGAGCTAATTTTAATTTTTCTAGTGCATTAGGAATAAAAGACTGTCCGCCAAAACCTGGATTAACCGACATAATCAAAATCATATCAATTTTATCCATAACAAATTCAAGGCAATCAAGTGACGTAGCGGGATTAAAAACTAAACCAGCCTTAACGCCAGCTTGTTTAATAATTTGTAAACTTCGATCAACATGCTTTGACGCTTCGGGATGGAAAGTAATCATTGATGCGCCGGCTTTAATAAACTGTTCGATTAAATCATCTACAGGCTCGACCATTAAATGTACATCAATTGGTGCAGTGATTCCGTAGTCAACCAATGCTTTACAAACTGGAGGTCCAAAGGTCAAATTTGGTACGTAGTGGTTATCCATCACATCAAAGTGAACCCAGTCAGCTCCTGCCTTTATTACTTCAGCAACGTCATCACCTAAGCGGGCTAAATCAGCGGAAAGTATGGATGGCGCAATTTTGATAGATTGTTTCATGGTTTTGTCACTCAAATTATTGAAATATCATAAACCGACAACTTTCGCTGTAGGCTTCTGGATTGTGTTCGATGAAAACGAATGGTGTATCTTATCAAAATAATTCTGCCATTGACTCATCATTTTTTTATTGGAAGCCGCTATGACGTTTTTAGGTTTTAAGTTATTTTCAAAAATTGGTGCATGATCAAAAGTCGTCGCCTTTGCGTTCGCATTTTGTAAAATTATAAGACCCGCAGCGTGGTCCCAAAGCATTTGTTTTCCATGTAAGTATATCTGACATCTATTTGCAGCGATCCAGCATAAATCAAGCGCGCTGGCACCAAAGCTTCTTTGTGATCGATAGGGTTGTTTTATCACTAACTCTGTTGCTACTTCTGGCGATAATCGTTTGAAGTCAATCAATGCCATGGTGTCGGATAATTTTAGTTTTGATTCGTCAGATTCTTGCGTAATAGGTTTGCCATTTACAGTTGTAACTCTGCCTTGCATAGTGGCAAAACATTCATCTCTATTAGGGTCATAAACAACCCCAAGTTCAATTTCGCCTTCGATAATCAAAGCGATGCTAATGCACCAGTAAGGGATACCCTGTGTGTAATTAGAAGTTCCATCAAGTGGATCAATGCACCAATAACTTGGTGATTCGTGATTTAAGATTTCTTCTTGCTGCTCTTTTGAAAGCTCCTCACTTAAGACTGGTAACGGAAATAAACGCGGTAACTCGTCAATTAGCAAATTATGCGCTTGAGTATCCGCTAGAGTTACCCAGCTACCATCCTCTTTAATGTTGGTAGAGTCTTTCGCAGTATTAGATTCAAAAATAGGCAATAAAATTTCATTAGAAACTCGAATCGCCAAATTTGAAACTTTTGCTAAAAGACACATGAGTTTTATCACCCGTTAATATGAAGTTAAAGAATAATGGAATAGTGAGTATGCACATTCCTTAATATAAATAATAATCAATATTTTTTAGACTCTTGATAAGCTATACTTTATGTATGGGCTACCCAATTACATTTAGACAATTAGAAATATTTAACTCTGTGGCTAAGCATTTGAGCTATACCAGAGCTTCAGAGGAACTCCATTTGAGCCAACCAGCTGTTTCTATGCAGGTCAAGCAGATGGAAAATCTACTCGATGCGGCCTTAACTGAAAAAATAGGTAAAAAGCTTTTTTTAACGCCTGTAGGTCAAGTTATTTGGGATTACGCCATTCACGTTCTCTCCTCTAAATCGGCAATGGAAGAAACGATTGCTTCAATGAGAGGCTCAGAAAAAGGGCATTTACGTCTTGCTGTGCCAGAAACAGCTAATCAATTTGTAACTCTGACTCTTGCTAAATTTAGAAAACTGCATCCCGGTATAAGTTTTGAATTATTGATTCATAATAGACAAGGCTTGCTGGAATGCATGAAAAACAATGATGCGGATCTTGTAATTATGGGGCAAACTCCGGAAGAATTAGACTTACAAACACGTTCTTTTATGAATAATCCTTTGGTTATTATTGCTCCGGTTAATCACCCTTTAACAAAGAATAAATCGATAAAGTTATCTGATTTAGCTGACATAGAATTTGTTGTTAGAGAAGTTGGATCGGGGACTCGGTTAGCTATGCAAAAATTCTTTTCTCAGCATCAGGCCCATTTAAAAACTTCAATGGAAATGCCCACTAATGAGGCTATTAAACAAGCCGTTTCTGCGGGGCTTGGATTGGGTATTGTTTCATTGCATACACTTCAACAAGAGCTGGCGCTAAACCTTGTTGAAATATTGAATGTTAAAGAAATGCCGATTATGCGGATCTGGTATATTGTTCATCAAAAACAGAAAATAGTGACTCCCGCAATGCAGGTATTTATGGATTTTGTTAGTGAAAAAACTGAGAGTCTTTGGGTTAAGAAATACCCTAGTTTAGATACTTATTTATAGCTCAGACTGTAGCAACAACTGTTTGATTACGTCCGTTAGACTTAGCTTTGTAAAGGGCATCGTCTGCTATTGTGAGCCATTCGCTATAAGTATTCATATCACCCGATAATTCTGATACGCCTAAACTAATACTACCTTTTATGCCTAATTTTGAGTGAAGACTTGCATTTGACACTTTTTCTCTTAAGCGTTCTGCTAATACTTCCGCCTCTAACTTACCTGTTTTAGGTAATAGAATACAAAACTCTTCACCGCCATATCTACCGCAAATATCAGTTTCACGAGCGGTTTCTTCAATTAAGGAAGAAATTTTTTGTAACACCTCATCTCCCACTATATGTCCATATTGGTCATTAATTTTCTTGAAGTGATCAACATCTATAAAAATGACGCTGGTATTGGTTTCATCCCTCTTATTCAGTTTAAAAGACCGATCGAGCTGATTTTCCCAATAGCGACGATTATTTAACCCCGTTAGGCCATCAATTCGACTAAGGCTTATTAACTCAGCTTGTTTGTCAGCAACTTTTAAACTGAGTTTGTGGGAGGTGAAACCGACTAAAAGAGGGTAGATAACTAACACTGGTATACAGGCAAACACTTGATACATTTCTGATTCCATCTTAAATGTAAAATTAAAAATAAGTGAACTAACAAATACACCTGCAATTTCAATAGCTAACCCTGTAAGAGCACTTCTTAAGCCTAAAAGAGTAATTATGGATAAGATATGCATGCTCAGTATGGCAAGACTAGGAATGAAGTTGAAGGACATTAATGGAATCCAAGCTCCCATAATAAATGCATCAATGTATAGGTGTGTTATTTCTCTTTTAGCTGGGTTCTTTGATTTGATTGCCAGAAAGTAGGCTAGGTGAGGCCAAAGTAGGCACCAAACAAATAGAGAAACCCAAACTAACAGATGGGTGTTGTGTTCGTAAAAGCTAGTAGATATAGCTAATAGAGCCAGTAACAAGCCCATTACTTTGGGTCTATAAATTCTTTTTACGAAACGAATAGAGGATTTATCTAATAATTCATTCAATTCTAAAGATCTCTTAAATACGGTTTCTTATCTCGTATATCAAAATAATTTGCCATCGCAATTGAGCTTTACTTCCGTTGATTTAAGAATAGCAGATATTTACGATAAAACTCAGTTATGAACGAATGTGAATTGTGTGAATTGTGTGAATTGTGTGAAGACGCTACTATTTTGTTAATCAGCTCAAAATATAATAGGGGCAAATTGAATGGTCATAAACGTGACGCAGCTACGAGAGCATCTTTTATTCTAGAATTTTGTTCTAATTCTTCTTGGGTAAAGTGGCTATCAAGAATTTTTTGAATGTTTGCATCTAACTGCAAAGCATCTCTTTTTCTTTTATAGTTTAAGAAATCAAATTCACCTTCAATGATCTCTTTTTTAACTTTAATGTTAGCGCTACTAAATCTAATTTTCTCTGCTTGCATCATTTCGTATTCGTAAGAATAGATGTCAAGATTTAAGGATGTTGCTAGTAAGGGGTAAAAGTTTGGTAATGTCTGATTACTGTGAATGATTGGATTTAAATCGAGCTCTACCGAAGCTGAAATTTTTTCCCCTTTAAAATAGAATTCAACAGATGCAGTAATAAGATCCTTCATATTAATTTTTTTCTTTTTTAAGAGGTAAGTGCGGTAAAAATCAGCGGCAATTTTTCCGGCAATTTTTCAATGTTATCAATAATAGTATATCCACCGTTCCCAAAAATATCTTGCACATAATCATCTGCTTTTCGATCTAAACTAATGCAATAACTGTACATGCCTTTTGATGAAATTTCGGCAACCGCTTTTTTTGTATCATTGATTAAATACTGCGGATCATCAACATCAATATCGGATGGTTCGCCATCAGTTAAAATAAGCATCAGTTTTTTCTCGGCTTGTTGTGCCTCTAAGTAATGAGAGGCATGCCTAATAGCACCGCCCATTCTAGTGGAAAAACCAGCGTCCATAGATGCTAATCTCGCTTTAACCGTATCATCAAATTTCTCACTGTAGCCTTTAATATGATAATAACGAACATTATGCCGAGTATCCGAATGAAAACCGGCGATGGCGTATTTATCGCCCAATTGGTCAATTGTCCAAGCTAATAGAGTAACAGCCTCTTGGCTTAGCTGAAGGATTGTCCGTTCGCTACCGCCGGTATGCCCCGATCCATCAACCGTTTCTTTTAAAGAGGCAGACAAATCGAGCAGAATCATCACCGCGATATCTCGCCCATCATGTTTGTGGCTCATATTAATTCTTGGATCAGGTTGGCTTCCGCACTTGTAATCAATTAACGATCGAATGGCGATATCTAAATCCAGTTCACTGCCTTCTTCTTGGTATCTAACTCGAACAAACCTTTGCGGTTTTAATTGATCTAATAGTTGTTTTAATCGTTTTGCCAACGCTTTATGTTTGTTTAAGATATTGTCAATAATTGAAACTTTACCCGCAGGATGAATCGATTCATATAAGCTAACCCAATGCGGTTTATAGCTGCTGGTTAAGTAATCCCATTCTGGATAATGCCTTGGCGGTAAACCTTCATTTTCAAGCTCTTCTACTTGGTCTTTTTTCTTCTCATTAAAATCTTCAGCTTCATCATTTTCTTCTATATAAACCCACATATGACGATTATCATCTCGATAATCGACGTGAGTATTTTCAAATCGAATTTTAGGAAGTTGATCACTTTGTAATCTTGTTCGAGCAGTAAATAAAATCGCAATATCTGCCATCGCTTTAGTACTACCACCGTCTTTTTTTACCACGGCAAAAAAGCGATCGACAAACTCAAGAATTTGAGGATTCGTATAACCGTGCTGATCATCTAATATTGCTCTAGATAACATCGCTAATCGATGACGAATGCAAGACTCGATTTCTGAATTACAGGAGTCTTCAATTGGTTTGGGGTGCAATAAAAGTAAGTGCTTACGTAATCCTGGATTCTCTTGTAGCATTAGGTATTCAACTCGCGAATCTTCTAGATGTTCAATAGCGATACGTTGAAAAGGACTGAAATTGTCAGCGATAATT
>JQIA01002176.1_pt1 | contig 10492 bp, 19 predicted proteins | sample 811431 | NCBI WGS metagenome assembly JQIA01 (sample SAMN02998118, study PRJNA258478) | marine sediment metagenome | biome: marine; feature: seafloor; material: sediment; isolation source: oil-polluted sediment collected from 3 locations (0.5 km, 0.7 km and 0.9 km)... | place: USA: Gulf of Mexico ... | reverse complement strand
CATTTGCAATATGTGTGGTGCTACGGAGTATAAAATCTTCTTAGATGAAGGGGCTACCACAAGGGATGTTATCGGGACTGTACAGAAATATAAAGGTAATCGTGATGGCACTATCAAGCCAACAAACTTACAGGCTGTTAAGGATTACCTAGTCCTGCACAAAGGGGCAACAGTTGTAACTGATATTGAAGTCGATGATTTACTTGCGATGTATGGCTATGAAGGCTGGAAGCTAACTAAGTCAGGAAGTGATAGAAAGATTATTGCATGTACGCTGGATAAAGACCATTTTGGAGTACCTAGCTGGATGTTTGATTTCCGGAAGGATAATGATGGGAAGCCTTTGATGAAAGAGCCAGAGTTTAATGAAGGTTTAGGTAGATTGTACGAGACACCTCAAGGCATCAAAGGTAGAGGGAGAAAGTTTCTCTATCACCAATGGCTGTTCGGAGATGCTTCTGATAACTATAAGCCATCTAAGCTCTCTCAGACGAGATTTGGAGAGAAGTCTTCATACAAGATATTGAAAGACTTAAAGACTGATAAGGAGTGCTTAGAGGCTGTTGTAAGGCAGTATAAGACGTGGTACCCTGAACCAGTGAATTACACAAGTTGGGATGGTAAAGAGATGACTAAAGATTGGCTAGAGCTTATGCAAGAGTATTTTCTGATGGCTCACATGCACAGGTGGAGAGGTGATGAGCCTGATGTTGAGAAGATGTTGATAGCGGCTGGGGTGGATTATGAATAACAAACAAGAGCCTTGGGAAGCTCACCCAGAGATATGGGCAACAAAGAGTAAGTTCTTTACATGGTTGCGTGGGGGTATTAGGTTAGCTGTCTGGAACAAATATCCGCCGAAACTCACGTTCAAGAACAAGGTGTGTAAGCCACCACCAGAGGGATTAGAGACAAGAGCTAAGACTGGCTCTCCTTGTGCATTATCTGGTGTGTGGGTGGGGAAGAGTAAGTCAGAAGTAGACCACGTTATAGGTAATGCCTCTCTACGTGGCTGGGAAGACCTTACAGGCTTCATACAGCACTTATGTACAGACCACTCTAATATGCAGTTAGTTAGTAAAGAAGCACATAAGATTAAGTCTTATGCAGAAAGAATGAACATATCATTTGAAGAAGCTGTAAAAGCTAAGAAAGCCATAGCATTCAGCAAACTCCCTGTTGATGAACAAAAGTCTCAATTAAGGTTGCAATCAATTCCTGAAAAAGATATGATGAATGCAAGCCTTAGGAAGAAAGCTTTCTTAGGCACTTTAAATAAATAGGAGAATAATATGTATTGTAATGAATGTGCAACAGAAATGAGTGAAACAGCAACGGCTTGTCCAAGCTGTGGGGCAGTGGTTAGTAATAGGCAGACTAAAGAACGCTGGACAACAGGTATGTTCTCTGTGCTGATGGTGTTGTCTGCACTGTTCCCAATCGTTGGCTGGATAAGTGGGTCAATAGCACTTTACAGAAAAGAGGTTGACCAAGGTGCGTGGCTACTAGGGGTTAGTATCACGATGTTCTTCATCTACATAGCTATTCAATAATGGATAATGATAACGAAGATCATAACATCAGTTGTGAGGCCAAGTATGAATGGAGAGTTGTGTTGCTGGTGACAGTGGTGTCTGTAATGATATACGGCTCACCTGACCTGCTGGATGGGATTATACACTTTCTTCATGGACGGCAATGCACGGGGTTGTAGTCGGGAGTAAGTACGGGAAATGGACTGTTATTCTTGCGAATGTCCCAAGGAAGGGAGGAGGAAGGTCAAGGGCTGTTTGGCAATGTAGGTGCGAGTGTGGCTTAGAGAGGGAAGTTCTTCAGGATAGCTTAGTGTCTGGGAAGAGCCTTGGGTGTCACTCCTGTAGGAAGACACTTCGCAAAGAGGTTAAGGACTTAACTGGGGATGTTTTTGGAGAATACACTGTATTATCCTACCTAGGACGGCTTCGGTGGGATAAGAACTTTTGGCTGTGCCAATGTTCTTGTGGGAAGCTTGCAGATGTGGCTCAAGGGGACTTAAAGAACGGTAGTAGGAGTCAGTGTGTCTCCTGTGCTAGGACAACCCACGGTGCGTCTAGGCATGTTCTGTACTCAACATGGTGTGGTATGAAGGATAGGTGCAATAACCCCAATAACCCTGACTATAAAAATTACGGTGGCAGAGGTATTACAGTTTGTGATAGGTGGTTAAATTCTTTCCATAACTTCCTAGATGATATGGGAGTACGTCCTAGTGGGAGGACACTAGACAGGATAGATAACGAGGGTAATTATGAGCCTAGTAATTGCAGGTGGGCTACGCATAAAGAGCAAGCAAATAATAAGAGAATGAGAAGAGACAATACCTCTGGTGTGGTGGGAGTTAGTTTCAGCAAGGTTACTGGGAAGTGGGTGGCGCAGAATATTTTCAGAGGGTAAACAGGTTGGTTTAGGAGGTTTTGCTACGAAAGAAGAGGCAGCAGATGCCAGAAGAGCCGCAGAGAAGTGTGATAAAAACCGATGAACAATTAGGAGATAGATATGAGATTAAGATCGCAAAGTTTAAGGGATAAGGTTGACGGGCTTCATGAGAAAGGGTTTAGTCAAAGAGAGATAGCATACAGGCTCAATATTGGCAAATCCACGGTGGGGGATTACTTAAGAGGGGAGACTTACGGTGGCAAGGGTATAAGTGCACCAGAAGAGGGTGGAATCTCTGTAGAGGCAAAAATCAGTACAGGTGCAGCAACTATCTACAGCGTTGTTACCACAAAGCACAACCACAAAGATTTGTTTGAAAAGACGCATCTAGTGATTCCAGACACACAGTGCAAGCCTGATATTGATATGTCTTATCTACGGTGGGCTGGAGAGTACATTGCAGACAAGAAGCCTGATGTAATCATACACTTAGGAGATCATGCTGATATGCCGTCCCTTAGCTCCTATGACAAAGGCAAAAAGAAGGCTGAGGGTAAGCGTGTAGGTAAGGATATTGAGGCTGCTATCGAGGGGATGAACTGCTTATTGAAGCCACTGCATGACTTACAACAAAGAGAGATAGAAGAGTTTGGGAGAGTGCTATACAAACCCGTTCTTGTGATGACACTTGGCAATCACGAGGAAAGGATAATGCGACATGTGAACGCTAACCCTGAGCTTGACGGATTCCTGTCATATGACAACCTACGTTATGAAGAAGCTGGTTGGGAAGTGCATGACTTCTTGAAGCCTGTGACTGTGGATGGGGTCACGTATGTGCATTACATGGCTAATCCAATGTCTGGCAAGCCGTACGGTGGTGCTGCTATGAACGTGCTAAAGAACGTGGGCGAGAGTTTCACACAAGGGCATAAGCAGACCTTAGATGTAGCTACGAGGTTCTTACCGTCATCTGGCAAGCAACAGTGGGCTATCATAGCGGGCGCATACTACTCACATGATGAGGACTACAAAGGTTATCAAGGCAACCACCATTGGAGAGGGCTGATTATGAAGCACAATGTGCAAGAGGGGAGTTATAACCCTATGTTCATTAGTATCAACTACTTAGAGAGTAGGTATGGGTAACTTTATAGATCACTTAGGGAAGAAGTATAATAGGCTAACCGCTGTGGCTTTTAAGGGTGTTACAAATAGCAAGAGCATGTGGGAGTTTAAGTGTGATTGTGGAAACTCTGTCGTTGGCGAGGCTTACAGTGTGTCCAGCGGGCATACTAAGAGCTGCGGATGTTTACGTAATGAAAGGCTAGCAAGTGTGAACCGTACGCACGGGATGTCCTCGCACCCCCTCTACCAAGTGTGGAAGGGTATGAAGGCTAGGTGCTACAACACTAACAACCCGTCTTTTGGTGGGTACGGAGGGAGGGGCATCAAAGTCTGTGAGGAATGGAAGCACTCTGTAGAGAGGTTTATAGAAGATATTGGCGAGAGGCCATCCCAACAACACACTGTGGATAGGATAGACAACAACGGTAACTATGAACCTTCAAACTGTAAGTGGAGCACTAAGGCAGAGCAAGCACAGAATAGGCGAAGTAACGCAGGCACTAGCAGTGAGTACGGTGGAGTGTATTGGTCTAATGCTAGGGGACGCTGGTATGGTGAAGTCACTTTCAATAAGATTAAGCATAGGCTTGGTAGTTTTACTGATGAGTATAAGTGCCACCTAGCTGTAGAAGCTAAAAGAAATCAATTAATAACTGGAGATACAACTAATGAATAAATACCATCAAAAACTTGAACGTACCTTTGGACTACCATACGCACTCTACAATAATCACAAACCACCTCGCTACCAAATGGTCAATGGAATGTGGCATAAAGTTGAGAAGGGTGTACCCTGCAAGCTGCTAGACGACTGCGTTCGCAAACAACTAAAGCTCAAGAAGCAGGCTAATAAAGCTAACGGTGAGCTGCAATGAGCAGTGACAAAGCAGCCCTTGCCATACAAATAGGTGGTGGTCACTACAAGGGTATGAAGATTCAGCCTGTTGAGTTTAACCACGCCAATGGCTTGCCGTTTATTGAGGGGAGTGTGGTGAAGTATATGAGCAGGTGGCGGGATAAGAATGGTATTGATGACCTACGTAAGGCTCGCCATTTTATAGATCTGCTGATTGAGCTTGAGCTTAGAGGCACTGGGGAGAAGGAAGAATGAGCGACATAAGCATACTAACCATTGATTGCACTGCACAAGAGGTGAGTGTTGAGAGGCAAGACCTTGAGATTGTAAGTGGTGTTGGTGTAGGTGGTATGCAGCCTATTAAAGATGGCAAGAGCTTCCTTATCGCTCAGATACTACAAGAGGTTTCTAAGCTCTTGATAGATGAGACAGAGGAAGACTTAAAGACTGGATTAATTGAAGCTAGGAGAGGTATGAAGGATGTATAAGCTATATGCACCAGAAGTTAAAGTGGTTGGTGTCACTATGCCAGTTGTTGATTATATCCCAGAAGCGGAGGACTTAATCTCATACACGGCAAGAGTCAGTAATCCGAGTAATCAGGAGAACTTTGATACAGCAGAGGGCTTATTGAGGTACTGTATTAGGAATAGTCATTGGTCTGTCTTTGAGATGAGTAATCTTGTGATGGAGATTAAAGCACCTAGAGATATTAGTAGACAGATACTAAGACATAAAAGTTGCGCATTCCAAGAATACTCACAAAGGTACTCCGAAGTCACTGATGATATGTTTGTTCTACGAGAGCTTCGTATGCAAGACACTGAGAACAGGCAGAATAGTGTAGAGGCAAACGACAAGGTATTACAAGCTTGGTGGGAGGCAAATCAGATACATCACATTGGCAACGCGCGTAGATTCTATGAGGAGGCGCTGGACGCTGATGTCGCTAAAGAGCAAGCACGTTGTGTTCTCCCAGAAGGCAATACAATGAGCTGTATGTACATGAATGCCTCAATGCGTACATGGTTGCACTATATAGAACTGAGGTCTAGGAAAGGGGAGACACAGAAAGAGCATGTACAAGTGGCTGTGGCTTGTGGAGAGGCTATTAAAGAATACTTCCCAACACTAATGAAGACTCTGGAGAACAAATGAGTGAGGAAGAGTTAGCTAATTACGATGGAAGCTTCTATAAAGTGTTGAGAACTCAGGGCTACAGTGTAAAAGACTCACAAGCCCTTAATAAGACACATGAGAAGAACTTAGCTAAAGTGGGGACTATCTTAGCTCACCTTACACTAAGACGTACAGTGCCTATTGAAGTGTTTGACTCCGCAGGTGGTTGGGATAACCTCTCTAAGAGTAAGAAAGAACATATCTTATGGATGGCTGGTATTAATGCTAAGGACTACCCTTATTGTAAAGACTTAGGTGAGTATCATCTGGGGAGTAAGTTTGCCTTTGGGGCATTTGTTGTAGGACAGGAACGCTGTGATAAGCAATGGATTAACCTAAAGATTGGTGGCTGCCGTGTTGCTTCTGATGAAGCCTACCAGAGTTACCGTAAGCCTACAGAGAAGCGTAAGGAGGTGGGAGATGAGCTTAAGCTGAAGACTAAACTAACACTTGCATAAATAGCAGGCATAAAGAAGGGGACATAGCAATTACGCTATGTCCCCTTTTCTCGTTTATACACTCTAGTATTGACGGCAATATCCACCGTAGATAACTTATTTGGTAAACCCTTGACACAAATGTCTTGGTTATGTTCTACTAACTTCTCACAAACACAAGGAGACAGTAATGAAAGATCAATTAGAATACAGAATCAAGCTTGCTAAGAAGACTCACAGTAAACAGATGGATATATATATGAATCCGCTATTAAAGACTTCCGAGAGGTGAACAAAGGTCGTCACGAAGGTTGTGATTACCTAACCTTTAGAAAGGAGATGTTGACAGCCCACCGTATGGCGTGGAATGCCCTAAATGACCTCCTAAGGGATTATTCATAGTATTCTCTGATAGCCTTCACTTTACCACCACACATCTTCAGAGAGAGCTTATACTTAGAAAGTGTCTGTAAGCTCTCTCTATATGTACGTACTCCCATAAGAGGTGTTGTACATGCCTCTAGGAGGCTCTCAGGGGGCTTCTTATCAACGTATACAACCTCTTTGGCTATCCTAGTCTTTGGAGAGCAAGCTGTCAGCAATAGTAGTAGGAATAACACGATCAAGACATTCATCTTCTTCATTTAATATAATCCTTTCTCTTTCGTTAGCTTCTTCTAGCATCTCCATATTAGCTTTATTTCTCTCAGCCAATATTCCCTCTATCTTCTTCTTATCTAACAGAATAGTGTCTATCTGTGTGTTAAGGCTTTCATTAGTCTTTATGACAGACTGTACTTCAACTCCTAATATCCCTAACTCTGTCGTCTTATCTTCAAGACTGTTCCAGAGGAAGGCTGTGAGGGCTATCCAAGCTGTTACAACAACCCCCCCCACAATTAGAAACACCTTGCTAGACGCACCGCCTATGAATAGGTTGGTAATCCATGAAAACATAATCCTTCTCCTAGTACTTGTGGTTAAGAGATAGTGCCCTTAGCTACATGGTAGGAGGGAATTATCATTAAAGTTGCTTAGAAAGGCTTAGAGAGCCTCCTAGAGTGTGTTCTAGCTATCATCAGACCCTTTGTAGTGACTATGATAAGAATAGTTAAGAATGAGAGATGTCAGTAAGCCTAAGATAGTGATTATAATGGGACTAATGGCACTCATATTCTTAGCTATACTCTCATCCCCAAAGAAGGCTATGTATAAGCATGATATTAATGTCATAAGAACAAAGCAGAAGCTTGTTACAGCCATCTGCCTTCTTATCTTTAGCTTATCCCCCTCGTCTGGTTTGAAAGGAGCTTTCATCTCATGTCTCTCTGTAACTCACTCTTGGCTTGGTCTAATGCCCTCCTAATGGACTCCACTTCCTGTGTAAGCTCTTTTCTAAGCTCTCTAACCTCTTCCCTGAGCTTCACAGTAGACACCTTACTGTCTGGGTCGGAATTAGCCCTAATAAGCTCGTCAACCCCCCCATCAATTTTTGTTACTGTATTCATGATGTGGAGCAGCTCAGAGTACACCCCGACCATACTTTGGTCGCTCTCCCTCCTCTCAAGGTTATTACCTTTATTGTCATAGATGCTTTTCAGCATGAATAACACTAAGCCACCTAAGAACACAATAGCACCATTACTTATTATATCTTCCAACACCACTCCCTACTTCTTTATGCAATACATGACAGATACGTTCCTAGGGCGTGTTTCGCTACTCCCTTCATAGTTTGTAAATGTTTCCCTTTCACCATAGACGTTCTCATCTGCAAACACTGCATTGTAGTTTGCACCTGCCGGGGCATTATCCAATATGTTAGAGATACTATGCCTATGACTTTTCAGTGAGTCTGCTTGTGAAGACCCAGCCTGCCGTCCGCTATCTACGCCCCTGCTGTGATCCCAACCACGTACAAACTCTCCGCGTAGGTCTGGTAGACTGAATGTAGTACTACCATCCCCTGACCCCCATGTATTGCCTATCTTAGAATAGAGGTTTGCATAAGTGGTTCGACTAACATTCGCGCCATTACACTCTAAGTGGCCTTCGGGGACTACTGTGCTCCCCATCATAATTATTGCTCCCGTAACGCCTAATCCGCTCAAGTGTGAAGGTGTTAGGTATTTCTCTGTATTCACCCCGGCTAGTGCTTCTGCATCTGAAGCCCTCTGTACGAACCCCTTGACAGCCTCTGTGGCATCCCTCTCCCATTGACTTAGTTTACTGGGGGAGACAAACTCGTCATCTCCAATCCCAGCGTTTACCTCCGCTTGTGTAGCCACTTTGGCTAAACCTCTCCTATTCTCATTAGCTGTGAGCGTAGAGAGTGCTGCGGGAGTGACTGCCCTAATAGTGTCAGAACCCCCTTGAACTTCCTGTGCTGTGGCTAATTCCACAATACCAGATATAATTGTAGAAGCCGCAGGTACACCTCCTGTCCCGTCACTGACAGCCGTAGCTACAGCAGTGGCTAAGTGCGCTGGAGATATGTACTTCTCTGTATTCACCCCAGCGGAGGCTTCTGCATCAGTGGCTAGTGTCACCAACCCAGCACGTGTTTCTGTGGCTGTGACGCTAGCTAATGCAGAGGGAGTTATTGCGCGTGTTGTGTCAACACCTTCTTGCGCCTCTGTGTTGGTGGCTAACTCTACAATACCTTGAAGGATTGTAGATGCTGGGGACGCTGTAGGTGCATTGGCTAGGATAGATGATAGCAGCCCTTGGGGGGTTACAAACCTCTCCGTGTCTGTGCCTGTGTCACACTCAGCCACTGTCGCTTGTTCAGCCATACCTTTTCTTGTCTCTGTTGCAGACCAAGGCACATTAATAGCTACGAACTTAGAGCCATCGTACACTGTGAAGTAGACACCCGTAGTGTCCATATCACCAGCAATGAAATCATCACCTTCTAAGTCCACCATAGGGACAGAAGTAGCACTGTCTACCTGCAAGGTACAAGCACCTGTATTTGTGTGGTTAGAACGCCACACCCAGCCCATAGGGATAGAAAGTGTGGTATTGCCCTCACCTGTTGTCAGGATATAGGCGGAGTTAGAGCCTGTTGTTTTTAATATCCCCTTGAGCTTGTCATTATTTAATGCGCCAAGGAAGTTAGACTTCGTGATGCGTTTATCTACACTACCTTGACGTATGTGTAGGAGGTCTGAACTCTCTGCTGAGGTAGCTGCTGGGAGTTGTGGTATCTGAATTACTGAAGGCATATCTGCAACCTCTTATTATTATTGTGTAGGTGCTGTGGTTTCTACGATAACTGGATTGACCACTACAGGGTTAACGATAACTGGATCTGGTGAATCAACAACGATTGGATTAACAATAGTAGGGTCAGGTTGAGTAACCACTAATGGAGCAGGTTGATCCACCACAGTAGGAGTTGCTGTCTGATTGTGTGAATTATTGTATGTAGTCCCTACAGCACTAAATGCCTCTTTCATAACAGAGCCAGCGATTACTGGAACTACAGCACCGCCAATAACTTCTAGGGCTTTCATGGCAACATCAGCACCGTTGGTTCGTTTAGGTAAGCTGATTGCCTTCTTTGATGGGTCGTTATATTCAAACGATTCAAACTTACAGCCCCCCTTACAAGTAAGTTTTAATGTAGGTTTAGATTGCATTTGAATTTGAGCATTGATGACGTCTCGATCAAGTTTCAGTTCTTCCGTTGAAGCACAGCCAATCAGTGCTGTGGATAATAATAATGCTGGTATTAATTTAATCATGTCATTCTCCAAATTGCTTGTAAGGTGTGATTGTGTCTACAAATGTAGCAAAGCCATATCTTTGAAACTTATCTGTCATAATCTTCCAACCTAGCCTCATGCGAAAACATTTACCCTTACCGTAAGGTTTGATTAGATAGTATTCAAAACCTAGTAGCTTACCTCCAGTAGAGTGTACTTCTGCATAATAATATCCAGCCCTACCATACTTATCTGAGATATTTTCATCCCCTTTACAAGTGATAGTGTGCCTAACATTATAATCAATACCAACCATTTTTTGAAAGCCGTAACAAGGGTTTCTAAATAGCCAACCAACTCGATTTAAATAACCTCTAAATCCCGTTGTGATATGAGGAAACCAACCCTCACGCTGCCACTTTTCATCGCCTTGTGGTGGATTATCCCACGTGCCATATATCCAACCCCAAGGTTTGCCATGCTCATCTAAGTCAGGCTGTGCTTTGGTGAAGATTGATAATAGTGGTGCAGCGATGAAGTTAGATAAGTTAGCTATTAGGTCTAATAATACTAAGAATAAATATTTTATGTATATCATCTACCAGCCAGTTGTAATATCGTAGTCAACCACTTCTTGTACTGTAGTCAGTGCCTCAATAGCAGCATCATGAACCCACTTATTCTGCTTTAAGCCAAGACCGTTTAGTTTAATTGCACTAATGATTGCTACGTATCCAGCATCATCAACAGGATGACTTGTATTATCA
>JQIA01002175.1_pt1 | contig 10494 bp, 6 predicted proteins | sample 811431 | NCBI WGS metagenome assembly JQIA01 (sample SAMN02998118, study PRJNA258478) | marine sediment metagenome | biome: marine; feature: seafloor; material: sediment; isolation source: oil-polluted sediment collected from 3 locations (0.5 km, 0.7 km and 0.9 km)... | place: USA: Gulf of Mexico ... | reverse complement strand
GGGTTACGTAGAATCGATCGGCACATTTTTTTAATGCTATCGGGATAGGTTGCGGAAAAAAGCAAGGTTTGACGTTTTGGCGGGGTTTGCTCAATGATCTCTAACATCACATCATAAAAACCCATATCCAACATTCTATCGGCTTCATCCAATACTAGGGTTTTTAGTCCATCCAGCTTTAGGTTTCCTTTGCGTAAATGATCCTGCAGCCGGCCGGGTGTGCCCACTACAATATGCGCGCCGTGCTCCAACGAGCCAACTTGCGGGCCGAAGGGTTTGCCGCCGCATAACATCACCAATTTAATATTTGGCACGTTACGCGCTAGTTTACGAATTTCTTTTCCAACTTGGTCGGCCAGTTCTCGTGTTGGGCAAATCACCAACGCCTGCACACCAAAAAAACGTGGATTGATTTGATTCAGCAAACCAATACCAAATGCCGCGGTTTTTCCGCTGCCTGTTTTAGCCTGAGCAATAATATCCTTGCCCTCAAGTACATGGGGTAATGCTTGGGCCTGAACTGCTGTCATCTGTTTATAACCCAGGGAATCAAGATTACTCACTTGAGCAGCGGAAATTGAGAGTGTTGAAAAAGATAGATTGGACATAATCAGGGGAACATATCAGAGGGAATATTAAGGCCGCGCATCATACCAGAGTTAAACGATTTGCTTGCGCTTGTATCAGCGATCTATGGGAATAATTTGGCGGGTTCAACATAGGGGCAAGAAAATTGTTCCGCAACGGGTTGCTGTGTAATCTGCCCTTGATAGATGTTTAGGCCATCTCGTAACCCGGCGTTCAATTTGAGTGCGGCGTCTAAGCCAAAATTAGCCAACTGCTGAATATAAGGTAATGTAGCGTTATTCAATGCGTAACTTGATGTTTTAGCCACCGCACCGGGCATGTTCGTGACACCGTAATGTACCACTCCATGCTTGATAAAATGAGGCGTATCGTGATTGGTTGGGCGGGAGGTTTCTACACATCCACCCTGGTCTATCGCCACATCTACAATCGCCGAGCCGGGTTTCATTTGTTTGACCATTTGGTCTGTTACCAGGCAGGGTGCGCGCGCACCTCTGACAAGCACCGATCCAATCACCAAGTCGGCCTGATGAAGATGTGTCTCGATTGCCTGGGTGGTGGAAAATTGGGTTTCGATTCGGCCAAGAAATAGATGTTCCAATATTCGTAAACGTTCAATTGAACGATCCAGTACCACTACCCTAGCACCGATGCCCGCAGCAATTTGAGCTGCGTTTACCCCAACAACCCCTGCGCCGATGATCAGCACTTTACCCGGAGCAGTTCCTGCTACGCCCGGCAACAACACGCCAGCACCGCCTTGAGATTTTTCTAAACAGGACATGCCCGCTTGAATAGCCATGCGGCCGGCAATTTCAGACATCGGTGCCAATAGCGGAAGTTCGCCACGATTATTAGTCACAGTTTCATAGGCTAGGCAGGTTGCGCCGCTATGAAGTAAATCATCGGTTAACGCCTGATCCGCCGCCAAATGAAGGTAGGTAAACAAAACCTGATTCGCGCGTAGTTTTGGGCTTTCATTGGCTAGCGGCTCTTTGACCTTAATGATCATCTCAGCCTGTTGGTATAGCTGATCTACATCGTTACAAACCTGTGCTCCTACTTCCGTATAGTGTTGATCGCTATACCCAATACCTAGACCAGCACCGGCCTCGACCAGCACTTGATGCCCATTCAAAATTAGCTCTCGAGCGGCACCCGGCACAAGTCCAACTCGGTATTCATGATTTTTTATTTCTTTAGGAACCGCAATTTTCACAATTTTATCCGTAAGTTATTTCATCGCTACAATCCCATCAAAACAACTACGCAAACTTCAATACTTTCTCAGCACGGCGTCACTGTCCGAGTACTGCGCCTACACACCAACGAAATTAAACCCCATACCAAACAAGGCAGGATCCATATCTGGCCGTGGCGGGCAATGGTAATGTTTTTCTACTCTTCCGTCGTATGACGACTCCAAATGCACGGGAAATGACCACAGCCGATGCATATGTTTCATCACTTCGTCGGTTGTATCTCCTAGTGGCCGGCGCTGCTGTCGTTTGTGTCGCAGCGTAATGGAGCGGTCACCGTGCAAATCAACCTGAACCACTTGAATGTCAGGTTCATTAAAGCTTAGGTTGTATTGCTTGGAGAGGTTTTCCCTTACTTGTTGGTAGCCCTGTTCGTCATGAATTGCACCAATCTCAAGCATCTCTTTTTTATCGTCATCTTGTACCGTAAAAAGCCTCATTTCTCGGATCAGCCGCGGCGACAAATATTGCAAGATAAAGCTCTCGTCTTTGAAGTTTTTCATAGCAAAATGCAAAGTAGGTAACCAGTCAGAGCCAGCAATATCTGGAAACCACTGCTTATCTTCTTCCGTTGGATTTTCACAAATTCGTCGAATATCGCAAAACATCGAAAACCCTAATGCATAAGGATTAATTCCGCTGTACCCGGGATGATCGAAGGGTGGCTGAAAAACCACGCCGGTATGAGATTGTAGAAACTCCAGCATAAACCCATCACTCACCTTCCCTTCATCGTATAAATGGTTAAGTAGTGTGTAGTGCCAAAAAGTGGCCCATCCTTCGTTCATTACTTGAGTTTGTCTTTGAGGGTAAAAGTATTGCGCAGTCTTTCTTACAATACGTATCACTTCGCGCTGCCAGGGCTCCAATCTAGGTGCATTTTTTTCGACAAAATAGAGTAGATTTTCTTGGGGCTCCCGAGGAAACTGAATTTTTGCATCACCTGAACGGCGGGTATGTTTATCCTCGGGGATTGTACGCCACAGCTCGTTAACTTGAGATTGTTGATACTCTTCTCTTTCTTTCTGGCGCTTCTTTTCAAGCTCAACTGAAATTGGGTAGGGTCGTTTATATCGATCTACACCGTAGTTCATCAATGCATGGCAGGAATCCAACAACTGTTCGACATTGGAAACGCCGTGCCGCTCTTCACAATCGCTGATATATTTCTTCGCAAAAACTAAGTAGTCAATAATGGATGTTGCATCCGTCCAAGTTTTAAATAAATAGTTATTTTTAAAGAATGAATTGTGCCCGTAGCAAGCATGGGCAATCACCAGCGCCTGCATCGTCATGCTGTTTTCTTCCATCAAATAGGCAATACAGGGGTCAGAGTTAATCACTATCTCATAGGCCAAGCCCATCACGCCTCGTTTATAATTTTGATTAACCGAGATAAATTGCTTTCCATAGGACCAATGGTTATAGCCTATCGGCATACCAATTGAAGAATACGCATCCATCATTTGTTCCGAGCTGATGACTTCAATCTGATTAGGATAAGTATCAAGCCCATAATGTTCGGCAACTCGTCGAATTTCAGCGTCATATTTTTCGATCAACTCAAAAGTCCACTCTGAACCTTCTGATATTGGTTGGTATTTTTTTTTCATACTTCCCTCCGTTGAAATAGCTTTCTGAATACTGGGTAAATATCAGAAATATCTTTTATTTCCTGCATCGCAAAACTATCAGGGCACTGTTGTTCAACCAATACATACTGATCCCAAAGCGACTGATGGCTGCGAGGCGTAATTTCAACGTAGGTAAAATACTGACTAATTGGCAATATTTTGTCCGTCAGATATTTCTTACAAATGGGCGAGTCGTCATTCCAATTGTCACCATCGGAAGCCTGCGCACCGTAAATATTCCATTCATCAACCGGGTATCGATCTGCAATAATTTCATTCATTAACTTAAGCGCGCTGGATACCACTGTGCCGCCGGTCTCTCTGGAATAGAAAAATTCCTGCTCGTCTACCTCTTTGGCTGAAGTATGGTGACGAATGAATACAATCTCTGTTTTTTCGTAGCTTCGCTCTAAAAAGAGATACAGAAGCGTATAAAAACGCTTGGCCATCTCTTTCATTTGCTGGGTCATCGAGCCGGACACGTCCATCAGACAGAACATAACCGCCTGGGCGGAAGGAACAGGATCTTTAACGTGATGGTTGTAACGAAGGTCGTAGGTATCTAGATAAGGAATGCGCGCGAGTTTTTCAACGAGTGCGGCGATCTCTTCTTCAAGTAGCGCAATCGATTGATTTCGCTCGACACTAACCTCTTGTACATTCAGCTCGTCCAGCTCAGTTCGCGCCTCTTTAAGCCTCGCGCGACTACTACCGCCCATGGCTATGCGACGACTAAGGGATGAACGCATTGATCGAACAACATTGAGTTTGGAGGGGTTACCCTGGCTTACAACGCCGGCATGCTTGTAGCGAAAATTATCGGTGCCCTTTAAGTGTTGTTTGATCAAGTTCGGCAGGGCCAAATCTTCGAACAAAAAATCCAGGTATTCTTCCCGGGATAAAGAAAATATGAACTCGTCGGTGCCTTCACCGTTATCGCTGGCTTCTCCAGTGCCGCTTCCACCACCTCCGGATTCGGGTCGCTTTACCTGATCTCCACTTGCGAACTCTTTGTTGCCAGGGTGAACAATACTACGGTCGCCACCCTCCCCGTGTTGAAACACAGGTTCGCTGATATTTCGCTGCGGTATGCTGACTTGTTCTCCCGATTCAAGGTCAGTAATGCTACGTTGGCTAGCGGCATCTGACACCGCCTCTTTGATCTGTTTTTTGTAACGATCAAGGAAGCGTTGTCTGTTTACGCTACTTTTATCCTTTCCATTTAGCCTTCGGTCTACGATATAACTCATACCTAATCCCTTTTGGCCACTGAGACAGTGTGATTTTATACATTAAGCGCCTATTGAGACTTACGTACTCTTAGATACCATTCTGCAAGCAAACGCACCTGCTTTTCGGTATATCCGCGGTCAACCATTCTTGCGACAAAATCATCATGCTTCTGTTTGTCATCGCTTGAGTTTTTCGCATTGAATGATATAACCGGAAGCAAATCCTCAGTGTTCGAGAACATTTTTTTCTCAATAACCGTTCTCAGTTTTTCATAGCTAGACCAACTTGGGTTCTTTCCTTCGTTGTTAGCTTTGGCTCTCAAAACAAAGTTCACCACTTCATTCCTAAAATCTTTGGGATTACTGATCCCCGCCGGCTTCTCGATTTTCTCCAGTTCTTCGTTTAACGCGGCTCGATCAAATATTTCTCCTGTATCGGGGTCACGGAATTCTTGGTCTTGTATCCAGTAATCTGCATACATAACGTATCGATCAAAAATATTTTGCCCATATTCTGAGTAGGATTCCAAATAGGCTGTCTGGATTTCTTTACCGATGAATTCAATATAACGAGGCGTTAGAAATTCTTTTAGAAATCGAACATAGTTCTCGCTAATCTCTTTGGGAAATTGTTGTTGTTCAATCTGGTCAGATAACACATGTAACAAGTGCACAGGGTTTGCAGAAATTTCGGTATGATCGTAGTTAAATACCTTAGATAGAATTTTGAATGCAAATCGCGTGGATAAGCCATCCATGCCTTCATCGACACCCGCAACATCTTTGTACTCTTGATAGGATTTTGCGTTCGGATCAATATCTTTGAGGTTTTCTCCATCATAAATTCTCATTTTCGAAAAAATGCTAGAATTTTCCGGTTCTTTAAGTCGAGTTAATACGCTAAATTGCGCGAGCAATCGCAGTGTATCCGGGGCGCAATGTGCCTGAGACAAAGAACTGTTTTCCAGTAATTTTTCGTAAATATTTATTTCGTCGCGAACGCGTAAGCTATAAGGTATTTTTACAATATAAACCCGATCAATGAACGCCTCATTGTTTTTATTGTTGCGAAACGTTTGCCATTCAGATTCGTTAGAATGTGCAAGTACAATGCCATCAAACGGGATACCACCCATCCCTTCAGTTCCGTTATAGTTGCGTTCTTGGGTTGCTGTCAAAAGTGGATGTAGCACTTTAATCGGCGCTTTAAACATCTCAACGAATTCAAGAAGCCCCTGATTTGCAAGGCAGAGGCCTCCAGAGTATGAGTATGCATCCGGATCATTCTGCGCATATTCTTCGAGCTTACGAATATCGATTTTTCCAACAAGCGCGGATATGTCCTGATTATTTTCATCACCAGGCTCAGTCTTAGCGATGCCTACTTGATTGATCACTGATGGGTAACATTTAACAACACGGAATTTGCTGATATCGCCGTTGTACTCCTGCAACCGTTTGGCCGCCCAGGGGGACATCGCTGTTTTCAAATAGCGTAAAGGGATTCCATAATCTTCTTTCAGGATCCCCCCATCTTCCACCGAATCAAATAGGCCCAACGGAGATTCGTTCACCGGTGAATCTTTCACCGCATAAAAAGGTACTTTTTGAATCAGCTCCTTAAGCTTCTCCGCTATCGACGATTTCCCCCCCCCTACGGGGCCTAGTAAATAGAGAATCTGCTTATGTTCTTCCAAACCCTGTGCGGCATGTCGAAAATAAGCAACAATCTGCTCGATCGCCTCTTCCATTCCATAAAAATCACTAAAGGAGGGGTAGGTCTGAATAACTTTGTTAGAAAAAATCCTGCTCAGCCGAGGGTCACCGGAGGTATCAACTGAAACTGGCTCGCCAATGGCGGCAAGCATTCTCTCCGCGGCGGATGCATAGGTAGAGGGGTCAGATTTGCAGAGATCAAGATACTCCTGAAGACTGTATTCTTCGTCCTGACTCACTTCATAACGAGACTGATAGCTGCTGAATATACTCATCAAATACCCCTCCATAATAGGGTAAAAAGAATCTCTTCTGGAAAATTGTTCTTTGTACTACTCCGTAATTCGTAAACCGGTATTTTTTAGTCTGTTTAAATTAATGCTAGTTCAGTTTTATTCTAAATAAGTCATTTTTCCGACTTATTTTACCTTTATATAATAAGCCAGAAAAAATCGAACCAGTGATAAATCAGCTCCATATATTTTTATCGACCGATATTTGAATCACTATAGATTCAAATAACAACCACATGATTTTTACACTCATAATCAGAACAATTCACTTAAAGTCTACAAATAGTGTATTAAAGCTTATCTGAATTCCTAATCCGTATTAAATTAGTAGCCCCTTTTTATAGAAATCTAATACGAATACACCTTTATCAAACTCTCTTTCTCCGCTGAATTCAGATCAAAACAGCGCTCAAAAACCCTCTTTTATGCGCACAGGTTATTTGTAACAAAACCTTCATAATAATACGTTCTATATGATCTATATTTGTCCCATTCGATTAGTTTTCACAGGATTAGTAAATGAAAATAAAGCACGTAGTAAAAATTATTTTTTTTGTTGCTTTAATATCTACCGCTACACTTCTCATCATCACTCAGTGGATTAGTAATACCCTAAATCAAAACATACAGTCTGAAATTCAGTTCAACCAGTTAAAAACCTTTAGTGGTTACACTTTACAGAGCACTATTAACAATTATGTGAGTAGTGGTGATGCCACTCTATTACTCAAAGCTGAAAATGAGTTTACAACGCTTGCGGATCAACTCGATATTTTGCCTGCATCGCTACAAGACCAGGTGCAGTCGCTTATTCAGACGATGGTTACAGACTTGAATGGCAAATACCGTGCAGCAGGAAAGCTTAGCGGCAATCCCCAGGCGCTACTAATCAACGCCGAGCGGGAGTTGCTCGGCCACGCCGAAAGGCTCATTGAATACAGTGCTAAGGGTGCGTTACAGGACGATACCAGGGCTACTCTGTATCTTCCCTACATTCAAAAACTTATTTCGACACTTGGTCAGTTAACCCATCAGCGGCAAGCTTATTTTGATCCAGACATCGATATGCCCTTTACAAACTTGGAAGAAACCAACGAGCACTTGGTAGTAATCGCCAAACAGCTCCAACAAGTACCTCTGCTTGGCATTTATGAATCAACATCCGTTGACGAGGATGATTTCGGTTTCGATGAAGAACCTACTGATATAGGTGAGGAACCCGTAGCAGAACTTGGCTATATCGCTGGACGCTATATTAGAGAACTGAAAAATACTGAGCAGCTTATACAGCAACAAAAACATAGCCAACAGGAAATAAGAAAACGTTTTAATGTCATCGATGAGACTATTCGGTCGGCGCAAACCCACATAAATCAACACCGCGAAAAAAGTGAGCAACGGATCATTACCAGCTTATATATCATTTGCGCTGGAATTACCGCATTTCTAATGTGGCTCATTTACATACAAAAACAAGCCATTCTAAAACCAATCACTAAATTCGATGAGGCGCTTGTTCTACTCAATTCAAATGATGTTGCAACGCAGATCCCAGTTAACCAGCCTAATACTGAGATTGGTCAGTTGACCACTTTGTTTAATCATTTAATCGATCAATTGACTACGCAACAAAATGACAAGGAACTGCACTTTGCCAATGTTGCCGAAGTTCTGAAGGAGATACAGCAGCAATTATCAACCGTATCAGCGGTCAATCAACAAACTCATACGCAAGTAGAAGGTGCGCAGGCGCTGATGAACAATTTACATTCGATGTCTGCGGTGCTTTCGAACAACTCAAGGAGTGCGCAATCTGATGCAGAAAATATCAGTCGATCGATGATTCAGTGGCAGAAATTTCTTGATCAAATCCAGAAGGCTTCGGTAACTACTGATGACTCGATCGATAGCAATCAGCAAGCGGTGTCAAAGTTACAGAAATCAATTGCTGGGATCTCTTCCATAGTCAGTGATATCAGCAGCATTTCGGAACAAACTAATCTATTGGCGCTCAACGCAGCAATTGAAGCTGCTAGAGCTGGTGAACATGGCAGAGGATTTTCAGTTGTGGCGGATGAGGTACGCAATTTATCTAATGCCACCCAGGCTGCATTAGGTGATATCACCCAAATATTAAAGCATCTGAGCGCTGGATCAAAAAACATTCAAAACAGCGGGCAAGCCATCAGTAGTGCGACATCGAAGCAAAAAAACTCGGTTAGCCAGTTGAAAGATTTAGCGTTGACTATATATGCTGATGCCGAGCACAGCACCGCCTCGGCAAAACAAGGCGTTGATTACATAGAGAGTTATATCGAAGATATAAAAACATTCGAACAATCCATAGATCAAGTCAAAGAACAATCAGCTACCGCCTATTCCATGTGCAGCGATATTAACGAGCACGTCAAAGGGCAGGTGAAAATTATCTGCCAAACCCTGGGGATCAGGCTGGATTCAACAGAATCAAATCATGCCAAACTCCAACTGGATATACCAACAGTACTGCCAGAACCTAAAATCTTGACTCTAAAATCGGCATAACTCATCGATTTATTTGATCGAGATCAGCTTCACGCGAGAAAAACACCGGCTTGCACTTAACTTGATTCTATTTGCTACCGCTTTCAGATACGCTTTAGTCTACCGATAAAGATCAAACCAGATAGTAAGGAAAGTACCATGTCCGACATCGATACAATTTTAGAAACGCTAGAGCTCGTCGCTGAAGAAGGCATTGATGTAACCGAAGCGACCTATGAAGACTTTTTCAAAGTAAGTCCAGAATCCATCTCACTGATGACTCATATGGATCATCTCATGCGTGGGCGTATGCTCAATGCGCTGATCATGATGGTCATGATGCCCGAAGGTACGCCAAAGGTAGATGTGATCCACTTTGAAGTAAAAACCCACTCTGCAAATGGCGTTAAACCAGTTATGTATTTACAGCTTTTTCAGTCATTTCACAAAGCGGTAAAAGAGGCTCTTGAGAGCAAATGGACAGTAGCATATGAAGATGCGTGGCTGCGTGAAATCACTCAGCTAATGGAAAGAATCGATTCTAGTTTTGCTACTTTATAATATAGGTAGAACTTAATTTCGGTAAGGCTCTAAGATAAAAACGCGATCGTTGGCACCCTCTGATTTGATAGGAGGGTGCGGCGTGAGGGCAGATTTTTGCAGGGAAAACATCGGAACGAAAGGAGGAGAGATCAAATTTGGTATCTCCGACAATTCTTACCCTGTTCTACCTGCCGAATTTGTCAGGCCTTCTACTTTTTTTCAACAAACCCATTCAGCATCCGGGTTAACTCATCAACAAACTCTAAAGGGTTATCCAAAAACAGATGATGAAAGGCTCGGGAGATACCTTTAAAAGGCGTGTCTTTCGGCAAAATGTAAGCGATATATTCCCTCAACTCATCTCCAAATGTATTGCTCTGCTCTCCATAGAGCACACCAATTTGGCACTTTAAGCCGATAAGGTCATCGGTTAAATCTTCGCTTTTAAATTTGGCCAGTAATTTAGGGTCTGCTTTCCACACTACCCCACCCTCAACTGGCTTACTGGAGTTCGCTGCAATGTAGTTAACAATATAATCGTTGACCACTGGCTGCGGGGGAATAATTCGAAAGCGCCGAATAGCGGTCTCTTTATCGGGATACACTTGCACGGGTAAGGCACCAATCGTGCGTCGTCCAGATTCATGACCCGGCAATTTCACCACGCTCGAGTCCGCTAGAATAATTCCCGCAATCTGCTCGCCAA
>JQIA01002174.1_pt1 | contig 10495 bp, 9 predicted proteins | sample 811431 | NCBI WGS metagenome assembly JQIA01 (sample SAMN02998118, study PRJNA258478) | marine sediment metagenome | biome: marine; feature: seafloor; material: sediment; isolation source: oil-polluted sediment collected from 3 locations (0.5 km, 0.7 km and 0.9 km)... | place: USA: Gulf of Mexico ... | reverse complement strand
TTAATTGAAGTAGTACAGCAGATTATAAATAACTCGGATCAGATTTCGTCGGCAGCTGCACAGGTGAATGATACGGCAAACTCATTGAGTCAGGGTGCCAGTGAGCAGGCAGCCAGTGTCCAACAGACGAGTGCCTCGATTGAGGAAATGGGAGCATCGATTAGCCAAAATAGCGAAAATGCCCAGATGACAGACAAAATTGCTAGTGAGTCGGCTAGTGCTGCGGCCGAAGGAGGAGAGGCCGTTGCTGGAACTGTTCAGGCCATGGTGCAGATTGCCGAGAAGATTACCATTATCGAAGATATTGCCTATCAGACTAATATGTTGGCGCTCAACGCGGCTATTGAGGCGGCGCGGGCAGGTGAACACGGCAAGGGCTTTGCGGTGGTTGCTGCCGAGGTTAGAAAGCTTGCAGAGCGGAGTCAAGTAGCGGCCTCGGAGATCAGCACCTTAACAGGCGATAGCGTGAAAGTGGCAGAGAAAGCAGGCTCATTGCTTGGGAAGATGTTACCTGACGTTACCCGAACGGCAGAGTTGGTTCAGGAGATTACCGCCGCTTCAGAGGAGCAATCTAGCGGCGTTGGGCAGATCAGTAGTGCAATGCAGCAACTAGACAAGGTGACCCAACAGAATGCCGCAGGCTCTGAAGAACTTGCGGCAACCGCTGAGGAAATGCAGGCACAGTCGGCAAATTTACAACAAGCTGTTTCATTTTTTCGCCTAGCAACAGGTGCAACGGAAAAGCGTGCATCTACATCAGTTTCATCTACACCATCTAACTCTTCTACGCCAACTATAGTTGCAGAAGGGGATGATGTTGATGAGTCGAAGTTTGAGCGTTTCTAATCGTAAGTGTATAGCGGAGGTTTCCTATGAGCTTCTTCACCAATAGAAGTGTGAGATTTAAATTGTTAATGCCAATTATCTTTCTCATGGTGGTAATCTCCGTCCTGTTGGCTATTTTAATTCCAAAACTGGGTAATGATAATGCCCGGGAAAACGCCATTTTATCAGCGACAAAAACGGTCAATCAGTTCAAGGTTATTCGAGGTTACTACACTAGGAACGTTGTTAAAAAAGTGCTTTCCGGTTCCTCCATGAAACCTTCGATCAATCATGCTAATGAAAAGAATACTATCCCTTTACCTGCAACCTTTATTCATGATTTAAGTGGTTTGCTGAAGAAGAATGGAACTGACTTACGCTTGTATAGTGACTTTCCTTTTCCTAATCGCCAGAAAAGACAGTTGGATAATTTTGGAAAAAATGCATGGAATTACCTGATAAAAAATCCAAAAGAGCGTTTTGTCGAAACGGGTGAAATTAATGGTAAACAAGTGGTTCGAGTCGCTATTCCAGACATCATGGTTGCGCAAGCGTGCGTAGATTGTCATAACTCCAGAGCAGATACACCAAAAGATGACTGGAAGTTAGGGGATGTGCGGGGTGTATTAGAGATTGTCGTTGATATAGATAATGCGGTCGCACAAAGTGCGTCGATAAGCCAAATAATTGTAGGGATATTTGTGCTCGCACTAACCACTATTTGTATTGCAATTTTTCTCAGTTTTCGTAATAACGTGACCCTTAGACTTAACTCAGCCCGTGCCGCCTTAACAGAAATTGCGAAGGGAGATTTGCAAGCAGAAATTAGTATAGGGGCACACGATGAGTTTGGTGAGCTTGCCAAATCCATGATTAATATGCAGCAGAAATTGACAGATGTTGTATTACAAATTCAAGGTAATTCAGACCAAATTTCCTCTGCTGCGGCTCAAGTGAATGATACCGCAACGTCCTTGAGTGAAGCGGCAAACGAACAGGCGTCCAGTGTTGAACAGACCAGCGCATCAGTCGAGCAAATGGGTGCATCAATCAGCCAGAATAATGAGAATGCCCAGGCGACAGACAAAATTGCCAATGAATCGGCAGGCGCTGCCGCGGAAGGAGGGGCAGCTGCTGCAGGAACCGTTAAGGCCATGACTCAAATAGCGGAGAAAGTTACTATCATTGAGGATATAGCCTATCAAACCAATATGCTGGCACTTAATGCCGCCATAGAAGCTGCACGAGCTGGAGAGCACGGCAAAGGTTTTGCAGTTGTAGCTTCGGAAGTTAGAAAACTGGCTGAGCGCAGCCAAGTTGCTGCCTCAGAGATTAGTACCCTGACGGGTGATAGTGTAAAAGTGGCCGAAAAAGCAGGCAGGTTACTTGAAAAAATGGTTCCCGATATTACTCGAACAGCTGAACTGGTCCAAGAAATCAGTGCCGCCTCAAGCGAACAGACAAGTGGTGTAGGACAAATTAATAGCGCGATGCAACAACTCGACAATGTGACTCAACAGAACGCTGCAAGTTCTGAGCAACTCGCTGCAACCGCAGAGGAAATGCAAGCGCAATCTGCAAAGCTTCAACAAGTGGTTAGCTTTTTTCGTGTGTCGAAATAATATTCTTTATATTTTTTTAGGAGAATAAGTAATGAAGGTAGCTCATAAAATTACCCTTGTATCATCTTCAGTGTTGATAGTTGCTATCACTACGCTCTCTTTGGTTCAGTACTTTTCGATTAAAGGTTCATTATTAAAACAAACTGAAAGTAGTATCTTTGAATCTAGTAATGCGCTTTCGAAGCAAATTGCAAACTGGCTGAATGGTAAGCTTAATCTAATTAATTATGTTTCTGAATCCATTGATGCGGACTTTGATGCTAAAGCAATTGCTCCGTTTTTTAATCGACCTACACTCAAAAATGAATTCCTTCTAATGTTTGGTGGGCTCGATACTGATGGTAAAGCGATAACAAATGATCCAACCTGGGATCCCGTTGGCTGGGATGCCCGCAAACGTCCTTGGTATCCTGACGCTCGGAATGCCTCTAGCGCTGTGTTGACTGAACCTTATGCCGATGCATCATCAGGAGAAATTCTGATATCTGTTGTTGCTAAATTTACCGATCACGGCGAGTTTAAAGGGGCGTTTGGCGGTGACTTAAGTCTTAAAACCGTTTCTGATGCGGTTAATACACTCAACTTTGGTGGTGCTGGTTATGCGTTTCTTTTATCTGAGAAAGGACAAATTATTAGTCATCCTGATGGCAGTTTAAATGGGAAATCGATTTCAGATTTATTTACGGATGAGCAACCTGAACTTTTACCAAAAATGCAGCATATCAAGCGGAATGGTGAACCCCTTATGGTTACCTTTACCCCCCTTTCGGGGCTTAAAGGTATGGATTGGATGATTGGTGTCGTACTTGATGAAAATATTGTTATGTCTGAAGCCAATGCTATTGGCGTTACTGCAACAATTGGGGCGGTCTTAAGTGCTATTGTGTCCATCATTATCATCACCTTATTAGCTAATACGGTTACTAAAGCGCTGACTCAGGCGGTGGCAATGGCAAATGCTCTGGCAGAAGGTGATCTAACCAGCAAAGTTGACGTTAAAGGTAATGATGAGACCGGCCAGTTACTCTCTGCGATGGACGCTATGAGTAAAAAGTTGATTGATGTAGTACGCCAAATTCAAGGTAACTCAGATCAAATATCCTCTGCCGCGGCACAAGTAAGCGATACTGCAAACTCACTAAGCGAAGCCGCCAGCGAACAGGCCGCCAGCGTTGAAGAAACCAGTGCTTCAATGGAAGAGATGGGCGCATCCGTTAGCCAGAATAGTGAAAATGCTCAGACGACAGATAAAATTGCCAGTGAGTCAGCCAGTGCTGCAGGTGAAGGAGGCGAAGCCGTTTCAGGTACCGTTGAAGCGATGATGCAGATTGCCGAGAAAATTTCCATCATTGAGGATATCTCCTACCAGACCAATATGCTGGCGCTTAATGCGGCTATTGAAGCAGCAAGAGCGGGAGAGCATGGTAAAGGCTTTGCTGTGGTGGCCGCCGAGGTTAGAAAACTAGCAGAGCGTAGTCAGGTTGCCGCTTCAGAAATCAGTATCCTCACAGGTGATAGTGTGAAGGTGGCAGAGAAGGCAGGCACATTACTTGAGAAGATGGTTCCCGATATTACCCGTACTGCAGAGCTCGTACAGGAGATCACCGCCGCCTCAGAAGAGCAGTCAAGTGGCTTAGGGCAGATTAATAGTGCAATGCAGCAATTGGATAAAGTGACCCAGCAGAATGCGGCTGGATCAGAAGAATTAGCAGCAACAGCTGAGCAGATGCAAGCGCAGTCTGCAAATTTACAACAGGTTGTCTCATTTTTCCAATTGACGTCGGTTACAGGGGCAAGGCTTGTGAATGCACCAGTGTTTTCATCTAAGCCTTCGAGAACCTCTGCGTTAACTGCAGATGATGATAATGTTGATGAGTCAAAATTTGAGCGTTTCTAATGACTGGAGTGAGGCATAAAATATGCAACAACAAAATGTAAACAGTGAAAATGAAGGTAGCGTTGCAGGCGATAACATCACGCAATACCTGACATTTATACTGAATACTGAGGTCTATGGAATCAATATTCTTAATATTAGAGAGATTATTGATTATGGGAATGTTACTCGGGTTCCGATGATGCCTGGATTTGTTGCAGGGGTCATTAATCTACGAGGCAGTGTTGTGCCTGTGGTTGACTTGGCACTGCGTTTTTCAGAAAAATCATCAGAAAGGACCAAGCGCAGTAGTATTGTGATTTTGGAGGTTGAATATGAGGAGCAAAAACTAGAAGTTGGCATTACGGTTGATGTGGTGAACGAGGTGCTTGATATTCCATCGAGAGAGATAGAACCAGCGCCTTCGTTTGGCACGAAGATCCGTACAGACTTTATTAGCGGAATGGGTAAGGTCAATGGCCAATTGTTAGTGCTGTTAGATATAGAAAATATTCTCTCGGTTGATGAGTTATCAGCTGTAGGGGAAGTCTCTTTAGTTTAGATCTTTTGTTTAGACATAGTGTGGCTTTTAAATTTTTCATAAACGAGTGAGTGGTAAATCTTACAGATGCTTCAGTATAAAATTACAGATAGTGAATTTAATTCGTTCAGAGCGTTCATTTATGATCAAACGGGTATTAACCTGAGTGATGAAAAAAAGACGCTGGTTATCTCTCGTCTAAGCAAAAGGCTACGTCACTACGCCATTAACACGTTTAAGGAATATTATGAGTTGGTTGTCGCCTCTTCAGAGAGCGGTGAACGCCAAGTTGTAATAGACTTACTTACAACAAATGAAACCTATTTTTTCAGAGAACCTAAACACTTTTCTTTTTTGGAGAAAGAAATCCTTTCGAAATGGAAAGGCGGAAGAACACTCCGGGTCTGGAGCGCTGCTTCATCGACGGGTGAGGAGGCATACAGTATTGCCATGCTGATGGACGATATGCTTGGAAATCATCCCTGGGAGATTTTCGGGTCAGATATCAGCAGTCGTGTACTTAAAACGGCGCAGCAAGGGCACTATCAGTTACAACGTATAGATGGAATACCGAAGGCGTATCTACGTAAATATTGCCTCAAAGGGGTCGGTGAACATGACGGTACGCTTCTGGTTGATAAGACATTACGGAGTAAGGTTACTTTTGCATCAGTGAACCTGAAAAAGCCCTTAGGAAATGTAGGCCTCTTTGATATTATATTTTTACGCAATGTTTTAATTTATTTTGATGTTGAGACTAAAAAACAGATTATTAAACAGCTTGTAGAGAAATTGAAGCCTGATGGTTATTTGTTTATCGGGCATTCAGAGTCATTGAAAGGTATTCATGATGGCTTGGAAACGGTTATTCCCACTGTGTATCGAAAAATTTAAAGAGATAGGCTAAATGAAAGCCATTAATAAGCCTTTTCTCTACCCTGGGGAGTTTTTTTTTGGTGAATCTAATTGTCAGATTCATACCATTCTGGGGTCGTGTATTGCAATTACACTTTGGCATCCGATTCTTAGAATAGGGGGGATGTGTCATTTTGTTCTTCCTGAGAGAGGGAGTAGCAGTGAGCTAATTTGTACGGACTCAGCACTTGATGGACGTTATTTAGGTGATGCGATGGCATTGTTTACTCATGAGGTGGAAAGCAGGGGGACGAACATCAAAGAGTACCACTCTAAGATATTCGGTGGTGGCAATATGATAGTGGGCTCAACGCAGGAAGAGAGTGAATTAATAGGTTCGAAAAATATAGAAGCTGCTATGAATGCTTTATCTGAAAAAGGCATACCACCACTTGTAGCGCATGTTGGAAGTATGGGGCACCGGCGTATTTATTTTGATATAAATACCGGCTATGTATGGGTTAAGCATGAGCCCTTATAAATGGAAAGGGAAAGAGGAAGGGGATGGGGGAGTTAATGAAACTAGATGTACTTATTTGCCATAGAAGTAAATCTGCAGGTGTATTGCTTAGCAATCATTTGGGGGGAGGTAAAGTTATCAATGTTGAGTTGCGTAAAGATATCAAAGCTAGTGTGAAATGTGCGTTTGAATTTCAACCGAACCTCATTGTTGTGGGCAGTTCTTTTGATGATGGCGATGCGGCTAAATTAATCAGTGAACTAAAAAAAGCACCGCCCACAAAGCGTACCCCTATACTAGCAATACCTGATGATGATTCAGATAACTTTACTCTTTCTTGTCATGATGCGGGTGTTGACGGCATTTTGGGCTACCCCTTTAACCCAGAAGATTTCACTAAAACGGTTAATCTTCTGACCCAGTCCGATACAAAAGTAAATTATGTTAATTATGTGATTAATAAAAACCAAAAGATTTTGGTAGTAGAAGATAGTCTTTCTTATCAAAAAATGTACAAGGTATGTATTGACAAGATTGGCTGTAATGCCACTTTTTGTGATAACGGGCAAGAAGCATGGAATGCTTTAAAAGAAGGCCTGGAAGTAGATATGATCATCACTGATGTCATTATGCCTGTTATGGATGGTAAAGAGTTTTCTGCATTAGTACGTAGCAATTTCAAGTACGACAATATTCCATTAATTGTAGCATCAACAATAGAACAGCATTCGACCTTAAAAGACTTCTTCAGCATTGGCATTAATGACTATTTTACAAAACCCCTGGATGATGAAATTTTTGCCTGTAGGGTAAAAGCGCATTTGCATACTCGTCAACTCATTAGGAGTGAAGAGCTTTTAAAGCAGGAACTAGAGTCTTTTAATGACAAACTAAGAGTAAAAGTAAAAGAAAAAACCCGTGAACTTCATGAAGCAAACCTGGAGGTAATTAATAAACTGGCCAAGGTAAGTGAATATAAAGATGATGTGACAGGATCACATATTTTGCGTGTTCGTGCTTATACTGAAGTCATTGCAAGGGCTATTGGAATGACAGAGGAAAAGGCAGAGGCTGTTGGCGTTGGCAGTATTATGCATGATGTAGGTAAAATTGCTATTCCAGATGCGATATTGCAAAAGCCAGGAAAACTGACGGACGAAGAACGCTATATTATGGAACAACATCCTATTTATGGTGAGAGGTTGTTCAGTGATTTACCTTTCTTTAAAGAAGCTAAGCTTATTGCTGGCGGCCACCATGAGAAATGGGATGGTAGTGGTTATCCTAGAAAATTGAAAGGTGAGGATATTCCTATTGAAGCACGACTTGTGGCGTTGTCTGATGTATTTGATGCCTTGCTTTCCCCTCGTTCATATAAAAAGGCATTCACCATAGATGACTCGGTAGACATTATTAAAAAAGGACGCGGTTCTCATTTTGATCCTATGTTGGTAGATTGTTTTTTAGGGTTGATTGAGAACGGTGTAATAGGTGAGATTATGGAGAGGTATCCTTATGAGTATTAGGGTATTTATAGTTGATGATTCAGCCGTTGTAAGAACGGTTCTAACGGCGATGCTGAAAGAAATTTCTGGTATTGATGTTATTGGTACTGCTCAGGACCCTATATATGCGCAAGCAAGGATGGAAAAAGATTGGCCCGATGTAATCATCCTTGATGTAGAAATGCCTCGTATGGATGGGCTTACTTTTTTAAAAAAAATTATGGCAGAGCGGCCTACGCCTGTTGTTATGTGTTCCACACTGACTGAAGAGGGCTCAAAAACATCGTTGCAGGCATTACGCATTGGTGCAATTGATGTGGTTGCCAAGCCGAAAACTAACCTTAAGGTATCATTGTCTGAAGCGTCTCAGGAGCTAGTCTCAGCCATTCGTACGGCAGCAAAAGCCAATATGGCCGCTGCCAAACCTAAAAAAATTATGCCTATTCCTAAGGTGGCGGCTAAACTGACTGCTGACGCTATGTTGAGTAAAGCAACAAACCGTAATGTTCATAAAACGGGCTCATTGATTGCCATCGGTGCTTCTACCGGTGGAACCCAGGCTCTCGAAGCGGTGCTGACCGCGCTGCCAGCAAACACCCCCCCAATTTTGATTGTACAACACATGCCTGAAAAGTTTACTGAGACCTTTGCCAACCGCTTGAATGAATTATGCAAGGTGGAGGTTAAGGAGGCAGAGGATAATGATGCTTTGCTGCCGGGGCGGGTGCTTATTGCTAGGGGAGGCAAACATATGATGCTACATACGACTCAATTTGGCGCTTCAGTGCAGGTGAAGGATGGGCCGCTGGTTAGTCGTCATAAGCCTTCTGTTGATGTGTTATTTCGCTCTGTTTCTAAATATGCAGGCGGTAACGCCCTAGGTATTATTATGACTGGAATGGGCGATGATGGGGCGAGAGGCATTAAGGAAATGCACGATACAGGAGCGAAAACGATAGCTCAAAATGAGGCTACATGTGTGGTTTATGGCATGCCTCAGGAAGCGGTTAAACTAGGGGCTATTGATTATGAAATACCCCTGAACAAAATCCCAGAGATGATTGTTTCTCATAAATAAAGTAGGGATGCAGGCTTGCCTGAATATAGTAAATTGAAACATAAAGCAGATTGTGAAGTGCATGCGCTTGGCGTGATGAAAACGAGTCTTGAAGAACAGTTTCAGGCTAAAGTAACTGACTGGGAGGGGTTTGTTGAATTATTTTCACTAAAAAAACTGGACGCTAATGAAGACTGGGTAAAAGCAGGGGAGCACTGTAGCCAGTTTGGTTTTATTGTTAGTGGTTTGATACGGATTTATTATATTGATCATGCGGGTAATGAGATAAACGAAGGTTTCTATGATAAAGGGCGACTAGTAGGACCTGTAAGTTCAATGGTGAGTAATGAAGCATGCCAATATTATATACAGGCACTGGAGCCTTCAGCGCTGCTAATAGCTGACTATCGAAAATTTCATGAAATAGGCTACGAAAAGCCCGACTGGCTTCGATTTGAAATTAAATTTTTGCAGCAAATATATTTGAGAAGCGCGCGACGAGATGCTCAGTTATTACTCGGTAATGCTGAACAGCGCTATCGTTGGTTTTGCAAAGAATATCCTGATTTAATTAAACGAATACCTCAATATCAAATTGCGTCCTATCTTGGTGTTACGCCAGTAACGCTCTCTAGATTAAGAAAGAAAGGTAGTTAAACGCGCTTATAAACTGAAGAAAAACCGAATATTCCCCCTTTATTTGATAGACTGCCGGTATTAAGCTAATCACGTACCCATATAGAATGAGTTATTCACATTGAAGATTATTAACATACTTTTAATAAATTCAAGAAAGGTAGCATCCTCTTTTGTCTTTATTCTTTTATTATTCCCTTTTTGTCCACCTGCTTTCGGTGAGTCCCCATATTCTTGGTACACCTTTAATATTCCACCATTTGGCTCTATATCTGGTGAGGGAATTGGCTATGAATTGGTCCATGCCTACGCCGAAGCAGGCTTCAATAATAGTATTATTTTGACTAGTCCTGCGCGATGGAAACATGATATGCAAGATCCCGGAAATGATAGATTTTGTAGTTCTGGAAGTTGGATGTTGCCTGAGACGAACCATCGGGTTTATTCCAACTCTATTATCAATACAGTGGACTATGGCGTCGCCGTTCGGCCTGAGATTTATAATAAATTATCAAATAACGGAAAGAAAAGAATTGTTTCCATTTTAGATATTATTGAGGCAACAAAGTCTGCCGGAGATCTGTTTATATTAGACGGTCGCCCCGTGTTTGGGGAAATGAGTGAAATTATTGAAAGAAGTAAAAATGACCATGATACTAATATCAGTTATATGGCGGCTTCGGAAGGGACAATAAGTCTGTTAAAAATGGCAACTATTCCAAATCGGAATATTGATAGTGTGTTAATTTTCCCTGAAGAGTTTCATCTTTTTACAAAAGGGCAAACGAAACAAACTCTAGAGTATTTAATGTTGTTAGAAGGAAGTAACTTTGCTCCCATAAGAGCGAGTTGCCCAAATACAAAGGCAGGTCGAATGATTATTTCTGAAATAAATAAAATGCTAGATGAAGGTTTAAGAGATAAGGCCTTCAAACTTTTTCTAGACGCTTTACCAAACTTTGCAGAAATTAGAGAGCAAGCCACATTTAATCTCTTCGGGTTTTATTCCCCGCAGCTTGCTGCGTATAGAAGGGATGTGTAGAGTGGAGTGATGAGCA
>JQIA01002173.1_pt1 | contig 10500 bp, 7 predicted proteins | sample 811431 | NCBI WGS metagenome assembly JQIA01 (sample SAMN02998118, study PRJNA258478) | marine sediment metagenome | biome: marine; feature: seafloor; material: sediment; isolation source: oil-polluted sediment collected from 3 locations (0.5 km, 0.7 km and 0.9 km)... | place: USA: Gulf of Mexico ... | reverse complement strand
AAATGCTAATTCTTTTGGCAAATCTAACCGTTTAATTTCTTGTGGTTCTTGATTCATTTCACCTTCATAGATGATAAAACGTCTCGCTCTACCAGCATGGCCAGTAATAGTTTTAAAATTTTGACTAGTTACTGCTATTTTCATTTTGCTATCCTTTAACAATCTGTTGTTCATATCAAAATTGATAATTATAACATAATGCGATTTATATTACGGTTTTTAAAGGTATATAAATGTAGGATGCAATGAAGAATGAATTGCATCAATCGTGTGTCTAAATGTGACTCGAAAGATGTAATTCGTGAACTCATTACATCCTACATAAAATTCCCAAGATTACTGTTCCTGACTCATCGAATTAATAAACGTATTGGCCTCTGAAATAGAAACTTCCATTTCTTTAATCAGTAATGCTACATTAGATTGCACCGATACTACCTCATCCTGAATCGATGCAATTGCTCGAGAATTTAGATTATGTTTCAAAAACAAAACTTGATCCCTAAATGTAGTCAACACTGGCTCAATTTTTTTCTCAACCTGCTTCATAACAGTAATTAATTTAGCATAACGAGTTTTAGTTTCAGCTAACTTTTGTTGACTAATACGTCGCATATTATCATTAGAAAACTGTTTAATTTCTGTTTCCCATTCCTTAAATAAAGCTTTAGAAACACCTTCTACAGATTCAATCCGATCTTGTACTTCTTTAGCCTTAGATTCACTACGTTTAAACGCTGCACTAAGTTGATCATACTTTTTCTGCAAAGCATCGCCATCAAATTTTACTACAGAACTGAATTTTTCTAATGCAGATTTAAATTCCTTCTTTGCAGATTCTTGGGAATCCCGAGCTTTTTTAACATCACTAACCAGCAAATCACGTTTATAAACCCCAAATTTTTCCATAGTATAAATACGAGCTGTTTGACAACCAACTAAAAATAATACTGCAACTATAATAAATGCGACTGATAACTTATTTACAAACATAATTTAATCCTATTAAATAAATATTGATAGATTATAAAACATCCAAATTCTGTTGTCTATTAAGCTAGAATTTAGAACTTATAAAGTTGAGGAGATATGAGCATTTTCCAATTGAATATAGAAATGGCAAAAATTGATTTTTGAATTTAATTAAGAATTAATATATTTTACTACACACTAAGAGCAGCTATTGAATTAATTGACTCATGTTCTTCAATTTTAAGAAAATCTTCTAAAGATTCTACAGTTTGTGGTCTTGAAAAAAGATAACCTTGTACATGATTACATTTAGCGGTTTTTAACATAGAAGCTTGAGTTTTATTCTCAACTCCTTCAGCAACAATATTTAAATTAAAGGCTTGACCTAACGCAATAACAGCATAGATAATTTGAGCTGATTTAGAAGAAATATCAATTTCTTGAATAAAACTTTTATCAATTTTTAATGCATCTATAGGAAATTTTTGTAAATAACTTAATGATGAATATCCAGTACCAAAATCATCAATATATAAAAGTACCTCTAAGTTTTTCAATTCATTCAATAATGTTAATGCTTTTTCTGGGTCTTGCATCATGGCAGTTTCTGTAATTTCAACTCGACAGGTTGGACCTTTAATATCATTTTTTTCAATAATATCTTGGATTTGACGTACCAAGCGTGGTTGTTTAAATTGGATTGGTGATACGTTAATATTCATACCTAAGTTTGCATGATGTTGAAATTGAGTTTGCCAATATTTTAATTGTTTGCAGGCAGTTTCAAAAACCCATAATCCTAATTCTTCAATTAAACCAGATTCTTCTGCTAATGGAATAAAAGCATCTGGGGGAATTAATCCTTTCTCTGGATGAATCCACCGAACTAAAGCTTCTAAACCTACAGTATTGCGATTTTCCAATGAAATAATTGGTTGATAATATAAACGAAATTCCTCTCTGTCTAAAGCTTTTCGCAGGTCTGTTTCCATTCTTAGCATGTTGATAACTTTGGTTCGCATACCTGGTTGGAAAATTAAGAATTTACCTCTGCCTTGGTTTTTAGCTTCATACATTGCGGTATCGGCATCCCGTAACATATCGCCAGCATTATTATATTTTAAATTGCTCAACGAAATACCAATACTAGCTGTAGTGCTAAAAGTTTCATTTTTCAGTGTATAAGGTTTACATAGTTGAGTTTGAATTATTTCAACCCGTTTTTTTAATGATTCAAAATTTACAATGTCCATCAGCATAATAGCAAATTCATCACCACCAAAACGAGCAACAATATCATCGCTATGAATTGCGTTTTGTAAACGTTGTGATAATTCAGTAAGCAATTGATCTCCAACAAAATGCCCTAAACTATCATTAACTATTTTAAATCGATCTAAATCAACAAACAATACTGCAAAAGAAACATTTTTAGTAGCAATTAAATTGGTTAGAGTTTTTGTTAAAATTTTAGTGAAAGCAGCTCTATTAAGTAAACCAGTCAGTTGGTCATGAGTCGCATCATGTTGTAATTTTTCTTCATTAAGCTTACGTTCAGTTATATCTTCTACCATGCCTTCGTAATAACAAATTTTTCTATCATCATCACGTACAACTCGTATCGTTTCATTTACCCAAATTACTCGGCCAGTTTTACAATTAGCTTGATATTCAAAATCTGACAAATTAGAACGAGTTTCTAATAAAGTTAAAAACTCTGAATATCGTTCTGAACTAACGTACATTCTATTATCATTGGTTTCAGCATAAATTTGTTCGGCTGATTCATAACCAAATATGCGTACAAAAGCTGGATTAACGCTTAAATAATTGCCATTAGGACTACATTGAAAAATACCTTCAATCGAATTTTCAAAAATATCTCGATACTTCTTTTCTGCTTCTCGCCTAGCTTCTTCAGCAGATTTACGTTCAGTTATATCCTCAATCATATTAATGATAAAAGATTGAGTGGTGTCACGAGCTATTGAGCTACTCTGATTAGTCCATATAATCGTGCCATTTTTACAAATATAGCGTTTGTTAATCTGATAACTATCGTATTTACCAGCTAACATTTTTTCTAGCATAAACTGATCTTCGTGTATATCATCAGGATGAACTAAGTCTTTTAAATATTTACGTTTTAATTCTTGTTCGTGATATCTAAATAAAGTTTGTGACGCTCTGTTACTGTCTAAAACTTCTCCAGTTAAACTAGTTTGCAAAATACCAATAGCAGCTTTATCAAAAATAGCTTGAAAACGTTGACGAGAAACATATAAATCTTTAGTCATCTGTTCTCTAACTTCAATCTCCTTATTTAAAGCTTGATTAGCTGAATAAAGACTTTGCGTACGTTTAGAAACTAATTTATCAGCCCATTGAAACTGAATCAAAATTACATAAATATACCGTGATAAACCTAATGTAAATAAAAATCCCATTCCTAAAACTATCCAAGCATACCAAGTTTGATGAAAAGGAGCTTCGGATGTTTTGGAAAAAGTAATTTGCCACAATCTTCCTCCAATATCTAAATAATCTTGCCATAATTCTTTAGTTGGATCATAAGTGGAAGTTTGATACCAGGTTGGAGAATATAACTTTGGAATACTAGCATTGGAAGTTTTATCAAAAATTTGTAAAACTGCATTAGTTCGTTGTTTACGAATTCGTAATACATTTTCGGCTAAACTGTTTAGTGAAACTACTCCAATGGCAAATCCAATTATGTCATGTCGTCGTTCTGCAACAGTGGAATGAGAAGAATCATTATTTCTATAAACTGGTATAAAAACATTTAATCCTAGTGTTTTTCCCGTATCAGTTAATATTTCAATTGCTCCACTAGCAGTAAATTGACCTGAATCACGAGCGGTTTCTAAAGCTTGTTTTAAAATCTTATTAGAATTAATATCATAATCTAATCTGTTTATATAGTTATTTTTAGATTCGGTAAATTTTACTGGATAATATATATCTTTCTGTTCTACTGCTTGCCTTTTGTTTAATGGGGAAAGTTTCCAAAATGTACTTTCGTTTTCTGTTGTAACTGAAACCCATTCTAATGCCTTAATACCAGAGTGGGTAAGCAAATCACTTTTAACAAACTTAGTAAAATTTTGTTGATTGAAATAGTTATGTACATGGTATAAACCACGAATAGAATTTAAAATATTTTCTAAAGTAATAAAGGTTTGTTGTAATACACGTACATAATCATGTTGTTTTTGATGTATTTCAATAGCTTGTTTTGCTTCCCATTGGTTTACATAAACAAAAGCTGTTAAAGATAGTCCTAATCCAATGATTATAACTAAAAATAGTGAAATATAAGTGTCTTTAATAGATATTTTATGCAACATTTATTGTGATAATATTAATCATATCCAAATTTTAGCAGCTGGAGTTAAATATTATGGAATTCTTTATGTTCCGAAGAAAATACATGTGAATATAAATTAGCAATCCATTGTTTACCTTCTTGAGTGACTCGTAAATAATGTAAAGCATTTTGAATATAGCTACTTACAATTCCCCAATAAAATGAAGGGTATTTAACTCGTAAATCATAAGGAGAATAATAACCTAACTGTTCATTTATTCCAATTTCTTGAAATTCATAAAATAATGTAGGCAATTTACGTAAATAATGTGGATCTGCTAGTTGACCAATCAAATCTGCTGCTCTTACTAAACCTGGATAAGAAGAAGTACTTTGGTGATCAGTATCATCTGGTACCGGAAAGCGAGTTAATTCTATATTAGCAGCGATTACTTCAGCGTCAATAATAGGGTTTCCTCCAAAACGTTCTCGAATGAAAAGCTTACCTCTATCTACGTGATAAGGTGACATTGAGGCATCAGTTGCTCCTTGTGGCAAAGTTACCATCTCATTCTTGATTCCAGTAGTATAACGTCCACTATTGTCATCCCGACATATTCCACGCACATGACCTATATCATGGCATAATAAAGAAATTATAAAATTCAGCCAGTCCCTGTGAGATACTCCACCTTCACGAATATGTTTACCTCGTAAAATTTCTTGACCAACTAAAGTTACCATAATAGTATGTTCCATATTATGATACATTGCATCACTGTTAGCAAAATGTTCTAAAGCCATACGCCCAGCCCAAGAAATAATCTCACTATTGCTTGCCTCTAGTTCACCATAATTGCGTCTATAGGCTTTATCAAGTTGTTCAACAAAACCATCAATCACTAATTCAGTAGGATTAAACATTTTATAATACCCTAATTAATATTTTAGTTAGAATTATATAGTATTGTAACTAAATTGTTAAATACTTATAAAATTTTAATATATACTTCTTTATGAAATAATATATAATTATCTTAGTTTTTTAAATAGTTTGCGGTTCATTAAAATTAGTTTTTAGAGCTTTATGGTGTTTCTAAATTATACAAAATATAATAACTTTTCAAATTATAACCTAAAATACTTTGAAATACACGAATTTTATTCTTTCTGAATAGGTATTTTAGATGATGTTGGAATTTCAAAGTGATATGAAGGTTTACCGTTCAGATAATTGAACTTCATTGTCAGAATTAGAATTCACAGAATGATATAATTTATAATATTTCCAGAATAAATAAAGTGCAGAAAAGATATAATAGAGAAAATTTAGAATTACGTAAGCTTTCTGCGTAATATCAGTTAATTAAGAATTATAAACTACTATAAAATAGCCATAAAATTATGCCAGAACTTACTCTACCAATAACAGGAATGACCTGCACGAACTGTTCTAATACAGTTGAACGTAATTTAAAAAAAATACCTGGTATTACAGAAGTTAACGTAAATTATGCTTCTGAACAGGTAACTTGTTCGTTTGATGCTAAATCATTACAAATTAAAGATATTATTACTAAAATTGAATCTATAGGTTATGCTGTACCAATTACTAAAATTGAATTAGCTATCACTGGGATGATGTGTGCTAATTGTGTTAGTACAGTGGAACGAACTTTATTGAAAAAAACTCCTGGAATTATAACTGCTAACGTTAATTTTGCAACTGAAACAGCCGTTATAGAATATCTACCAAATCAAACCAATCCCAATAATATTAATAATGCAATTAAGCGAGCTGGTTATGAAGTTGTTACGACTAATATAGAAGAAACTAAATCTAATGAAGTAATTGAGCAAACTTATAAATTTTGGTTAGGAGTAGCTTTTACTTTACCTTTATTTTTGCTTAGCATGGGACGAGATTTTAATTTATTAGGTGTTTGGAGTCATGCTAGTTATGTTAATTGGCTGATGTTTTTGCTGGCTGTACCAGTGCAATTTTATGTAGGTTGGGACTATTACATTGGTTCATATAAATCTCTGAAAAATCGAGCGGCTAATATGGATGTATTGGTTGCTATGGGTTCATCAGTAGCATTTTTTTATAGTGTAACAGTGTTATTAAATACCAATTTGGGCGAACATGTTTATTTTGAAACTGCTGCCATGATTATCACCTTGATAAAACTAGGTAAATTACTAGAAGTTAAGGCCAAAAGTAAAACTGGCACAGCTATTAAAAAATTGATTGGTTTACAGGTTAAAACCGCTAGAGTGATTCGTAATGAGGTGGAAAGTGATATTGCAATTGAATCGGTTATGGTTGGTGATATTGTTATCGTACGACCTGGAGAAAAAATACCAGTTGATGGCAAAGTAATTAAAGGCAGTTCCTCAGTTGATGAAAGCATGTTAACAGGGGAAAGCTTACCAATTCAAAAACAACCTGATGATATGGTTATTGGAGCTACTTTAAATCAGCAAGGTTTATTAAAAATAGTTGCAACTAAAGTTGGTTCTGAAACTGCCTTGGCTCAAATTATTCGTTTAGTTCAAGAAGCACAAGGTAGCAAAGCTCCAATTCAACATTTAGCTGATAAAGTAGCAAGTATTTTTGTGCCAACTATTATTATAATTGCCATTATTACCTTATTAATATGGTGGTTAGGAGTTGGAACTGATTTCACCACAGCAATGATTAGAATGGTAGCTGTTTTAGTAATAGCTTGTCCCTGTGCCTTGGGATTGGCTACTCCAACTGCAATTATGGTTGGAACTGGTAAAGGAGCAGAACAAGGAATTTTATTTAAAAATAGTGAAGCTCTTGAACAAGCTCATAAATTAAAAACTATTGTCCTAGATAAAACTGGTACTATTACTAATGGCAAACCAACTGTGACAGATATTATTACGTTAGCCAAATTGACAGAAGATGAAATTTTACGATTAGCAGCTTCAGCCGAACGTGGTAGTGAACATCCACTTGGTGAAGCAATTGTACAAGCAGCTATTACCAAACAACTTCCCTTAACAGAACCACAGCAGTTCACTGCAATCAGTGGCCAAGGTATTGTTGCTGTGATAGAAAGTAAGAAAATATCTGTAAGTAAACTGCTTAATATTCCAGATAATCTTACAAATATAGCAGATAAGCTACAAAATGAAGCCAAAACTGTGATGCAAATAACTGTGGATGATAAATTAGTAGGTTTAATTGCAGTGTCTGATACAGTGAAAATAAGCTCACAAGAAGCTATTGCCACAATGCAAAATTTGGGTTTACAAGTAGTAATGTTAACTGGTGATAATAAAGCTACTGCAATGGCGGTTGCTAAACAAGTAGGAATTACTCAAGTAATAGCCGAAGTTTTACCAGAACAAAAGAGCCAAACGATAAAACGGTTACAAAGTGAAGGTTTAGTTGCAATGGTTGGAGATGGAATCAATGATGCTCCAGCTTTAGCTCAAGCCGATGTTGGGATTGCTATTGGTACTGGTGCTGACGTAGCGATGGAAACGGCTGATATTACTTTAATGCGAGGAGATTTGCGTTCTGTATCTGAAACAATTATTCTCAGCAAAGCAACTATGCGAATCATTAAACAAAATTTATTCTGGGCATTTGGTTACAATGTATTATTGATTCCAATCGCAATGGGTATATTATATCCTTTCACTGCTGTGCCAATAATGTTGCGCTCTTTACATCCAGCTTTAGCAGCGGCAGCTATGGCATTTAGTAGTGTTTCGGTAGTCACTAATAGTTTACGCTTACGCCGATTTAAATAATTAGTGAAATATGTTCATAAAAATATGGTAGAATCATTGCCAAATAGCTTCCAAAAAAATTTATTATTAAGAATAAACCATTGAATTTTAAAATGTCTCAGCCAACTAAAATTAATATGCCAGAAATTGTTGTAGAAATAAATAACTTACGCACCCAATTTGGTAATACAGTTATCCACGATAAATTAAACTTACAAATTCAGCGGGGTGAAATTATAGCAATAATTGGTGATAGTGGGGTTGGTAAATCAATGTTGATACATGAAATAATCCTATTAGAACAACCAGTAGCTGGTTCTATTAAAGTATTTGGCATTGAAGTATTAAATTTAAATGAGAAACGTTCATTATGGTTACGTCGCCATTGTGGAATGATGTTTCAAAACGGTGCTTTATTTAGTTCTTTAACTGTTGCTGAAAATATAGCTGTCCCATTGCGTGAACATACCCATTTAAGTAAACGTTTAATTGAAGAAATTGTTCATTTTAAAATTGCGTTGGTTGGGTTGCCAATCAATGCTAGACACAAATATCCAGATCAGTTAAGTGGGGGAATGACAAAACGAGTCGCAGTAGCTAGAGCCTTAGCTTTAGACCCAGAAATACTATTTTTAGATGAACCAACTGCTGGTTTAGACCCTTCTGGAGCTGGAGCTTTTGATAAACTTATCGTAAAATTGACCGAGTCATTAGGTTTAACTGTAGTAGTAGTCACTCATGATTTGGATTTATTGTGGGAAGTTACTGATCGGGTTGCAGTATTAGCAAATAAACAGGTTTCTGCTATTGCTCCAATGCGAGAATTAATTAAACTTGAGCATACTTGGATTCAAAATTACTTTCAAGGTTCACGTGGACGAGCCGCACAACAATTATAAAAGATATATAGTAATGTACAAGATTAAAGACAAGGCATGCCTTGTCTCTACGTTATAATATTACTACAACTATACATGATTATTTGGCTTTCATTATTTAGGAAAGATGTCTATTCTTTCTTTTCTTAATTTTGGGTGGACTGAGTAATTACCTTTATTATTCAAGGAAGTTGTATTTTTTAATACACTGAATTAGTTCCAACTTGGCATTGTTTAAAACGTTTATAGCTCCATTGATATTGGCTACAACAATCTTTTACACATTGCTCAACTCCTTTATTAAGAGCAGTACAGGCAAGTTCTAAATCAGAAGAAGCAATATTTATTGGGGCTGGTAAAAAATGAATATGAAAACTTTGCTCTGTCCGTTCGGCATAAGTAAAAATTACTTTAGCACCGGTTTTCTGAGCTAAACGAGCAACTAAACTCATCGTATAAGCGGAAACTCCAAAAAATGGAGCAAAGACTCCACCACTATTGGGTACTTGGTCTGGTAAAATTCCAGCAATTTCTCCATGACGTAAAGCTTGTAATAATGAACGTACTCCTTTTTTATCAGTGGCTACAAATTTACCACCAGCCCGTTCCCGAGCTGTATGAATAAGTTTATTTAAACCGATTAATTTAGGAGGACGATATAATGCTGTCAAAGGATAATGAGCAGAAGCATATAAACCAGCCATTTCCCAAGCTCCTAAATGCGGAGTTAGCAATATTACTCCTTTACCTTGTTGTAAGGCTTGTTGTAAACAGCTTTCATTACTAACTTTTACTATTAATTTTAGTACTTTATCTGGTTTATTTAACCATAATATTCCCAGTTCACTGAAAGCTTTACAAGTCTCAATCAAACTTTGGTTAACTAAAATATTTTGTTCAGTTACAGAAAGTTGAGGAAAACACAAGTTTATATTAGTACGAGTTACTTGAGTAATACGAAGTTTATGGTATTTAGCCATTTTATGGCCTAAAATAGTAGCAATTTTATATACTATTTTTAATGGCAACCAAGATAATATGTGTAAAAATCCCTTGATTAATAAAGCTCGCATTTAGTCTTTGTCTGTAGATGTTGATTCGTCTGCTGCCTTACTAGGAAGCATTATTTTTAATAATAGTAGTAGAGGAAGAGTTCCATGCATAATCAGATCAAATATATCAATTGGGCGAATTAGATTACCTTGAAACAACATCCTAAGTTTTTCCAATAAATGTGGTTCTGGGACAAAAGGTGCTAATCCTAAAGTTAATGAGCCGATTATAAGTATATTCCAAGGGATTTTATCCAATTTTACTCTCCATATTTTTTATCTCTTTCCAAATGTAACAGATTACAATCATACCAAATAATATTTTTTTGAATTTGATTAACTTATGTTAATTAACAATTATAGAATTAAGAATTGCTATATCATAGCTAGATTTAATTCCTCTCATATTGTAACATCGTAACTAATATTAATAATATGTCAAGTTTTACTTACAATAAAGGTATTTACTAATGTCACTTGGCCCTTTGATGATAGATTT
>JQIA01002172.1_pt1 | contig 10501 bp, 10 predicted proteins | sample 811431 | NCBI WGS metagenome assembly JQIA01 (sample SAMN02998118, study PRJNA258478) | marine sediment metagenome | biome: marine; feature: seafloor; material: sediment; isolation source: oil-polluted sediment collected from 3 locations (0.5 km, 0.7 km and 0.9 km)... | place: USA: Gulf of Mexico ... | reverse complement strand
TCATTAATTAAGTCACCTTTGTTCATGCTTGCAATCTCCTTTAATAATTGGCGTTAAATCACAATAGCTCTTTAAAAAACCTAAAACCCGAAACAAAAAATCAATATAGAACTTATGATTTACTAATAGAGATATGGAATAATATCTCAGAGATAATTACAAAAAATTTGCAGAAGGTTTAATAACAACCCTTTGCGAGTTAAAACTACTTATTTGATTCATTTGTGTCAAGCACTAAATGAATATTTTTTTAAAAAAAACATGAGTGGAAACATTTCGTAACCCTTGTTAACATTGAAATTTCACTTCCTCACACATAATAACGTAAGTTTTACTAATATTAGTGTGTTTTGTTAAACAGCTTACTTGTGTAATTAAAACAGGTGTGTATGTTTGTTTTCTGATTTGTGTGAAAAATGTTTCACGCTGATAAGCCCCTGTTTTACTTGTGATACCGAATTAAAAAATATTAAACACCTGGTGGATATAAAAAAAAGAATTATTTTTTAGGATTTAGTGCCTTTTTAGCCTCATCGCTGCTTTCATAAATATGAGGAGCCACATTTCGGTTCCGAAGCGCATTACCCAGTTTAAGTCTTAAAAAAGCACTGGTTGTGTAGCGGGTTACACCGGAATAATATTTTTTGACCAGGGTATCTACCATTGATGTGTATTTGTCTATTAATTCGGGTAGGATTATAAAATTGTCGTAGTTTACAATTGTAAAGACTTTCTTATCTAATGATGAAAGTTTTTTTACAACCATATTATATATCTTGCTTATATCTTCTTCGGAAGAAATTTCAAGTCCTTCAAAATTTACAAAAAACAGGTTCTGCGAATTGTCGTAATTCAGACGCTGGTCCAGTGAAACATTTAGAATCATTTCCTTTAAGCCGATTGGCCCGGGTCTGAATATTCGCTCATCCATCAATTTAACGCTGTTTTTTACGATAGGCTTAAAATCCATGTGCGCAAGTATATCCTTGTCAATATCAATTCCGGGAGCTATCTCAATAAGTTCCATGCCATTTTTTGTATACGAAAAGACACATCGCTCTGTAATAAACAAAACAGGTTGCTTGTTCGAAACGGCGAAATCTCCGCTGAACGTAATTTGTTCCACCTCACTTACAAACTTTTTAACCTCTCCTTCTTTTTTTATTGAGAGCCCTCTGTTATTTATTTCAGGTATAAGTCCTTTTGCTGTAAAGGTGCCGACAAATACGATTTTTTTTGCATTCTGGCTAATATTTATGAAACCGCCTGCTCCGGCAATTTTGGGCCCAAATTTACTGACATTTAAATTGCCTTTTTTATCTGCCTGGGCAAGCCCCAAAAATGCAATATCAAGGCCGCCCCCATCATAAAAATCAAACTGTTCGGGTTGGCCGATGATAGCCTCAGCATTTGTACCTGCGCCAAAGCTAAGCCCACCTGCGGGTAATCCGCCAATAAGTCCTGGTTCAGCAGTTAAAGTTATATATTCAAGGATTTTTTCTTCATTTGCGATCTGGGCTATGCCTTCCGGCATACCAATCCCAAGATTTGTAATGCAGTTCGCACGAAGTTCAAAAGCGGCTCGTCGTGCTATAATTTTCCTTTCATCCAGTGGCATTGGCATTATGGATTGCATAGGTACTTTGATTTCAGAGCTAAAGGCAGGATTGTATGCAGTTGCAAATGTCTGCATATGGTTTTCAGGTTTTGATATTACAATACAGTCAACAAGTATTCCCGGGATTTTGACCATTGTGGGGTTCAGGGAGCCCGGCTCTGCAATACGTTCTACCTGAACAATAACAAACCCACCTGAGTTTTTAGCCGCAGTTGCTATTGCAAGAGATTCCAGGGTAAGAGCCTCTTTTTCCATTGTCACATTGCCGTTTGTATCTGCTGTTGTTCCTCTGATAACAGCGATGTTTATTGGTATGGTTTTATAGCTTAAATAATCTTTGTTATCAAAAGATATAAGCTCAACAATGTCATCAGTGGTTTTTTCATTCAGTTTACCGCCTTCAATTCTGGGATCAACGAACGTATGCAGGCCAACTGTGGTGATCGTTCTGGGCTTACCGGCTGCAATATCTCTGTACATGTGTGATATTACACCCTGTGGTAAATTGTATGCTTCCAGATGATTATCTCTTGCCAGTTGCTGCAGTTTTGGGACAAGGCCCCAGTGGCCACCGATGACTTTTTTCAGAAGGCCTTTATGTCCCAGATGGTTTAACCCTTTCTCTTTTCCATCACCCATGCCGGCAGCATAGATCAAAGTTAACTCGGAAGGTGCTCCGTCTTGTTTAAAACTTTTTTCAATTTGTATGGCAATCTCTTCCGGAAAACCGATTCCGACAAATCCCCCAAAGGCAATCGTGTCACCTGGTCTTATAACCTTGACAGCTTCTTCGGGTGATACTACCTTTCCTTTTCTTGCCTTCATTGGCGTCAGAGATGACAGCATCGGGTGTAGATTTTTATTTTTCATTGACGGGTTTCTCCATCTTTATGTGGTGAATAATATAGAATTTTTTTTGCTTTGCGTTTATTTTTAGTGTAAAATAATAATCTCATTTATTAAATAAAGAAGCAATTTTTAAAAGCTTGTCGACTGTACGTTCTGAAAAAAGTATCTCGTCTGAAGAATTGAAAAATATTATATCAGGAAGATCATATGGATGCAAACCTTGTAAATCCATTTATTGAAGCGACATTAAATGTACTTGAAACCACAGCTTCTACCGAGGCAAGTGCAGGTACACCTTATATTAAGACGGAGCCTACGGCTTCCGGGTCAATAACCGGTGTTATCGAACTGTCGGGTGAATTTAAAGCGACAATTGCTGTGAGCTTTAATAAAGAGGGGATTCTGGCTATTGTTTCAAAGATGTTTGGTGAGGAGTTATCAGAACTTAATGATGAAATTAAAGATGCTGTTGGGGAAATCTCCAATATGATTTCCGGGCAGGCTACAAATAGCATTGCCGGGTTGGGCGACTCCTTAAAGGCAAAGCTCTCAACTGTAATTCTCGAAGAGAATCATACCATACCCCATATAGGCCGTTTTCCAGTCGTTGCTTTTCCCTTTACGATACCATCCGGTGCCTTTACCATCGAGCTTTGTTTTAAAAAATAAAATCCGGGTGCCGGTTTTATATTGTGTATAAATTAAGGTACCAGTAGATCAGCGCCTCACCGAAAAAAAGATAAAGAACCGCACCTGCGGAAAGAAAAGGGCCAAACGGTATAGCCAGTTTTAAATTATTTCTTGTAATAACCATTAAGCAAAGACCTATAACCGTTCCCAGTGCAGACGATATAAAAATTGTAAATAATACCCCCTTAAAGCCTATCAGGGCGCCAATCATTGCCAGTAGTTTGACGTCTCCAAATCCCATACCCTCTTTTTTTGTGATAAATTCATAGGAAAGCGCTATAACAAGCAATGAACCGCCACCTGCAAGTACGCCATATGTTGATTTTAGGAGTGCGTCTGTCAGTGATAGATTTGGCAGGAATAGTGCCAGGATGAAAAAAACCGGAATTCCTGGGATGGAAATGACGTCCGGAATAATCTGGAGGTCGATATCTATGAAGGTAATGACAATCAGGGTAGATATAAAAGTAAGGTAAATGAAAAATTCAATAGAAATACCGAATTTCTGGTATGTCAGAAACCACATAATTCCTGTAAAAATTTCAATCAAAGGATATCGGATTGAAATCGGAATTCTGCAGACCCTGCACTTACCGCCTAAAAGGACATAGCTGATGACCGGGATGTTGTCGTAGCTTTTAATTTTTGCTTTGCACCGCGGGCATGTTGATGGGGGGGTGACTAAAGATAATGATTCAGGAATCCTGAAAATACAGACATTTAGAAAGCTGCCGATACATAATCCGTAAATGAAAACAATAATTCCGAGTGGTAGTTGGTCTGGCATTGATAATCCTGAAATCTATATGGTTTGTGTTTTAATTCTTACTGGTAAACAATAATGAAGATAAGATTAATACTATCTTTACATTAATCTATGGATTATTGCTCAGTAAAAAAAATAAAATAGTCAATAAATAGTAACTAAAGATAAATTGCAAAAAAATCAAGTCAGATGTTGTAAAAGACGAAAAGTGCTATATATTATAGAATATTATTTTCAATATAAGGAAAATAGAAATATTTTTTATAAATTTCAGGAGAAAAAATGGCTCAAACTGATAATGATGACCTCATAAATATTATAGAAGATGATACCAGTGAATTTGAGATTCCGGAAGTGCTCCCGATGATGCCGGTAAGGGATGTTGTAATATTTAATGATATGCTCCTTCCATTATTTATTGGGAGGGAAAAATCATTGAGTGCTGTTAATGAGGCTTTGGAAAAAGATAAATTTTTATTTCTTGTGGCTCAAAAGGACTCATCAGTTGAGGATCCTGAGTCAGATGAAATATTTAATATTGGAACAATTGTTAAAATACTTAGAATTCTGAAACTTCCTGATGGAAGAATGAAAACGCTTGTTCAGGGTATCGGAAAAGGTAAAATTTTACGCTATTTGAAAAAGAAAGCATATTATCAGGTAAAGATTGACATTATACCGGATGATGAAGACCTTGACGTTGATCTTGAAGTGGAAGCATTGATGCGTAATGTCTGTGAGCAGAGTGAAAAAATTCTTGCTTTGAGAGGCGAGTTGAGTGGCGAAATCACAACAATTCTTGGAAGTATTGAGGTTCCCGGTAAACTTGCAGATCTTGTTGCATCCAATTTAAGGTTGAAGGTTGATGAGGCTCAGACTCTTTTAGAAGAATCAGATCAGGTTAAAAGACTGACTAATATTAATGAACTTCTTGCGCGTGAAGTCGACCTATCTACTGTTCAGGCTAAAATTCAGACAGATGTACGCGATGAAATTTCAAAGAATCAACGTGATTATTTTCTTCGGGAACAGGTAAGGGCTATTCATAAAGAGCTCGGCGAACTCGATGAAAAAATGATCGAGATTGATGAATATAAAAAGAGTGTAAAAAAAGCAAAAATGCCGGAAGAGGCTAATAAAGAAGCGCTTAAACAATTGCGACGCCTTGAGCAGATGCATCCGGATTCATCCGAAGCTTCAATTGTAAGAACATATCTGGACTGGATGGTTGAGCTCCCATGGAATAAGGCTACCAAAGACTATCTGAATATTCCAAATGCTAAAAAACAACTTGAAAAAGAACATCATGGCCTGGATAAAATTAAAGACAGGATTCTTGAATATCTCAGTGTGAGAAAGCTTAACCCGGATATGAAGGGGTCCATTCTGTGTTTCGTAGGACCTCCTGGTGTCGGTAAAACCTCCCTTGGGCAGGCGATTGCACGAGCTATGAAACGTAAGTTTGTACGGATTTCTCTGGGCGGTATTCGCGATGAAGCTGAGATAAGAGGGCACAGAAGAACATATATTGGTGCCTTACCCGGAAGAATTATTCAGGGCCTGAAGCAGTGTGGTACCAATAATCCGGTTTTCATGATGGATGAAGTTGACAAAGTTGGGTCGGATTATCGTGGTGACCCATCGTCTGCTCTCCTTGAAGCCCTTGACCCGGAACAGAATACTGATTTTAGTGATCATTATCTTAATCTGGCTTTTGACCTGTCGAAGGTTATGTTTATTTTAACGGCAAACCAGATTGATACGATACCTTCCGCGCTGCTGGACAGGATGGAAATAATTCATCTTTCCGGATATACACCTGATGAAAAACTGGTTATTGCTGAAAAATATCTGCTACCGCGCCAGGTTAAGGAAAACGGTCTGAAAAAATCTAATATTTCATTTAGTACAGGATCTATTGAAAGTGTTATTGATGTTTATACTGCTGAAGCCGGAGTTCGAAACCTTGAGCGTGAACTTGGAAAGGTCTGCAGAAAGGTTGCACGAAAAATTACTGAGGGTGAAACAGTCAAGACCAAGGTTGTTAAATCCAGTCTTCCAAAATTTCTTGGACCCCCCAAATATTTAAGAGAGATGGAGAACGATGTCCCCGAGCCTGGCCTGTCAACCGGTCTTGCATGGACTCAGATAGGTGGTGAGGTTCTGTATATTGAAACAACGCTGATTCATGGGAAAGGGGAGTTGACGATTACCGGTCAGTTGGGTGATGTCATGCAGGAATCTGTAAGGACCGCTGTGAGTTATGCGCGGCAGAAACTCGATACAATCGGGTTTGCTGACACCTTTGAAAATAATGATATCCATATACACGTGCCGGCCGGGGCTACACCTAAAGATGGTCCGTCAGCAGGGATTGCAATTGTTTCATCGATTATTTCAGCTGTAACAGGTAAGAGTGTTAAAAAAGAAGTGGCAATGACAGGGGAGGTTACCCTGTTAGGTCGGGTGTTGCCGATTGGTGGGTTGAAGGAAAAAGCGCTTGGCGCTATGCGAGCTGATATTAAAACAATAATTTTTCCGGAAAAAAATAAAAATGATCTTGTTGAAATTCCGGCGAATGTTAAGAAGAATATTCGTTTTATTCCTGTAAAGAATGTTGAAGAAATTTTTTCAATAGCAATTGAGGGATATTCCGACCTGGCTGAGAAGAAAACAAAAAAACGGAAAAAGAAGTGAGCGTAAATGAAAATTCTTGCAGTTGATACAACAGCTTCAAGCTGTAGCATTGCAATCCTTGAAAATACAGTTACTCTCATCGATTTGACGTTGCATAATCGTGAAACACACTCCCGGTATCTGTTAGATTCCATAGATAGTGTTTTGAATAAAGCAGAACTTGATATAAACGATATTGACTGTTTTGCCGTGGCAAAGGGGCCTGGTAGTTTTACAGGCCTAAGAATAGGGCTTGCAACTGTAAAGGGGTTTGCGGCATCAACTGGGGCTAAGGTTGTTGGTGTTTCATCACTAAAAGCTCTGGCTGCAGGAGTGAAGACCGACGCTCAGCATATCTGTGCTGTTATCGATGCCCGAAAAAATGAGGTGTATGCTGCCATGTTCAGGTGTGGAAGGCAGGGGCTTGAAGCAGTTTCGGAAGAGCTTGTTATTTCTCCTTATGATCTGGCACAGAAAGTAAACGGTAAAACTGTTTTTGCCGGGACAGGCGCAGTCGTTTACAAAGATATAATTCAGGAGGTAGTTGGTGCTGATGCTGCTTTTTGTGATGAGATATATAACCATATTAATGCAGTAAATATTGGGACGTTGGCTATAGGAGGCTATGAGAATTCATTTTCTTCAAATATGAATGTTCTGCCTGACTATATTCGAAAATCAGATGCCGAAATCGGATTGGAAAAAAAGTTAATCAAATAAAACTGTTTAAATTGTTTACAACACCAGTGAAATAAATTAATAAAATGCAGTTTGTTTGACAATGCCGGTATCATTATGATAGAAGCATTCTATTGTTTTAATTTTATTTGGATGGATAAATGAATAAATATTCTTGGCCTGAAAAACCTGGGATGACGGCTTTTCCGATTGCCCGACCCGGTTTTGTTTTTATTGGAGCTGCTGCTTTCGCAACTGTTTTGCTTGCTGCAACGGGGTTTTGTACCTTATCTTTAATTAGCCTGTTTTTAACCTTTTTTATCTGCTTTTTCTTTCGGGATCCTGACAGGGTTATTGAAAATAAAGAAGGAGCTATCTCTTCGCCTGCAGATGGCAAAGTTATTTTTGCAGAATTAACTGACGAAAATCCTTACTTTGAAGGGCCGTGTAAAAAAATAAGCATATTCATGTCAGTGTTTAATGTCCATGTGAACCGAATACCCTATAACGGGACAATTACTGATATTCAATACTTTCCTGGAAAGTTTGTAAATGCCAGCCTTGATAAGGCGTCTGTTGAAAACGAAAAAAATGCTCTTATTATTGAAACAGAAACCGGGGAAACATTTGCAACGGTTCAGGTTGCAGGTCTGGTTGCAAGGCGAATTATCTGTGGTGTTCAGCCAGGAGATAGTGTTAAGAGGGGTACTCGATTTGGTTTGATTTGTTTTGGGTCAAGGCTTGATATGTATCTACCTGTAGATACCGAATTATCTGTTAAGACAGGTGAAAAAGTTCAGGCCGGCACTACCATACTGGGGTATATGAATGAAAAATGAAGAAAAGATGTCCAGAAAAGATAAGTTTAAGCGCGGTATTTATATTTTGCCGAATGCATTTACTACTTTAAATCTGTTTTGCGGGTTTCTGGCTGTTGTTTATGCGATGGACGGTGAATTTCATTTTGCCGCTATGGCGATTCTTGTAGCCTGTATTTTTGATTCTCTTGATGGCAAAGTGGCACGTGCGACAAATACAACAAGTGAATTTGGTATACAATACGATTCTCTTGCAGATCTTATTTCGTTTGGTATAGCTCCGTCATTGATGATGTATTTATGGATTCTAAAGCCAATGGGAAGAATTGGCTGGCTTGCGGCTTTTCTTTTTACCACATGCGGGGCATTGCGACTTGCGCGATTTAATACGATGGCAGAAGAAACACCCAGTGCGCATTTTCTTGGGCTACCTATTCCGGGTGCTGCGTCCATGATTGCTGTGATAGTTCTTTTTTCGGTGAAAAATTCAGTACCGACTGAATCGTTCAGGATCGGATATCTTTTAACAATTTATATACTTTCATTTCTTATGGTAAGTTCTATTAAATATCCGAGTTTTAAAAAGTCAGCGCTTTTTCAAAAGAGGCGATTCAGCTCCCTTGTTGGTGTAGTCCTTGTTTTTACACTGATGGTGCAAAATCCACCTTTAATGTTGTTTTCTGTCGGATTAATTTATGTTGTTATCAGTCCGATTCTGTCATTTCTTTTTGATATCAAAAATAAACATAATGAGAAGGTTAAAAATTTATAAGATATAGATTTTTTTCTAAAAATAGTTTATACTGTTTTGCCTGAATTTGATGGTCTCTGTTTGTTGATCGCAGGTCGTCAATGTTTAAGGTTTAATTATCAGGAGCCTAGCAACTTGGGATGGTAAATCCTTTCAGTTGCTTCTTCAGTTTATCATTGTTAGGAGTCGAATTTTGGAAAGAGTACCAATTACTGTTGACGGTTTTGAGATTTTAAAAAAAGAGCTTGTACAACTTAAAACTATTGAACGACCTGAAAATATTAAATCAATTGAAATTGCCAGGGCACATGGCGATCTTTCTGAGAATGCAGAATTTGATGCAGCGAAAGAAAGACAGGCCTTTCTTGAGGCCAGAATTAACGATCTTCAGTATAAAATAGGTAATGCGGAAGTTATTGATCCTACAAAACTACCGACTGATAAAATAGTCTTTGGGAGTACTTTTATCCTTGAGAATATTGATTCCGGTGAAGAGGTGAAATACCAGCTTGTTGGTCAGGAAGAATCTGATATTAGTAAAGGGCGGATTTCAATATCCTCTCCTCTTGGAACAGCAATCCTTGGTAAAGAGCCTGGAGATGAAGTGACTATTCAGGCGCCGGGTGGTAAACGGGAATATGAACTAATTGAAATTAATAATAGCTGAAATATATATGTAAACCGGAGGTTCTATTGGCACGAGTAACTATAGAAGATTGTCTTGATAAAATACCAAATCGTTTTAAACTTGTACATGCTGCTGCAAAACGTGTACGTCAGTATCGTGAAGGAGCTGAGCCTCTTTTAAAAAATACTTTAAATGAAGAAGTTGTAACAGCGCTTCGTGAAGTAGCTGCAGGGAAAGTATTTGTAAAGGATTCTGAGACTGATACAGAATAGCTTTTCATTGCAGAAAAATACCAAAATATATAAAAATATTACACGGCAGATGAATAAAGCTGTTAATAAGTACCATCTGCTTTGTGACGGAGACAGGATCGTTGTTGGGTTATCTGGGGGTAAAGACAGCCTGACGCTCCTGTTTATGCTTTCAGAAAGACTGAAAAGGGTACAGTTTAAATACGAGTTTTTTCCTGTTTATATTGATCCTGGTTTTGACGGAAGTTATGGTGTTGAGCTCGAAGAGTATTGTTTAAGCATGGGGTTTAATCTAATCTGGGAAAAGTCGGATTTCGGTGTTCAGGCACATAGCGCTGAAAACCGTAAGAATCCCTGTTTTTTATGCTCCAGGTTAAGACGAAAACGCCTCTTTGAAATTGCAGATCAATTAGGCTCCACAAAACTTGCTCTTGGACATCATAAAGATGATATTATTGAAACGCTTTTCATTAATATGTTCTACTCTGGTCGTATCGGTACCATGGTGCCAAATCAGATGCTGTTTGATAATGCATTCCAAATTATCCGCCCGTTAGCATATGTCGATGAAGAGGATATTATAAAGTTTGCAAAAGAACGTGATTTTCCAGTCTTCACAAATCCCTGCCCATCTGCAGAAATTTCCAAACGCAAAGAGATAAAAGACCTCTTGAATAACCTTTATCAAGTGAATAGTAATATCAAGGGAAATATTTTCAGGTCAATGTCTCAAGTTAATGAAGAGTATCTGTTGACATAATTATAAAACTCTGCTT
>JQIA01002171.1_pt1 | contig 10502 bp, 6 predicted proteins | sample 811431 | NCBI WGS metagenome assembly JQIA01 (sample SAMN02998118, study PRJNA258478) | marine sediment metagenome | biome: marine; feature: seafloor; material: sediment; isolation source: oil-polluted sediment collected from 3 locations (0.5 km, 0.7 km and 0.9 km)... | place: USA: Gulf of Mexico ... | reverse complement strand
GCGTCTTCTGCTTCCAGCTGAAAACGTTTTCCCGGTCGCAAAAAGAGCTTGGGCATCGGTGAAGACTCAACAACAAAATGATCCTGTCGCTCACCATCACCGATCTGAAAGGTAATATAGGCTCCGGAAATAAGCGTTTCCAGATTTTTGATCCCGCTGAGGGAAACCCGAGGGCGGACAACCCAGAATTTACTGCTCTCCCGAAGGATTTTCTCTGCTCTCGGATCCAGGAGAATGCTTGCCGTCACCGTATGAAAATCATCATTATTGATATCAATCGAACGAACAATACCGGCCTTCAGCCCTCGAAACATCACCTTGGTTCGCCCCGGAACAATACCGTCACCGCTGGCAAGCTGCAAAGTCATAGGGATACCGTATTCAGCGTCTGCAAAATCTTTATACAGGGTGAACATCTGGTCAGCCTGGGCAGGCGGTGTATCCTTCAGCGAGTCTGCTGTGCCGCAGGTCAGGCCGCCATAGATGAGCGAAGCCATGGATTCGACGTTGATACTCAGCCCTCGTTGCAAATCACCGGTAACAGAAAGACCGCTGGCATTCCAGAACCTGGTTTTTTCGCGGATCAAATGGCTGAACTCCGGTTGAATAAGGACATCGAGCATGATGCTGCCGTCCTGTTCAAGGCGGTAATCATCCACCTTGCCGATAGGAAGGTTCCGACTGTACACGTACGATCCCCTTTGCAGCGAATACAGGGTATCGGTTTTTAATCTGACATGAAGGCCGGGAGTGTCCGCGCCCATGGGCGGAGGATATGATAATCCTGCAAAATGACGCTCAGATTCCACCGAAGCCCCCATGCGCAGGGTGATATAGGCACCACTAACCAAGGTGTCCAAGCCGGTGATACGACCTGCGGAAACCTCGGGCCTGACAATCCAAAACATAGTGTCTGCAACCAAGCCTTTCTTGGTTACCCTATCCATTTCCACGGTAATCTCAACGCCCTCAAGTTCGCTGTCCATAACAACGCTTTTGACGCTTCCCACCTGGATACCCTTATAAATCACCTTGGTTTTTCCGGCAGTCACTCCTTCGGCACCGGAAAAATGAATAGTGGCTTCAATCCCGGAATCACGATAACTGCTGATCAGCAGCCAAAAACCGATCAAGAGAGCCAACAGAGGAAAAAACCAAATTGGAGAGACTATCAGGCGTTTACGAAGCACAGCTTTTTGCATAAGATCCTTTTCCTCTTCTTCGACAGGCTATCATTGCCATCGATTTCACCATCAGGGTTGTTCACTTTATCAGAAAAATCAAAAGGAAAAAATATCAATATTTTCCTCTTCTGTCAAATTCCAATGTTTTGCAGAGGGAAACATGAAAAAGATTGCGAAATAACGAAGAATGCCCTACGATATCTTACACTGAGAACTTCTGACATTGGACATGAACAGGAGATTGAGTGAAGTGTGCGTTTTCATGAGCACTGCATGCCCACATCTCAGTATGAACCACGCATTTAATGAAAGTATTTTCTGTCTGATATATTTTACCTTTTCTTGTCTGGTATTGTCGGTCGAGCAGAGCCGGTCGCTGAAAGGAACAACGGAGTCAAAACAGTTATTCTCCGCAGTACCTGTCCACCGACACATAATATTTCTACAATGGCCAACAGATACATCAGCACACTTTCCGCTGTCCGCAAGAATGATATCAACAGGGTCGGCGGAAAAGGAGCAAATCTGGGTGAACTTGCAGGAAAGGGTTTCCCGGTTCCTTCTGGATTTGTGGTCTCGGCAGAGGCATACAATATTTTCTTCACCTCCCTCCGTCTGCAAAAAATCCTACACTCTCTTAATAAAGCAGGGAAAAACGAACTGTCACGCGCCTGCGGTGTTATTCGTAATACCATAACCAATGCAAGTTTCCCCGGAGAACTGGCTGAAAGTATCCTTACAGCACATCAGCGGCTGATAGGAAACAGGATTAACGAAACAGTCTGTGCCGTACGCAGCTCAGCAACAACAGAGGACCTTGCAGAAGCCAGTTTCGCCGGTCAGCACGCAACCTATTATTATGTTGAACGTGCCAACCTGTTGCGCATGATTCAATATTGTTGGGCCTCCCTTTGGAGCAAAGAGGCGGTCAGCTATCGAAATGCCTGCGGCATTGAACACTCAGCCACCATGGCGGTCGTGATCCAAGAAATGGTTCGCTCGGAGATTTCTGGTATCACCTTCACGGCCAACCCGGTCACCGATGCAGATGAAATCGTGATTGAGGCATCCTGGGGCATGGGAGCAGCCATTGTCGACGGGCGAGTAACTCCGGACCGCTACATTCTGGACCATGACACCTTGCAACTGCTTGACCAACGGATTGCGGAAAAAAGCGTTATGGTCCCGAGCAAGCTCCAGACCGAAACATCCTCTCGTCTGACAGAAGTCCCGCTAGGGCTCCAGCAGCAGCAAACTCTCAGCCCGGAGCTTCTCAAAACCGTTGCCAGCTGGGCGCTCAAAGCCGAAAAACATTTTGGCTCTCCCCAGAATATGGAATGGGCGGTCTCTGAAGGACGCTTCTATATCCTTCAATCCCGCCCGATATCTCCTGTGGGCCGCAGAAACAAGCTGCCGGAACCCGAGGGGCAATACATCCTGTTTAAACCGGCAGCCAACAGTCCGGCAGAACCTTTTACACCACTGTCCGCTGACCTGATTTCCCTGACAGCCTCACCGCTGTTACGCTCCATCCACGGCCATTGTTATTGTAACCTCAAATACCTCCGCCCTCTTGTTCCCTTTCAACTTTCCGATGGCGAACTGGCAGGTCTTTTCTCCGGTCTCAATCCAAAAAAATCTCTGACGCGCCAAAAACTCTCCCTGCGCAGGCTTCCTTTTGCTCTTTTTTTCTGGCTCTGCGGCTATTTCCTCTTCGGTGTTTTCTTTGCACGATCCCGCAATATGCCGGAAAATCTCTCGGAACAATACAAGAAAATCTGCCGAGCCGTTGCAAAAAAACCGACCAACGATCCTGTTAAAAATCTGCTCCGGCTCAGTCTGCTCCCGAAAATTCTTGATCCTATCGGCAGTCTTCCTCTCTGGATTAATATTTCCTCAGTACGGCATCTGTTCTCTTTTGCCCCTCTCAGGATACTGCTCGAATATTGGTTACCTGACCTGTCCTCCGAAGCGCTCGCCCTGCTCCGTGTCGGAAATCGCAACCTCTATCCCGAGGCAATAGATTCTGCAATCGAACAGCTCGCCTTCAAAGCCGGCCAGTTCCCCTCGATCCGGAATCAATTTCTGAAACGCCCGTCTGACCAGATACTCAAGGCCCTGAAAAAAAATCCAAACGCCCGCCCCTTTCTCCAACTTTTTGCACACTTCATTGAACAACATGGCTACAGAGCAGCAAAAGAACTGGAACTGCAATCTGTCCGATGGGAAGAAAATCCAAGCCATGTTATAAAGTTGATCCGCGATCGCCTGCTGAGCCCTCCTGACAACAAACAAAGCATAGAACTCTCTGCTGAAGAACGCGACCATTTAACCCACAAGATCAAGGGACAACTGGAACAATACTCCTTTGAACGTCCTTTTCGACTGCGCTGGCATCTTATCCTGTTTTTTTATAAAGCAACCAAGCGATTTCTCAAGCTCAGCGAAGATTCCCGCTCGTACCATTTGATGGCAATGTCCGTTGTGCGAAAAAAACTGCTTCGCCTTGAAAAAGAATTTCTGGCGCAAGGCGTTCTCAAATGCAGAGGGGATATATTCTTTCTCCAACTTCAAGAAATCGCACATATCCAACAAGGCCTTCTCGGCTGGCCGGACATTGAAGACCGCATCCATCAGCGGCGTCATGATCTCATCAGAGCAATGAGGAAAACCCCTGCCAACTCCATCGGCGTAGACCTGCCGACTAGCACTCGGGATACGTCTTCTTCGCTAGGAACACTTCAGGTGATTCTTCCGGGTCAGACCGCTTCGCCGGGCAGTTATACCGGACGAGCCCGAATCATCATAAACCCGCAACAGAGTTCGGAGCTGCTTCCCGGAGAAATTTTAGTAGCATCCTATACCGACCCGAGCTGGACCCCGCTTTTCCTCACAGCTGGCGGCGCAGTTGTGGAGATCGGCAGTTATCTCTCGCATGCCGGGACAGCTGCCCGTGAGTATACCCTGCCCTGTATTGTTGATGTTGCCGACTGCACCAATCGTATCCAGACAGGTGATCTTCTGTGGATAGACGGAGAGAAAGGAGAGGTACAGATTATGATGACCAAGCAGCCATCTCCGGCGGCGACGGTGACCGCGGGCGACAGCAAAAAAAACGCTATCAAGGGTTGATAATTTCTCCAAAAACTGCCTCGCCCCGTACTTCGACAAGCCGAACTGACACCACCGTTCCTGCCGAACGCGTATTCCCTTTGCAACGAACAGGAATATAGTTCTCTGAGAATCCTTTCAACAGCTCTGCCTGTTCATCTCCCCCCTCAAGCAGCACCCTCTGTTCTGTCCCGCAATGCTGCTGATAAAAAGCCGCTTTTTTTTGCGCATCAAGCTCCCGTAAACGAGCGACCCGTGCATCTTTGACCGGACCAGGCACCTGATCGGCAAATTTCGCCGCAGCAGTACCGGGACGAAGGGAATAAGGGAAAATATGGAGATAGGTAATCGGCAATTGGGCAAGAAAGGATAAGCCGCGCTCCGCAGCCTGTTCATCCTCACCAGGGAAACCAGCCAGGATATCGCAACCGATTGCCGCATGGGGCAAGGCAATGCGAATCCGCTCGACCACCTCGGCAAAGGTCTCCGTTGTATACTTGCGCTGCATTCGCGCTAACACCCCATTATCCCCACTCTGGAGGGGAATATGGAGATGCGGCATAAAATTGGCAGACCCTGTCATGAGATCCAGCAAACGTTCATTGACCTCGGCAGGCTCCACGGAACTGAGGCGAATCCGTGTTTTCGGAAAACGACGGCACAGGGCCTCCAGTAAAGAGTAGATACTCTCCCCCTCGGTCAGATCCAAACCGTACTTGCCCACATTGATACCAGTGACCACCAGTTCCTGATACCCTTCCTCAACAAAGACCTCGACCTGAGCAAGGACTTCAGCCAGCGGGAGACTCCGGCATCGCCCTCTAGTGTAGGGGACAATGCAGTAGGAACAGAAATTATTGCAACCGTCTTGGATACGAAGATAGGCCCTGGTTCTGCCGCTAAATCGACGCACTGGCAGTGAGCATATTTCTTGAGCAGTTCCGATGTCATTGACAGGAGGAATGGAACAGCTGTTTTCCAGTGCCGTACTGACCAAGAGATGTTTATCAGCATTGCCGATAACGATCAACGAATTATCTGCAATAAGTTCCGGTAACTCATCTGCGGTAAGCTGGGCATAGCAACCGGTCACCAGCAAACGGGCTTCTGGATTATCCCGCCTGAGCCTACGGATCAACTGACGTGATTGCTGCCCTGCCCTGGCGGTTACGGCACAGGTATTGACAACCAAAACATCAGCCTCTTCCGATGCAGAAACCAGCTCACAGCCCTGCTCCTTGAACCCGGAGATAAAGGAGGCAGACTCAAACTGATTGACCTTACATCCCAAGGTCGCAACTTTAACTTTTCGTCTCTTCACGGTATTCACATCCATTATTCTTCATATCGCTCTATTGGCAGTCATAATCGGCGCTCGAAAATCACCCCAAAACTTCGCTCCACAACAGCAGATACCATACTGAAAAACAGAAGACAAGCACTTGCTTTTGCCTGCTCTGCCGATTATCCTTGAACAATTTTTTCGTTTGGCGTCTGCTCAACGGATAGTTATCACGGCATCGTCATGCCTTTATTCATTTATCGAGGTGGAATATGAAAATAAAAGAAACGCTTCTTCAACGTCAAGAAATTGAGGAACGGGTCAGCAGCCTGGGCCGACAGCTGACAAAGGACTATGCCGGTAAAAAACCGGTTGCGATAGGTATCCTTAACGGGGCCTTTATTTTTCTTGCTGATTTAGTCCGGGCTGTTGAACTGCCGGTGGAAGTGGATTTCATTCGGGTAGCAAGCTATGGAGAGGCCACAGAGAGTAGCGGCTCTATTACTCTCACGAAAGAACCGGAACTTGACCTGACAGGTAAGGATATTCTCTTAGTAGAGGATATTGTGGACAGTGGGACCACGATGGCCTGGTTGCAGGAGTATTTCACCACACAACACACACCGAACTCTGTGAAAACCTGCACCCTTATTGACAAGAGTGAACGACGGGCTGTCGATATACAGATCGACTATGTCGGCTTTCAGATAGAAAAAGGATTTCTTGTTGGTTACGGATTGGACTGTGCGCAAACCTATCGGAATTTACCGCAAATTTGCTCCATGGAGGAGGAGGCAAACTGAAGTCCCTCTTGCCTGTTTAACAAAAACGCTCTATTCCCAGCCCAATCCACCCAATATTGTCAAGGGTGGCTTAAAAATCGCCCTGATGTATCTTTGTTATTTACGATCAACGCCTTTCGGCATCAGAGATAAAAATACACTTAAAAGTCAGGAGTTATATCTACCCTTATTCACGTGCTCAACGCCTTACAGCATCCGGGATAAAAACACCCTCTAATTAATAAAAAGCAAAATTCATGCCGGTTAGGTATTTTCTTCACCGCATCCATCGGATTATCTCAGCTGATACTATTTGAGCATCTGGAAATATTACAGATATAAACTCGACCACCCTTGGCACGTACGATCTGCCTGCCAAAACACATCATTCCCCGACTGTGAGGATGAGTGCATTCTATACAATGAGCACTGTTATTCTGAAAAAAATAATCAGGGTATCTTAACTTTTTCAGGGGCGAGTAGAAAGAACTGTATTTCACCCTAAAAACACCCTTTCCCCGCTTAATAAAATAAACATCAGCAGGAAAAAATCAAGAGATGCCCGGCATTTTTGCTCGCCCCAACATACCTACCGTTTGTCTCTTTATCAATAGGCAACTGAAACCCAGGCCCGTTCTGGAATTTCCTCACTTGCTTGCCGTTGCGGGGCAAAGAGAGCTGATCGGGTATTTTTCATTTCTATCCTATCAATACTGATGGTCAGTCGGGTGATATCAGCGCGTACTTCCTCCTCACCCCCGTTATCAATGCGTTCATACCACCGGGCAGGCTCCAATTGCTCCACCACCTCTAACCGATCAGGAAGAAAACTATTATCTCCTATAAATGGAAGTCCATAGGCATGGGCAATCTCCCCCTGCAAGCCCTTAACAATCAGCTGCTCCAGGGCCTCATTGCCGCGCAGGGCAATATACGCACGAATACCAGACAGAAAGGTGCGGCGGACGGGTGTAATATTGTACTTATTCCCCCTGGCCATGGTCTTATATGCTTTCCCTGAAGCCCCGACCGGATAATTATGCAGCTGCTGTAGGATGCTCTGCTCACGGGGTAGTGCCCCTCTCACTCCCAAAGCAATATCAACAGCAGGTAGCCCGTTGAGACGAGTAAGGGTTGCCACGGATTTGCCGTCATCATATCGCATATCAATACCCGCGATATTGAGCAATAGGCCGTAAGCAGCAGATGGAGTCATAAAAGGGGCTGTGGGGCGAAAGCTTCCCGCTGTAAAAGTTCGGAAGACTCCGAACGGAGCATCAAGGCGTACAACCAACATAATCCCCTCCGGAAAACAGCGCATTCCCCACCGCAGCGAGGAGATTCTGGGCATTACGCTGAAGATGCACTCCTTTATTGCCAAGCTCCTTGACCAGAGGCTCATCCATATCCTTAACAAGCTTTCCACCCAGCCAAAATTCTTCTCCCGGATAATCGCCCTGCACAATCCCCTCGATCACCTCCATAAAATCGTGCTTCCCCTCTTCGTTTACCGAAAAACCATAGGTGTCATAACCTGCTACTAATCGGGATGTGAGACGGAGAACCAGGCTGGCAGGGGCCATTTCAAAATAACTGCGGGCATGATTACCAGCCACCCCGTTGAGTTGCCCTACCGCCTCAAGTAGTTTTCTGGTCCACTCCTGTTGTCCAGTACACTCTCCTAAATTTAAGGCAAAAGGATACTGAAACGGGGTACAGGCAACCTCACGATAGAGAAGTTGTGCATTTTCTGTATTCTTACAACCTTTGACGTCTTTAGGCGTCAAATCCTGTGGAGACTGGGTAAAAACCGAATTATACCGGTACGGCTCCAGAGCAACAGCCATATTCATCCGTAACACAGAGTCCCTTTTATAGGAAAATTGCTGAGGGTCTCGCCCTCTTTCCTTCAATTCCCTGGTGATTTTCTTGCGATCTGCCGACCCGGCAGCAACCAACCATCCCATGAAAAAATCATCAATAAATCTCTCCGCATCAGGATAATCCAAAAATCGAACAGCAAGCTGCTCTTCATCATGCAACCTTTCTCGATTACAGGGCAGCTCCATAGCGGCAAGCGTGTCTCGCAGGCCATTGCGGATGGCCTCAGGAGAAATGATGGGGTATTCAAACCGTCCCTTGGTTATTTTCTGGATAACAGCCCGATTATCAGCCGCCTCTCCACGATAGTTGGCGGACGGAGCCGTATAGGTCAAAGCGGTACAAAACAAATTCATACTCATTCTCCTGTATCGTCTTTTTTATTGCGAGGCAGATAAGAACAGGCAGACACCGCAAGCAAAGAGAGATTCTTAACCTTGTCCTGTTCCTGAATAAGCGCCTGGGCAATAAGAAGAAAGTCATCTTCCGGTAAGCACTGAGGTTCTGAACAGAGGGTCCCGGTAAAGTACGTGACAAAACGTTCCCCCTTCCTGTCACGCATGGCAAGAAAGATGTCCATACATATTTTTTCCACTGCCTCTCTATAAGGGGCTGGATAAATTATTTTTCCTTTTTCATCCTTGCCGAACGCCCTAAAAGGTATCCCTGATTTTTTTTCAGCCTTTCGCTGCACGTATTGCCTGACAATATTGCGGATCCGCAAAGCAAGCAGATTGTCTTGGTTGGCTTCTCTCTTCATCTCTTCCTCCGTTGCCAAGCGCAACTCGTTCTCTATAGAAAAAAAAACTTTTTGAGCATCAAGACTGAAACAATGCATAGTCGACGACGTTTTCTTATCTTTCTTAGTTTTTTTACTTTTATATATCAATAACTCCACAGGGTAACTCAGCATAATTTCGTCACTTCCACAATACCACAGCCTTCCCCGCAGGATATTTTGCAAATAAAAACGATTAAAAACAGGATCCCTCCTCTCTTTACGCAACCGTTCATACTGTCCCAAGACGCTCTTCTCTGGACAAATTCGTTCCATTGCCAACATCTTGACATTATTTCCCTGTTTGTGGACATGATAGATCTCCACCGCATGAACACAGGCAGCCTGTCCTTGATTATGGGTAAAATAATGGAGATACTCAAGAGCACTTTCCTGAAGCACATTAATGATCGCCCTACTTGGCCAACGTCCTGAACACGCCGTATCAAGCCCACTGAGAATATGACACACTTCGCTTGAAAAAACATCCAGATGGGAAGGCTCTGGGATAACTATAACAAAGCCATAATCCCGCCATGTAACCCGCCCTGCTTCATCCTTTCCTCGCTCTAACGCAAAGGTCCTCGGGATAAAAATCAGAGCAACAATATGCCAAAAGTGAAGAAGGAAATTCTCTGATGGCAGGCCGGTAAACGGAACATTTTCCGCGTTTTTATTCTGTGCGCCAAGAAACACAGATCCGGAAATGCTTTCACTGCTTGTCTTGCCCTGCTTGGCTTCCTTGATCTCTTTACAAAGAGAAGCAAACACACCCTCAGCTACGCTCGACGGTTTTTTTCGACTTCTCTCTTCATAGACCTTTCTTGCTGCTGGCTGCGCCCTCAGGATATTCCAGAGCATTTTGCGCCACAACGCTATCCACGCTCCGTTACCGTCTGGAAAGAACTCCTGAAGAAAAAGTCCCTTGGGCTGAAGGACGTCGTAGACAAAGCGCTTCTCACGTTCCTCCCCGTTGCCTTTTTCAATTGTCACCTCAATAATATTTTTAGGCTCAGTACCTGACCACCTACTTTTCATCTGCGTTTCAACACGTTCAGCATCAAAGAGGTCATCAAAGAGCACCTGCAAGCTCTCTCGGCTCAATACAATCGTTACTCCTGTCGAGCTGAGATCAAGTACCTCCGGTCGCGGAGCAAGACCACGTCGCTCCATGGACGTCAACATGACCAAGAGGCCTGCCAATCCAGCCTTGTGCTGGGCTGTGGGCAACTCAAAAAGATTGTAACGAAATATTATTTTCTCCGGTGTCTTTTCTTTCCAGTTACTCATACGACAAGCCCTTATCCATTCACCCGTTTACCCGTTTACCCGTTTACCCGTTTATCCGTTCCAAGGCTGAAAAAAACCACAGCCCATCTTACGGCGTCCTCCGAGGCCCTGTTCCTGGAGAATAACAGACTCCTCGGCAGTCAATTCAGAGACCAACAGAGAATACCCCACTACTTTTTTATCATGAATTGAAA
>JQIA01002170.1_pt1 | contig 10502 bp, 9 predicted proteins | sample 811431 | NCBI WGS metagenome assembly JQIA01 (sample SAMN02998118, study PRJNA258478) | marine sediment metagenome | biome: marine; feature: seafloor; material: sediment; isolation source: oil-polluted sediment collected from 3 locations (0.5 km, 0.7 km and 0.9 km)... | place: USA: Gulf of Mexico ... | reverse complement strand
GCCAGTCAGCTTGAAAAAATTGATATGTTGGACTTTGCCGATTTGGTTGTTATTAACAAGTTTGACCGCAAAGGTAGTGAAGATGCCTTTCGGGATGTAAGAAAACAGTACCAGCGCAACTACGAATTATTTACAACACCGATGGAAGAGATGCCGATATACGGCACAATTGCGTCAAAGTTTAACGACGATGGCGTAACGGCTCTGTATCAAGGTTTGTTGAAAACTTTTGAGAGTAAAGAACTGAACTTCTGGGAAGGTGACTTCTTTGAGCCGGTTGAGTCGAAACGATCTACCACTAGTACTTCCATTATTGCTGCAGAACGGCAACGTTATTTGGCAGAAATTGCCGAAACGGTACGTGATTATCATAAAACCATTAAACAGCAAGTCACCGTTGCCAGAGAGCGCCAGCAACTTAAAGAAGCGCAGCGTATGCTGGGTGACGATGTCGTGGTTGAAGGGGCGTTTAGCAAACAAATAGCCAAACGTGAGGACGCATTAGATCCACGCTGTAAGCGACTTCTTGAAGTATGGGAAGAGATTAAAACAGCGTACAAAAAAGATACGTATATTAATAATATTCGCGGTAAAGAATTTACTACCAATATTGCAAGCTACTCCCTTGCAGGTACACGTATTCCTAAGGTGTCGACACCGGCTTTTGAAGATGATGGTGAGCAACTGCGTTTCTTATTGAAAGAAAATGTTCCAGGCAGCTTTCCGTATACGGCGGGTGTGTTTGGTTTTAAGCGTGAAGGTGAAGATCCAGCACGTATGTTTGCTGGTGAAGGTGACCCGTTTAGAACCAACCGACGGTTCAAGTTGTTGTCCGAAAATGCCGAAGCGACAAGGTTGTCAACAGCCTTTGACTCGGTGACGCTTTACGGAAACGACCCCGGTTTGCGTCCAGACATTTACGGGAAAGTCGGCAACTCTGGCGTTTCTATTGCGACCTTAGATGACATGAAGGTGTTGTTTGATGGCTTCGATTTATGTGCGCCGAGTACCTCAGTATCGCTAACCATCAATGGTCCAGCACCAACGTTATTATCCTTCTTTTTAAATACCGCCATTGATCAACAATGCGTTAAGTTCGAAACTAAAAATGGTTATTACCCATCTGAAACCGAGCGTAATGAAATTAAAGACTGGGCACTAGCCAATGTGCGTGGGACGGTACAAGCGGACATTTTAAAAGAAGACCAAGGGCAAAATACCTGTATTTTCTCGACTGAATTTAGCCTCAAAATGATGGGCGACATTCAACAGTATTTCGTGCAAAAAAAGGTTCGTAATTTCTATTCTGTTTCAATCTCCGGCTATCATATTGCCGAAGCGGGTGCGAACCCTATTTCACAATTAGCCTTTACCTTGTCGAATGGTTTTACCTATGTAGAAACCTATTTGTCACGCGGTATGGATATTGATGACTTTGCAGCCAGTTTATCGTTCTTTTTCTCGAATGGAATGGATCCAGAATATACCGTGATGGGTCGTGTGGCTCGCCGTATTTGGGCGGTGGCTATGCGCTTTAAATATGGCGCGAGTGATCGTTCTCAAAAACTTAAGTACCATATTCAAACATCGGGTCGGTCGTTACATGCGCAAGAGATGGATTTTAATGATATTAGAACAACCTTGCAGGCTCTTATCGCGATCAACGACAACTGTAACAGTCTGCACACCAATGCGTACGATGAGGCGATTACCACGCCGACCGAAGAGTCCGTGCGTCGTGCCATGGCGATTCAGCTGATCATCAATAAAGAATACGGTTTAGCAAAGAATGAAAACTCATTGCAAGGCTCGTTTATCGTTGATGAATTAACGGATCTGGTTGAAGAAGCTGTGCTTCGTGAATTTGAACGCATTTCCGAACGTGGTGGTGTGTTGGGTGCTATGGAGACGGGTTATCAACGCGGCAAAATTCAAGATGAATCAATGAATTACGAAATGCTAAAACATACCGGTGAATTACCTATCATTGGTGTTAATACGTTTAAAAATCCAAATGAAGAAGGCACGGAAACAACCATTGAGCTTGCTCGTTCAACGGAGGAAGAAAAGCAAAGTCAATTGAGTCGTTTAAGTACTGTACATAGTGAAAATAAAGAAAAGTCTGATCAAGCTATTAATGATTTAAGGCTGGCGGTTCAGGCAAACGAGAATGTCTTTGAAGTGTTAATGGAAGCAGGGCGTTATTGTTCGCTGGGTCAAATTACCGATACTTTTTTCGAAGTCGGGGGTCAGTATAGGCGGAATATGTAGAGCCTTACTTTGCTAACAATTAGAAAGCCTCGATTCGTCGGGGCTTTTTTATGTGCCGTTGTTCAGCTGATAAGTAAGTCGGTGAGGAGAGGTCTTTAAATGGTAATAAGCAGTAACATATTAGCCAACGATAGCCTTATTTCCTAAATTATAAAAATGAATAACGCCCCAACAAGTTCAGCTCTGTATGCCGAGCTGTCGTAGTTAACCCAGCTTAAATGTTGTGTATTGCCAAGCTATTAATGAATATGTTTGTAGCTTAGGTGTGCATCAACTTAAATTATTAAATAACATACTGTTTAAATACAATAGAAGAGAGCATTAAAGGCAAGCAAAAAAAACCCCGCATAAGCGGGGTTTTCATCATGCTTTTGTACCTGTTCGATTAAGGTAACGCTACGTTAATACCAATACCAAACATAATTTCGGAATCAATATCCGCTGTAATGCTTGATTCAGTACCGCTTGAAACAAAGGCACCTGAATTACCATTAGCAACGTCAATTAACCCTAGACCCACGTCTAAAGCACCCGCAGCAACTTCGAGGTCACGCGATTCTTTTTCACCTAGAGCATAGGCAACAAAAGCATCTACACGCACAGCATCGGTAAAGTTATAACCAACACCGGCAGTAAATGTGTGTTCCCAAATAACAGGTAATAGGCTCATTTGAACAATTTCAACGAAGTCGGTCGCTAATGGTTCAACAATGCCAAGTCCTGTTGCAACATCTAGAGCAGCGGCTCCTTCGCCAAGAGGTAAGTTACCTAAGCCTGTTAACTGGCCTAGTGTGCTATTAGGCGTGCTTTTTAAGATGTCTTCAGCCCAACTATAACCCGCTCTAAACTGCCAGTCACCCATAGTATATTGAGCACCTAAGTTAACTAAGAATTGATCTTCATAGGCATCTTCATAGGCATCAGCGTCACCCCAGTTTTTCCAAACAACGTCTAATTCAACCAATAGCCCTTGAGCTATGACGTCTTCAAGAGCAACACCTGCAATAATTTCTAGGGGCTGTTCAATATCGAGATGTTGCCAACCGTCAGCACTGTTACCGGGTACTAAAGCACCACCTGTAGTTGCTGGATCTCCATAAATGATATTTTTGAATTTATATTCAAGAGGGCTTTTGACGGTTAAACTTGTTGTAATACCATCACTAATGTCATAGGTAGAACCTAAAGTCCAACCAAAGCCAATATCGTGAACTGAAGAAGTAGAGCCGCCCCAGTTACTCAGTACGCCACCATTTGAAATAGTTGCATCACCGGTAGCTCCTAGCCCTAAAGCACCATCAATAACAAGGTCACTAACGGCATCAAAACCTGTCGTTGGGCCAGCTGTGCCAAGTTGAGCAAGTCCGAAACCAATAGTAAGAGCAGCGCCCACTGAGAGTTGATCGGTTACTTTATAAGCCGCTGCTAAGTTTGCGTTGAAAGAAATAACTTCAACCAGTAAAGGTGCGGCAACTGGCCCGTCTAATAATTCTAAACCAACTAATGGGCCGAAAGCTGTATTAGCACCTTCAACTGCTCCTGCATAAAGTTCTAAAGGGTCATCTCTGAAATCAGAACCTAGGCCAGCATCTGCTTCAAGGCCAACACCAATAAAGAGTTTTGGAGAAACCTGTAGAGATAGACCTAGTGTTGGAACAATATAGTTATCAGCGTCAGAATGGCTTTCGTTATGGAAGTCAAAAGAACCTGCACCAACATTTAGTGTTGTATCAGTATCTGTTTGTACGTCTGTGATGCTGATTAAAGCAGCACCAAAGTTAAAGTTTACACCGGGGAATTGAGTAAGTGTTGCTGGGTTACCGGCAACGGCTGCGGAAACTTCTTGTGGGCGTGTATAAGCTGCCCCTGCCATGCCGCCTGCGGCTGCGTGTGCGGATAAATTAAGATCAGTACCTGTGCTGATCGCCTGTGCGCCAGTTGATGCCACTAGCATAGCCATGCCAGTTGCAACGCCTAGTGCTAAAGGTGTTTTTTGAAATACTCTCATAAGTTAATTTCTCCAGTTTTATTTAGATAGTCTTAAAATCTTAAAGCTACTAATCTTTTTATTAGTATTATGACTTTAATAGATTATTACCAAAAAAGCAACATAGCTATTTCAGGGGTATCGTAAAGCAATTAACATGTTGATTTTTAAAGTTAAAATACCCTCTTTAAGTGGGTTCTTATTTCCCTTTTGTTGTTAAAATTCAGCTAAATTAAATGCGGTTTCGGCATCATTTTGGGTGTTTTATTTGTGGCATGTCATTTGCTTAGTCTTATTAATAATATTTTAAGAAAGGTGGAGAAAGGTTATGGATGTACCCGTTGCATTAAATTTACCTATTGGCAAATCAACTGGTTCAGGTGTTGATTTAATTGGAAGCGATTCCAAAGAATTGAGCGGTCGTGAGTTTTCTGAACACCTTGGAGAAAATGTCGATCGTCTTAAAACAGAGCAAAAGGAACGGCATACGGAATCTTCATCAAAGCCTGATAGAGTAAGGGTTGCAGCAGAAAAAGGTGGTGAGGCAATAGCAAAAAACCATACATTTGACGGTGAGAATGAGGTGCCTGTAGAAGCTGGGTTGCCTATAGGGTTGGAGGCACTGATGGAAGACGGCACTGTTCTCGAGCAGGCGCCCGGTCTATCGACAGCTATTACGGTCATATCGGAGAAGCGTCAACTGGACGTTAGTTCTACTGGTGACCATATAAGCGGCAATGAATTGCCACAAGCGGCAGATATAAACGCTAAGGCTCTATCAGCGGCTGAAGCAGAAGAGTTACTTGCTGACCAGAGTGTTGTTAATTTTGAGATGCAAGATAAGAAGATAATATTTGACCCTCTCAGTCAGGCGACGGAAAAATCTGCTCAAATTGCAGCGTCAACGGTCGGACATTTACCGAGTGAAAAGGTTAAGTTTAATGGGAAAAATAACGCAGCTGAATTTTTTAATTCATCCAGCGTGGGCTTGCCAATAGATAAATCTAATAATGTCGATGTGCATGACGTGATATTAGACCGGCTGCAAAAACCGATACAAGAAACCAACCCAGTAGCCAGTATCGCGAAGGATATGAGTGCTATAAAAAGTGATATGGCTACTATTAAAATGGCCACCGATGGTGTTCAACCACCTCCTGCAATAATCACTACAGCAGAAGCAAAGCTATCAGCCGCTATCGATAGACCCACCATTCAATTAGATACACCGATGAATAGTTCTCGCTGGGGCGAGAGTTTTGGTCAACGGGTACAATGGGTTGTTAACCAATCGATGAGTGGGGCGCAGATTCGATTGAATCCGCAGAACATGGGGCCTATTGAAGTTAGGATTCAAATGCAAAATGATCAAGCAGTGGTTTCATTTACTGCTCAGCATGGCGCCACACGGGAAGCTATAGATGCGGCTTTGCCCCGTTTACGTGAAATGCTAAGCGAGCAAAATGTAAATGTTGTTGATATTGATGTTTCACAGCACTCTTTTGCTGAGCAACGTGACCATCAAATGTCTAATAATGGAGATGATAAGGATCATTTATCAAACACGGATCAAGAATCAGAAGACTCCGTTTTTGATCAACAAGACAATGAACAGCAAAGGCAATATAGCGGCTTATTTAGTGATTTTGCCTGACGCTTAAGCCAAAGCATACTTTAATGAGTGGCCCGAGGCCTTTTTAAGGCAGCTCGGGCTTCTTTGTATGTGAAGTACGCCTAAATTTTGACGAAGACTCGGGCTATTCCCTCTATAATAATGACTTGATTTTGACGGTTTATTAAATTAACTTTTTAACTTGTTGTAATAAATAGGATTATTTAATGGCATAGCAATTGCTAACAATGTCCTTAATACACATGTAGAGGATATTATGGCTGAAGAAGAACAAGAAGAATCTGTTGAAGAAACGGGCAGTGCTAAAAAGAAACTCATTATTATGGTCGCAGGTGGTGTTGTGCTATTGGCGATTCTTGTTGGTGCAGGCTTGTACTTCATGGGGGTGTTTGACGACGAAAAAGCGCCTGTGACGGCCGAGTCTTCTAGCGCTGAAGAGAACTTGTCCGAACAAGACGCCGATGCAGAAGAAGCGGATGCAGACGCGGCAGAAACTGCTGATGTTGTAGAAAGGCTATACCAAGCGTTAACGCCTCCGTTTATGGTGAATTTCCCCGATGGCGATATCAAGGTGATTAAAGTAGCCATGAGTTTAATGGCGAACGACGACAAAGTTATTTCAGCCGTTAGAAAGCATGACCCTGTTATTCGAAACAATATTTTGATGTTGTTATCTAGCCAAGACCCTGAAATATTAAAAACAGCAGAAGGGAAGGCCGAGTTACAGGCTGCTGTTAAGGTTGAGGTTAATAAAGTTTTAGCGGAAAGGAAAATTTCCTCGAAGGTAAAAGAAGTGTTTTTCACAGACTTGGTGATGCAATAAATGTCGGATTTAGACTTACTGTCACAAGACGAGATTGATGCGTTATTGCACGGTGTTGATGACGGTGATGTGGAAACAGAAGCCGGCGTCGATGCACCGACTGGCGATGCGGCTGATTATGACTTCCATAGCCAGGATAGAATTATTCGTGGCAGGATGCCGACGCTTGAAATGGTTAATGAGCGCTTTGCCCGTTACTTCCGTATTAGTTTATTCAACTTTTTAAGGCGCTCATCGGAAATTTCTATTTCAGGCATTCAAATGCTGAAATTTTCAGAATATGTCCATAGTCTGTTTGTTCCAACAAATTTAAACATCGTAAAAATAAAACCACTGCGTGGATCAGCATTATTTGTTTTTGACCCCAGTTTAGTTTTTACGATTGTGGATACCTATTTCGGCGGTTCAGGAAAATTCCATAATAAAGTTGAAGGCCGTGAGTTCACCGCAACCGAAATGCGTGTTGTTCGAATTGTGTTGGATATTGTCTTTAAAGATTTGATGAAGGCTTGGGAACCGGTCTTAAAACTTGAATATGAATATGTGAATTCAGAAGTAAATCCGCAATTTGCCAATATCGTTAGCCCAACTGAAGTGATGGTGGTTTCAACGATTCACCTTGAGCTAGAAGGTGGTGGTGGTGATATTCAGTTTAGTTTGCCATACACCATGTTAGAGCCGATTCGTGAGTTGCTTGATGCCGGCATTCAAAGTGACCGAGGTGATACTGACGCACGTTGGAAATCCACCTTACGTAACGATATTAAAACGGCCGAGGTTGATATGCATAGCGTGCTGTTAAAACAAGAGATGTCCCTCAAAGATGTGTTGAGCTTTAAAGAGGGGGACATTATACCGATTGATTTGCCTGAACAAGTGATGATTGAGTCAGGTGAAATGCCGTTATTTAGAGGCAAGCTTGGGGTGAGTCATGATCACTTTGCGGTCAAGCTTCAAGAAAAAATGGAACGTGAAGAAGTGCAAAATGTGTTTGATGATGAGGACTAAAAATGAGTGATGAAGACAATAACGATGGGGCCGACTGGGGCGACGCACTAGAAGAACAAGCGTCGGGTGAAGCGGAAGAAGGATGGGGTGATGCATTAGAAGAACAGGCTAATGCAGAAGCGGCTGCTTTTGACCCTATTTCAGACACGGCCGAACAGGTGGGTTTAGACAGTGAAATAAACCTAGATGTGATTTTAGACGTGCCAGTAACGGTGTCTATGGAAGTAGGTAGTACCAAGATCAGTATTCGTAATTTACTGCAGTTGAACCAAGGCTCAGTTATTGAGTTAGATCGATTAGCGGGTGAACCAATGGATGTTTTAGTCAATAAAACGTTGATTGCTCGTGGTGAGGTGGTTGTCGTGAATGATAAGTTTGGCTTACGTTTAACAGACATTATTAGTCCTGCCGAGCGAGTTAGGAAATTAAAATAATGCGATACTTGTTTTACTCAGCACTTATTAGCCTGTCACAGGCGGCAGTGTCGGCAGAGCCATCTATCGTTGGATCGAAGAGTGTCGAGCCGGTTTCAATGGCTAATTTGACGCAATGGACGGTCGGTTTAATATTCGTTCTGTTGATCATTTTACTGGTGGCTTGGTTGGTCAAGCGATTTACAAACTTGGGTACAACGCACAAAGGTAACTTGAGAGTATTGTCCGGTATCTCGTTAGGAAATCGTGAGAAAGCAGTGCTAATAAAAGCCGGAAATCAGCACCTTTTACTAGGTGTTTCACCGGGGCGAGTTGTAAACCTGCATACCTTCGAAGCGGGTGAAATTCTTGATGAAGTGGGCCAAGCAGGCGCATCGTCCGCAACGTTTAAAGACAGTTTGCAAGCTTTAATGAAAAACAGAGTGGTCGAATGAAAAGGTTAACGTTGTTCGTCATCTTTTTGGCGTTAACACCAATAAGTGGTTTTGCCGCTAATGGGATAGAAGCGATCACCATCGCTGGTGACGGTAAAAGTTATTCGGTGACCTTGCAGATTTTAGCAGTGATGACGCTGCTGACGGTGTTGCCTAGTTTATTGGTGATGATGACATCGTTCACGCGGATAATCATCGTTTTTTCAATTCTCCGACAAGCGATGGGTACGCCGCAAACACCCAGTAACCAGATTTTATTGGGGCTGGCACTGTTCCTTACGTTTTTTATCATGTCACCGGTGTTAGAAAAAGCCAATGAGGATGCATTGCAACCTTATTTGAATGATGAAATTGCAGCGGATATTGCCATCACTAAGGCGATTGAGCCATTCCGAGACTTTATGTTGCGCCAGACCCGACATGATGACTTGGAGATGTTTGCTAGGATCTCTGGCGCAGAGCCGATAGAAGAAGCCTCGGATATACCGCTGTCTTTGTTGTTACCGGCGTTTGTAACCAGTGAGTTAAAAACGGCTTTCCAAATCGGTTTTATGATTTTTATACCATTTCTAATTATCGACATGGTGGTGGCCAGTATCTTAATGTCGATGGGCATGATGATGTTATCGCCGTTGATTATTTCACTGCCTTTTAAGCTGATGTTGTTCGTTTTAGTCGATGGTTGGGCGCTGGTTATGGAAACATTAGCCGCGAGCTTTTTTACATAGGGAGTTGAAGATATGACACCTGACAGCGTAATGAGTATAGGCGAGCATGCGTTACAAGTAACGGTGATGCTAGCCGCGCCAATTTTATTGTCGGCGTTAGCAATAGGCCTTCTAGTCGCCATGTTTCAAGCGGCGACACAAATTAATGAACAAACGCTAAGTTTTGTTCCTAAGTTATTGATAACGGTGGTTGTTTTATCAATTGCTGGACCTTGGATGCTGCGTTTAATTATTAGTTTTACGCGTCAAACGTACCTTAGTATTCCAGACATGATCGGTTAAAACACGTATTTAGCATGATTTACAGCGAACAACAAATCATGATGTGGGCATCAAGCCTTTTCTGGCCTCTGCTACGTATTAGCGCTATGTTTATTGCGATTCCGGTGTTTAGCGGCCGCTTTGTTGATAGAAAAATTCTTGTCGGTGCGACCTTGATTATTGCGTTTTTCACACTGCCATTGTTACCCGAACACAGGGCTATTGAAGTGTTAAGTCACGAAGGGGTTATGACTGCTTTACAGCAAACGTTAATCGGCATTTCAATGGGTTTTGTTTTGCAGCTAGTGTTTAGTGCGGTTATTTTTGCCGGGCAGGGTATTGCTTACAGCATGGGTCTGGGTTTTGCGTCCATGGTTGACCCTGCAACGGGTGTGAGTGTGCCTGTTATCAGTCAGTTTTACTTAGTGTTGTCCACGTTATTATTCCTAACCTTGGGTGGGCACCTTGTTCTAATAGAGATGTTAATTGATAGCTTTAATACGCTTCCGATTGGCGAAATGGGCATGGAGCGCTCAGATATTTGGTCAATTATCGCTTGGTCGAGCAGAATTTTTTCTGCTGGCCTTTTAATGGCAATGCCTGCTATTTCTTCATTACTGATGATCAATATTGCATTTGGTGTGGTAACAAGAGCGGCGCCACAGCTCAATATTTTTGCGGTTGGTTTTCCTATTACCTTGACCTTGGGTTTACTTTTAATGTGGGTCACGATTCCAACGGTGTTAGGGAATTTCACTAATTTGCTGGCCGAAAGCTACGGTGTTATCGGCGATTTTCTGCGTATAAGGCACTGATATGGCAAACGATAGCGATCAAGAAAAAACCGAGGAACCCACCGCCAAGCGGGAGGATGATGCTCGAAAAAAGGGGGATGTTGCACGCTCCAGAGAACTTAATACAGT
>JQIA01002155.1_pt1 | contig 10506 bp, 6 predicted proteins | sample 811431 | NCBI WGS metagenome assembly JQIA01 (sample SAMN02998118, study PRJNA258478) | marine sediment metagenome | biome: marine; feature: seafloor; material: sediment; isolation source: oil-polluted sediment collected from 3 locations (0.5 km, 0.7 km and 0.9 km)... | place: USA: Gulf of Mexico ... | reverse complement strand
AGTTTAGGTTTTTTTGAAGCCACACCTGTGAGTGTCGGACGAGGAACTCAGTTACCTTTCCAGGTTCTCGGTTATCCAGATAAAAACATGGGTGATTATAAGTTCACACCGGCAAAAATACGTGGTAGCTGGAAAAATTTAAATCATGCGAATGAATTATTATATGGAGAAGACTTGTCTATGATAAAAGAGATAGACAAAAACCAACGCGATTTAACTAAAATGAACTTGTCTCTTTTTGTTGAATGGTACAAAAAGTTTAAAAACAATAAATTAAAATTAATCAGCAGACCACAATTTTTAGCCAAGTTATCGGGATCTGATAGATTGTTAACATGGTTAAAAATGGGATTAGAAGCGAAACAAATCGAAGATAAGTGGCATAAAGACTTATTAGAATTTAAAAAGTTAAGAGAAAAATATCTCATATATCCGGATAGCGACTTTATGAAGGGTTTCAAATAGTCAGTAGACTCTCAGAGTGGTTGGAATAATTTATTCAAAATGGTTATGATAGCGAAATGAAAACTAATAATAGATGCAATAAACCCAGTAAATGAGTTGTCTCCTTCAAATACGCTCGATCAGAAATGAAATGTCTGCTAATGAGAAGAAGCTAGCTGACTATATTTTAAATAATGCGGCTCTTTTACGAGACTATTCATCACAGCAGTTGGCTAGAGCTGTTGGTGTAAGTCAGTCCAGTGTCGTTAAGTTTTGTCAAAAATTGGGTTATCGAGGATACCCAGACCTCAAATTGGCCATCAATGAATCTGTCGCACGAAGTTCTGGCTCAACTGGTGCACCGCCTGCTAGTTCTTTTGCTGACTCGGCACTTAATGAAATATCAGATCAATTGCTAAAAAGTAAATTAGAAGCTATTTCAGCAACTATAGACCTGAACAAAGAATCTTCTTTTATTGCAGCAATTGATGCGATTAAAAGAGCAGAAAAAATTCAAATATTTGGGGTGGGTGTTTCGCGATTTGTTGCAGAGCATTTAGCGATCCGTTTGCTTAATTCTGATAAATTGGCGTTTGCTTTAAATGATTCAGCTTACCAAAAACAATTTTTATCGCGCTTAGTTAAAGGTGATTTATTAATTTTATTATCACCGGTTGAAGAGTTAAAGCTGGATAAATCCTTAGTGGTAGATATGCGTGCAAGAGGCGTTAAATTACTTCATATAGGTAGATATTCGGCTAATGCTAATACTCACCTGTTAGATATTCACCTTTCTACGGTTTCAGGTACAGAAAACAACCTAAAACATGATTTTGCTAAACGAGCTGCTCAGCAGCACATTGTTGATATTTTATTGGCGATGGCGCTTTCTAATTGATTTTTAACTCACACGTTAAAAAAAATATCGAGTTAAAAATTAGATTTCTAACATTTGCAGACCTTTGATTTTTGTAATACCAAGCCCTGGCGCTTCAGATATTTTAATCTCAGCATTGTTAAAATTAACACCACTTGATACTGGATCATATTTGCACAATGATGGTCCATCTAAATCAATTTTGCTAATCACATTGGATTTAGAAACAGCAAAATGTGCGGCCGCTGCAACACTAATACTTGTTTCCAGCATACAACCTATCATACATTCAACATCGTAGATTGCAGCGATATCTGCAATTTTTATTGCGTTAGATATTCCGCCAGTTTTCATTAGTTTTATATTGATGATATCGGCCGCACGCATTTTGATTAATTCAATCACTTCTTTAGGTCCAAAAGTACTTTCATCAGCCATAATCGGAGTGTGAACTCTTTCTGTAATATATTTCATACCATTAAGGTCATCGGCTCTTACTGGCTGTTCTATTAATTCTAGTTTAACACCTGAATCTTCTAAATTTCGAATGGCATAAACAGCTTCTTTAGCTGTCCAAGCTTGGTTTGCGTCAAGTCTTAAAAGTGCTGTGTTTTTGGTGACTTCATAAATGGCTTTGACTCTTTCTATATCTAACCCAATGTCTTTACCAACTTTTATTTTTAAAGTTTCAAACCCTAAATCAACCGCTTTTAAAGAATCCTTAACCATTTTGTCGATGTAATCAACGCTGATTGTTATATCTGTAGCTAGTTGAGGCTCTCCGCCACCTAGTATTTTATACAAAGGAGCGTTATATAGTTGTGCAAACAAGTCGTATATGGCAATTTCTATAGCGGCTTTTGCACTATAATTTTTAACAATAGATGATTGAATTATTTCGGTTAACTCATTTAAATTAGCAATTGATTTTCCTATCAATGCAGGGCGAATAATTACCTTGATAGCTTCAATAATTGAGCCATGAGTATCACCAGTGATAGCTGCCGTAGCAGGCGCCTCACCGTAGCCAGTATGGCCGGTATCGGTTTTTACAATAACGATCACATCTTCAATTTCATTAACCGTTCTAAGGGCTGTTTTAAACGGTGTTTTTAAGGGAACTTTTAGCATGCCGAACTGAATATCTATTATTTTCATTATTTTGTTATCTCAATTTTTTAAGGCTATAAACATCATCTAAATATGATTTTTCTGCGTTTAGTTGAAGCGGTAGTAAAGGCGTAACAGATACGCCATTAAGTTTACTTTTCACAAAGTTACCATCTTCATTATAGTAACTAAAACCAGAAACATCATGGATAATATAAGGAGCGTTATTTCGCAAACCTAAAAACATCATCACATGACCTGGAATATAAATTAAATCGCCAGGATTTAGTTTTCTAATCTCTTTTAGTTTTTCATCGTTACTGGCTGATTGGGAAAAGCGTACATTTTTCCCTTGCTCACTTTTTGCTTGCTGACCCGTATTTCTAGGCATTAAAATCCCAAAGCTTTTATAAATGTCGCCAACAAAACCAGTACAGTCTCTTGCATTAAAAGAGTGCCCCCAACCGTATCGCTCGCCTAAAAATTTAAATGATTGATTGATAATGTTTTTTTCTGTGAAAGGTAAAGAACCGACTCGAACATCTTTGTTTCTTGGTATAAGCGCCATCTTAGTTTCTAATTCACCGGATTTATTTCGGGTAGGTAAGTAAACGACATAACTTGAATAGGTATTTTGTCCGCCGATAGTTGATGGAATATTTTCCCTGGCAACAAGGGGAAGTTTTACGCCCATATCTAACTGAATTTGAGAAACTGTTTTATCATACGGATTAAAATTGGTAAGAACCTTATCGCCAGTGATCGTTAAAAAATCTTTTTGCTCAAAAAAATTAAAGATGTTTTCTTTATTAGCGATAGCTATATATTCTTTTTTTACCCATGCTGAATAATTATAGTTACTCACAAACAACCATTTTGTATCAGAAGACTCATGCATAATTGCCACAATTTCAGTTGGAAATAATGCGGTCTCTTGAAATCGATCAAGATTTATCTCATTTGGCTTTTTAAACACTGAATCCATGGTTGGAAAACTGCGTAGCGCACTTCTTTTTATCACTATCCCGAACTGAATCGTTTTTATCTTATTATTTTTTATTAAAGAGATTAGGTTTAAGGAGTTCTGATAAGTCTGCCATTGTCGGTCTGTTATTAATTTTCCACTTGAGTGATATCGATTACTTGACGGACGTTTACTTATCTTTCTGATTCTTGAACTTATCTCTTTATTAGTGAGCGTACTTGAAAACTCTAATAGATTATTCATGTGAGGGTTTTGTTTAAATAATCGATTATTTTGTGACTGTATTTCTTTAACCGAATAAAATAACTTATTTTCATTCGTAGGATCTTGCCAATAACTAGGTGTAAGCATGTCGTGAGTAATAGATTTTATTTCAGAAGAAAAGTAATCGTCTGCACTAACCACTCCCGAGATAGGGTAAAAAATTATTAAAGTAGTCATCACACATAGCGTGAAGAACTGAAATTTTGATGTATTTACTGTCATTGAATAACCGAGTTATTAATTAAATCAAGTCTTAAACTGGAGTCATTATCGAATAATAATGGCTCAAATTTAAACAAATAGTAAAAAAAGTAACAGTTTTCACGTAAAAAGCGCTTTTTTTGACTATTTGGAATAATAAATTATTTACAAATGATTTAAAAGTGTTATTTTATTCCATGTTAATTCAAAGAGTGTGACGATAGTACTTATTCGTTGCTCTTTAATTGATGATTTTGATGTTTTTCATCTAAGTAATGATTGAGTTAAAGATTATTTAACACGATCATTGCTATTGAAATAATAATAAAGGTGAAAATAGAATCATTATTTGAATTAACTTGAAAACCAACACTGACAAACACTTAAAAAACGGGGAGAAAACATGAAGCAATTCAAATTTTCCAAAGCGGCATTCTTGATTGCCGGTGCGCTAACTTATCCAAGCATAGGTTATGCAGCTGAACAAGATTCAACCGGTGATGAAGCTTCAGAAGAACACAAGCTTGTCGTTACGGGTTCCAGAATTAAACGTACTCAAGGAGAGGGGGCGTTACCTGTAACTATTATCACTCGTCAGGAAATGCAGCAAGAGGGTATCACTTCTGCAGAGCAATTGATGTTAACACTTAATATCACTGCTAACTCTACCGATAACTTAGCCAGTAATAACGGTATTACTAGCTCCGATAACCGTGGTAACAATGGTTTTTCTGGCGCTAACTTTCGCCAACAAGGTGCTGATTCAACATTAGTTCTTTTAAATGGCCGTCGTGTTTCAACACATGGTATGAAAGGACGTGCAGTCGATATTAACTCCATTCCATTTGCCGCGATTGAGCGAGTCGAAATTTTAAGAGATGGTGCATCAGCCGTATACGGTACCGATGCAATTGGTGGTGTTCTTAACTTTATATTAAGAAACGACTATGAAGGTGCTGAAATAAGCGCGTTTAGTGATGTTACTGAAGCGGGTGGTGGTAACATCAATCGTATTACCTTAATGGGCGGCGTTGGTAATTTAATCAATGATGGTTACAACTGGGTAACAACTATTTCAGCAAGAAAAAATGAAGTTCTTCGAGGTACAGATAGAGATTTCACTAGTACATTCCAGCCTAATCGTGGTCTTTCACCCGATACTCGTGGTCCACAGTTTGCTTCTATTAATGATCGATGGAGTAGCCCAGATGATCCCACTAGTGGTCATTATAATTTAATTGGTGACGGACTAAATGATCCTACGGATCCAGATAATGCTGAGGCTTCTGTTATTAATATTTTAGATTTACCGGGCGGGTTAGGTTGTGACTCATTTCCGAACCAAGGTCCTTATGATCATTATCTATGGAATTCATATGGAAGTCGCTATGCTTGCGCATGGGATTACCCGAGAGCATCGGTTATAAGACAACCTGTTGAGTCAAATAACATCGTTTCAAGTTTGACTGCAACAATTGGTGAAGACGCAGAATTTTTCGCTGAAGTGGTTGGCTCTAAAGTAACTGCTACCAAAGTATTTGAGCCTATTCAGGTTACGCCTTGGAGTTTAAGAACTTTAGACGGTTCTGGTAATACTCATTGGTACCCAAGCACAGGTTCTTCTTATCAAATGATTGTTGATGCTTTAACCAATCAATTTGGTTCTAGCGAGCTTAACATTGGCGCGCCGATAGCTTATAGATGGCGTTGTATGGATTGTGGTCCGCGTGAGATTGAAACTGAAACAACTGCTGGCAGAGCGCTTGCTGGTTTAAGAGGAACAATTGGAGAGTGGGATTGGGAAACAGCTTTTTCCTACGCATCTAGTGAAGGTAAATCACACTTGTCTGGTGGTTATTATTATGAAGATGGTTTAGCCCGTGTTTTAGGTTCGGGTGATTTAAATCCATTTTTACTTCCTGGTGAATCTCAAACTCAGGCTGGTTTAGACGCGTTAGCAGCAGCTTCTGCAGCGGGTACTACTTTATTTAGTGGTAAAACGGAACTTAAGCAATTTGATGCATCAGTTACTGGCGATACTGGAATTGAGCTAGGCGGAGGAACCATTCTGGTTGCGACCGGTGTAGATTTACGTTGGGAATACTTTAAGTTTAATGGTGATCGACGTTCTGAAGCTGAGCAAAATGCTGTAGGTAACATTGAAGGCGCTCCGTTTGATGAGTCTAATATTTTAGACAAAGCGAGTCGAAAAGTGGCTGCTTGGTATGGCGAAGCACTAATGCCAATTACTGAAGACTTCGAAGTAACGTTAGCGGTAAGACATGATAGATATTCTGGTTTTGGTGGCACTACAAATCCAAAGATATCTTTTAAATATACACCGTTTGATTCGTTATTATTTAGAGGTGCATACAACACAGGATTCCGTGTACCGTCATTTAACCAGTTATTTTCTGGTGTTAGAGAGGAAGACTATACGGGGCAAGATCTAGTTGACCCAGCAACCTGTCCCACTTTAACTGTTGATGAAAACGATCCTAATTGTCTTCCTATTCAACCTAACTTGATTCAAGGTGGTAAATCAGATTTACAACCAGAAGAATCTAAGCAATATAGTTGGGGAGTTGTAGCTGAGTTGGGTGAAGATACTAGTTTAAATATCGACTGGTGGCACATCAACAAAATAGGAACTATCCAATTGCCAGGCCTTACAGCTATGGTTAATAATTACGACATATTCTCTGAAAATTTCCTACGAGATTCAACTGGTCGAATCATCTCAATTGATAACCGTTGGGTAAATGCGGGTGAACGTCGTACTACTGGTATAGAAATGGGCTTAAAAACTAAATGGGAAATGTTAGGTGGATCTTGGAACTATGAATTCAACGGTAGTTATTTGGTTGAAGATAAGTCTCGAATCCAAACTAATGTTGAATTTGGTCCTAACGCTGTAGGTGATCATACTCGTCGTAATATTCCTCTAAGATGGAAAGCAACTAATAAAGTTAGCTTTAGCGATGGAGATTGGAGACATACGTTAAGTCAACTATATCGTCACGGTTATAACGATGAAGTGCCAGTCGGAATTGCTGCTGCACTTGAAGATGGTTCTGCAGAAGCATTAGCAAGTATTCCTTCAGGTTGGGATCCAAAAGTTGATGCGCATATCACTTATAACTACAGTATCGCTTATAGCGGTTTTGAAGATATAAGAGCAGTGTTCGGTATCAAAAATGTATTCGATACGGATCCACCATTTACGGCTCATCAAAATGATTTTTCTCCCGGCGCTGCGTACGATCCTAGAATTGCAGACCCAAGAGGAAGAGCTTATACATTCTTAGTGGAATATAAGTTTTAATCAGTCATAAATGAAGCCTAAAATCACTATAAAGTGATTAGTCAGTCATCGATTGTTTCTCCTATTTATCGATGACGGACAATAAATTCATGTTTGTCATTTTTGCCTCCTTTTTGGGGGCTTTTTTATGTCTATCGTGCTATGTAGAAATCGAGAAAACATTAGCAAAAGTAAAACTTAAAATATCTTTGGGTGACGATTTAGCTATGGTAAAGTTAAAGTTATGAACGAAAATAAAAAAATTAAATCAATCGTCATTTTAGGTGGCGGGAGTGCTGGTTGGATGGTTGCTTCGGCTTTATCCAAAATAATTGGAACCAATCAATTTAATATCACATTAGTAGAGTCTGAAAGTATTGGAACTGTTTCGGTTGGAGAGGCGACTATTCCTCAAATTAGAGCCTTCAATGAAATGATAGGGATTGATGAAAATGATTTTTTGAAGTTTACTCAAGGAACGTTTAAACAAGGAATAGAGTTTCGAAACTGGCGTGATAAAGGTCATGCTTACATGCATCCATTTGGTCCTTACGGAAATAACCTAGGCGGTGTTCCTTTTCATCATTATTGGTTAAAGCAGCAAATCGAAAATTCGCCGAATAACTCTAGCCAATCGTTCTCTGATAAAGCCTATACGGATGACTTGCTAGATTATTGTTATGAAGGTGTCGCAGCCAAAAATAACCGGTTTACGCGGCCAGTAAATGTACCAAATACGCCAATGTATAGCGTTAATTATGCTTTTCATTTTGATGCGACTCTCTATGCAAAATACTTAAGGCAATTTTCAGAAAAACTTGGAGTTAAACGTATTGAGGGACTTGTAAAAGATGTTAAACGAAACTCAGATAGTGGATTTATTAAATCACTTGAAATAAAAACATCCAAAGAAAATGAACAGTCAATTAGTGGTGATCTATTTATTGATTGTTCTGGTTTTAAAGGAGTGCTGATTGAAAACGTCATGAATTCAGGATTTGAAGATTGGCGTCATTGGTTACCCTGTGATAGTGCTGTTGCTCAAGCTAGCGAATCAATTAATGAAATAAAACCTTATACCGTTTCAACTGCGCATCAGTCTGGTTGGCAGTGGGAAATTCCATTACAAAGTAGAATTGGAAATGGCAATGTTTTTTCAAGTCGTTATATGTCTAAAGATGATGCAGTAAAGCATCTCCATGAAAACATACCAAGTGAGAAAATAGGCGAGCCTCGATTTTTACATTGGGTGAATGGAAAACGGCGTAAATCATGGATTAAAAATTGTGTTGCTATTGGGTTGTCTGCTGGATTTTTAGAACCATTAGAGTCGACTGGTTTGCAATTGATACAAGCATCTATTAATCGATTGTTAAGTTTATTTCCCAATAAAGAGTTTAGACAAGCAGACATTGATGCATTCAATCGGTTTGCAGATACAGAAATAAAACAGATCCGTGATTTTATTATTTTGCATTACAAAGTAACCAATAGAACCGATAGTGCCTTTTGGAATTATTGCAGAGAAATGGAAATACCGGATACATTAAAAGAAAAAATTGAACTTTACAAAGCGAATGGACGAATATTTAGAGATGGGTATGAATTGTTTAGTGATATTAGTTGGCTTTCGGTTCTCAATGGACAAGGGTTAAAGACAAACGGTTACCATGCAATGGCAGACTTGATGCCTTCCAATGAGCTGGATAGTCAGCTAGAAAAAATGAAAAATGTTATTTCAGAATGTCAAAAAAAGACACCAACACATCGTGCGTATATCAATAAATACTGTAAATCGTAGTTTAAAGAATGGGGTCAGTAAATTTCCTTGATCCTGTAATTAACGTTGCCACTCTGCCAAATTATCCATCCCAATCAACTCATCATAATTTCGTCTGGCTTTAATCACACTAAATTGATCATCCTTCACTAATATTTCAGGTATTAACAATCGCGTATTATAAGTTGATGACATCGCGGCTCCATAAGCGCCAGCCGAACAAATCGCTAGCAAATCGCCTTCCTCTAACTTGGTAAGCTCTCGATTTTGAGCAAAGGTATCACCTGTTTCACAAACGGGTCCAACGATGTCAACTATTTCTGTTTCATCAGAATCTTGTTTAACCGAAATAATTTCATGGTAAGCGTCATACATACTAGGTCGTAACAAATCATTCATTGCTGAATCGATAATCAAAAAAGTTCGCTCTTCGCCTTTTTTCTTATAAACAACTTCTGAAATTAATAAGCCAGCTTCTGCTACTAAAGAGCGACCAGGTTCTAAAATTATTTTACAGTTTAAATCTTCAAATAACGTTTGAATAAACTGGCAATAATCAATTACCGGCGCGTTTGCCATTTCATCTTTTTGATAGTTAACGCCTAATCCGCCACCTAAATCAATCACGTTAATATCGTGACCATCAGTTCTTAAATCAACTACTAATTCGTGTATCAACTTAAAGGCATTTTTAAATGGGTTTAAGGAAGTTAACTGTGAACCAATATGAACGTCAACGCCTTGAATTTTTATATTGGGAAGGGTGGCAGCATGTTTGTATATTTCCCTCGCTCGACTGATTGGAATGCCAAACTTATTTTCAGACATACCTGTCGATATTTTTGCATGAGTTTCTGCATCAACATCTGGGTTGATTCTAAAAGCGATATTAGCTATTTTGTCCATGCTTGAAGCAACAATGCTTAGTCTTTCTAGTTCATTTTCAGATTCTAAATTGAACTGAAATATGTCTTGTTCAAGCGCAAAGCGCATCTCGGACTTTGTTTTTGCAATGCCAGAATAGACTATTTTATTGCTAGGTACACCAGCTTTTAGCGCTCTGCGCATTTCGCCTTGCGAAACTACATCCGCACCGGCTCCTAAATCTGCTAGGACTTTAATGATTGCTTGATTTGAGTTGGCTTTAACAGCAAAGCAGACTAAATGCTCAACATTTTTTAACTGAGAAGTGTAATTCTGGTATGCTGTTTCGATTGTTGATTGGGAATAACAATAAAAAGGCGTGTGAATGTCTTTGGCTATATCCGCAATTGCGGTATTTTCCATTTGGAGTTGCGAGTGTTTATAGTGAAAGGCAGTCAAAATGATTCTCCAAAAGGAATAAAGTTTGTACAAAAAAGAAAAGACTTCGCTAATAATAAAATATTCCAATAGCGAAAATAATTATAATATATTATTATCAGCAGATCGCTTATAAAATTCAAATAATTAAAAATACTTAGTGCTTAACTATTTAGTCGATGGCTTCTGGAAACTATTTATTGCACTAATGAGAATATAGGACACAAATTATGGAATGG
>JQIA01002169.1_pt1 | contig 10507 bp, 11 predicted proteins | sample 811431 | NCBI WGS metagenome assembly JQIA01 (sample SAMN02998118, study PRJNA258478) | marine sediment metagenome | biome: marine; feature: seafloor; material: sediment; isolation source: oil-polluted sediment collected from 3 locations (0.5 km, 0.7 km and 0.9 km)... | place: USA: Gulf of Mexico ... | reverse complement strand
GCTATCAAATCCGTGATGATAAACCTTCATTAGAACAGTTGCTAAAATTGAATCCTTAACCACAGTCGGGGTTACTGCTAAAAACTGCTCAGCAGTAATTACTGCTGAGCTAATAAGGTTAGCAATTAATTTATCGTCATTCTTATGAGAAACCCGTAAATAATTTTTTACTTCTTCAAGGGGCCATATTTCTCTTTCTTCAACTGAGAAAATGGTATAACTGACATTATTTTGCATAAAAAAGTTTAAGCTGAAAATTTGGCAAATTTTAAAGCTGACGGTACAATTACGTCACCTCCTACCCTTTTTACAGCATAAAATTTTATAAATGGCTTATCGGTATAAGGATCTCTTATTATCCCAATACCCGCTCTATCCACTATCTTATAAGCTACTTTAAAATCACCAATAGCTATTGCTAGCTTATTTTCTCCAACATTTGGCATATGGGAATTGCAAAAAACAGGAATACCAAAAATAGTTTGTTTTAAAGGTTCTGATAAAGATTGCTGCCAAATAAATCTACCATGTTCATCTTTTAAGCCTTGAATCAAGGCAAGTGTTGACCTATTCATCAAAAAACTGGCATTAGCTATATGCTCTTCATCAAGGGCATTAATTAATTTAAGCAAGATGTCAGGAGTTACTGCATTACCTGTATCTATCCTTCCAATGTCTTCATTAGTTAGTATCCCAAATGGCTTCTTATCACCGTCTCCGGTAATAAATGCCTAATTCTCAGCTTTGATAAAACTATCCGCTAACCTCTCTGCCAGCCATGCATTAATGTCTATAGCTGAATCATCAATTAATTTCTGAGTAGCCTTTGGCTGAGCATATAATTCGTGGGCAGAAATTGTTTTTTTCTTAAGTTTTGGAGTATCGGTAACTTCTCGTGCTTCAGCCTCTCCTATCCACCCGGAAATAAACTTACCATCTTCAATTATAAAATCTAAAGCACTAGAAGAAATTGTTTCAATGGAAGCTAGCTGCCGCATAACTGATTTTGCATTCACGGCACTAACTATTTTATTATTTAAATTATTAACTATTACTACTCCAGCTTCGCCTGTTGCACTACTTAAAGACTTAGTAATAAATTCTGAAGCTATACCCTTTCTTAAATAGTTACCAAAAGCTTTTTCCTCTTCTGGGCTAGAAACAGGGATGCTAAAAGGATTAAATATAGCATTCTGCAAATTATTAAATTTATTTTCCAGTTCCTTATACTTACTTATCGATTGTAATTCATTATTTAAAATATTTTGTACATTATCAGCTATTGTTTCTATTTGTTTATGTTGAAGTTCCATATTTTCCTCTATTCTAAATTAGCTAATGTTTCTAATAATTTTTCAATTCTCTCTAAGGATTGAATAATTGGATGATCAGTTATTTTTTTAACATTTATTATTCCGGCATTCCTATTTGCTGGAAACGTTACGATACTTATCTCCATAAGATCTACTTTCTTGAGTAACCTAACTCCCTGATTATCATATTCAAAATCCTTAGCACAAAAACCGATACTCAAACCATCTATTGCTTTTTGTCTTACAAGTTCGGTAGTTTCCTTACCCAGTAGAATTCTGTTATTTATTTCTGCTTCAATTTTTAGGCCATAATCGTCCTCATATAATGATTTTATTATGCCAATTGGTTTTAGGGTGTTATGTTGCCAAAGTAATTTAATATTTTCCGGCTGTGTATCTTCGAAAGCTCCTTTTTGAACTATATCGTTCTGACTATCAACGATATTAAATACACTTGCATAACCAGAAATTATTGTATTTTCTGCTCCTACAGATTTCATTGAAAAATTTTTAGAGATATTTCCTTTTTCCAATCCAAACCTCCTAAAGTTATTTATTTAACCTATAGTTATATTTATATCTCTTGAGCCGGTGGTCACTAAGCACAAAATTAAAAAATAATATAAAAATTATAGAGCTCTTGTCCTTACAAAAAAAATAATGTAGTTTTTACGAATATTGGCAATTATGGGTTTGAAAATAAATATGGTATATATCGGGTTTATACTTATAGTTATAGGCTTGGGATTTATTGCTTCCGGTATTGTAGGTTTAATAAGATTCCGCAATTTTTATACTAAGATTCATGCAAGCGGGGTAATTGAGTGCTGCGGCATACCATTTTGCCTTGTAGGACTTAGCTTTCTTCAGTCAGATTTCAGCTCTGCTTTTAAATTAATAATAATAACTATAGGAATTTTACTATTAAGTCCTGTATCTACGCATGCACTAGCTAGGGCTTCTGTTCTCTATAAAATAGATAAAGATGGGAGAATAAAGTGATTGCATTCTTTTCTATTCCTTCAATAGTAGATCCGGAATTAAACTTTACCCTTCTTACCATCAGCTCTATCCTGTTGATAATAATTTGTTTTAGGTTAATAGTATCTAAAAATTTAATTGAATCTGTCCTATTAATGTCAGCTTTTAGCTTAGTAATTGCAATATGTTATTTATTTATGGATGCACCGGACGTAGCGATGACAGAAACAGCTCTTGGTGCTTGCCTATCTACTTGTGTTTTGCTTAATCTTGTAAAAATAATTGGTAATGAGAATTATAAGTCAGTAAGTAAAACTAGAACACTTCTTGCGGTAATTTTGTGTGTAATTCTTATTCTACTATTAACTATTGCAAGTCTTGACTTACCTTTATACGGACGCCCAAACACAGAAGTACAGTCACATTTGACAAAATACTATATAGAAAATACCAAAAATGATATTGGCATACCTTCTATTGTAGCAGCAATACTTGCAAGTTATAGAGGGTTTGACACTTTAGGGGAAACAAGTGTGATTCTAATTGCAGGCATTGCTGTAATTTTAATACTTGCACGCAGGAGGGAATAGTGCTGAAATATTTTTCTGTCTTAAAAATAGTAGTTTCGTTTATAATCCCTTATCTGATTCTATACGCTATTTACATCCAGTTAAACGGCGAAGTTTCACCGGGAGGAGGATTCCAGGCAGGAGTAATTTTTGCTTCAGGAATAATTGCTTTTGACCTTATCAACGGTACTAAAATAACTTACGAATTTTTTTCAGAAAAAGCTCTGATTATTTGCGGGATATTTGGGGTTCTAATTTATGCTTCTACAGGGCTTGTGTCGTTTTTGTTTGATGATAATTACTTAAACTATAATTCAATTGCTAAAACCCCGTGGATAAACAACCCCCTTACCGGTCAACATATAGGTATATTTTTTATTGAAATAGGAGTCGGTTTAACGGTTTCATCAATTATGTGTTTAATTTATTTAGTTTTAAAGGAGGATTAGTTCTCTACCATGCAAAATATTGTTTATTTTTTTGCAGTACTAGTGCTAGTTACTGGTCTTTTTATAATGTTAACTAGCGATAATTACTTACGTAAAATCATCGGCCTTGGAATATTCCAAAGCTCAGTTCTCCTTTTCTATATAGCTCTTGGTAAAGTAAGTGGGGCTATTCTTCCAATTGATATTTGCCCCAATTTAGCTAATTGCCCGTACAATTTTTCCAGCCCCCTACCGCATGTACTGATGTTAACTGCCATTGTAGTTGGATTTTCCACTATGTCCGTAGGGCTTGCCTTAATATATAAAATATATAAAGAATACGGTACTATCTCGGAAAGTGCAATAACTCAGCAAGAGGATAATTAATGACTTTAATTAATCATATCCCCGCCTTACAAGTCTTGATTCCTTTTTTTTCAGCCTTGTTTTGTGCTTTAACTTTCCATAAATTCACTTCCTGGGTTATTGCCACTATTGCTGTTATAACCAATCTCATAATTGCCCTTTATGGATTACAGATTATAGAACACTCTCAATCCTATTCTTTTGGCAATTGGCAAGCACCTATTGGTATAGAATATAGCTTAGATTATCTAAATCAGCCGATAATAATCTATATAAATGGTGTTTTGCTATTTTTCTTACTTTTTGGCAAACAGCTTATTAATAAAACAATTACTAAATATATTGACGATAAAAAACATCATATGTTCTACAGCTTGCTCTTATTTGCCCATGCCGGGTATCTTGGAGTACTTAGCACTAATGATCTATTTAATTTTTATGTATTTATCGAAATTTCATCTCTGGTAACTTATGTATTAATTTCAAAAGGAAAAGAACCAAAAGCTTTAATCGGGGCATTTGATTACCTTATGCTAGGCACAATTGGTGCAACACTAATTCTAATATCTATTGGCTTCTTTTTTGCCATTACCGGTAGCCTCAATATTGCTGATATTTCTAATATTCTACAAATTAATTACGGATCAAATGTGGCAGGATCAACAAAGTTACATCTACTAATAATAGCTATAGTGTTTTTCTTAACTGGGGCTATCTTGAAGATGGCATTTTTTCCATTACATTTTTGGATGATGAGAGCTTACTCGGCCACTGCGCCATTCGTTCTTACTTATGTCGCTGCTATTTCTAGTTTACTTGGGATATATATGATAATGCGCTTCCTGTATTTTACTATCGAAGTCAATCTAGTCTATATACCATTTTCCTTACTACTGCGAACTATGGCAATTACGACCCTGATTATTTGCTCCTATTTAGCTTGGAAATCAAACAATATAAAAAAAATTATTATTTACTCTACAGCCTTGCAAATTGGGTATGCATTTCTTCTTTTATCAATTTGGCCAGCGAAAGCTTTGTTATTTCAGTTACTAATTATTGATAGTGTTAACAAAATTGGTTTATTTATTTTACTTGCTCATATTGAAAATAAAACAAACAATTTAGATATATACTCAATAAAACAAATTAAAGATTCATTTCGGTTCAAAATTCTAGCAGCTTTTATTATTCTTTTTAGTGCTTCTTTACCGCTAACTAGTATGTTTATAATAAAAATTAAGATATTAGAGCTTTTAATCCGGCAAGATTTGGGATTAGAATTTATTATTGTAATAATTGCTTCAGTTTTTGGAATATTATACCATCTTAAACTTGCAAAAGCTCTTTTCTTGGCAAAAGAAGAAAACGGGATAATCCAAATAGATACAAATTTATCAGGATTATTTGCTATTGTCACCGTACATATTTTCACATTATTATATATGCACGAAATAGCAGAAATGATTGGTTGCCATACTTCCATGACCATAGGTTAGGTTAAAAATAAAAACAGATTAAATAATGACCAGCCCGATGCCTTTAAATTTTTTAATTATTTCTACTATGCTTCTTGGTATGATTAACCTGGTTGCCCCTTTTTTTACAAAAGAGGATAGTAAAATCAGAAGCTTTTTTCTGCTTAGCATTAGCATATTTTTTCTATTTAATGTAGGAATAATTGATGATTTATTTATAAAGGGCACTGTAATAAAATTCACTTTATTAGATATCGGCAAATACTCGATAGCATTTAGCCTTGAACCACTTGGCCTCATTTTCTTAACTATGCTTACAGCACTTTGGACTCCTGCTCTTCTATATACAATAAAATTTTTAACCATTAATCACATTACAAATTCTAGTAAATATTTATTTTTTGTTAATGGCTGTATCTTACTAGGTTGCATAGTTGCTTTATCTGCAAACTTAATTACCATGTTTATAGCCTACGAATTGCTAACGTTATGTACAATTCCGTTAATAGTCCATCACTTCGATAAAAAAACACTTGCTGGTCTAAATAAATATCTAAAAATCCTATTACTGAGCAGTATTATATTATTTCTGCCTGCAATAATAGTTATCTACTCAAAAATAGGAACGGGCACATTTGTTAGCGGTGGTTTTATAAAGCATTATTTTTCAGATTCAGCTGCTATTTTTTTACTACTCTTTTTTATATTTGGCATAAGTAAAGCAGCACTTTATCCATTACATGGTTGGTTACCGGCCGCTATGGTTGCCTCCTACCCCGTCAGCGCCCTACTCCATGCGGTAGTTGTGGTTAAAACCGGTTTGTTTTGTATTTATAAAATTCTTTTTTATGTGTTTGGGCTCGAGTACCTACAATATCTATTTGGCGGTTATAACTGGTTGGTAATTCTTCCAGCTATAACAATATTATATAGTTCACTTCAGGCATTGAAATACAATGAAATTAAAATGATATTAGCATACTCTACTATTAACCAGTTAAGTATTGCTCTAATTAGTGCTTTCTTATTTACCCCCAAAGGGTTAGCGGCAGCAGTTATCCATATGGTTTCCCATTCATTTAGCAAAATCTGTTTGTTTTACTCCGCAGGTAATTTTTACAGCTTAGATAAAACTTATTACCTAACTGACCTTACGGGAATAAACAAAAACATGCCCAAAACTAGCACAATTTTCCTTTTAGCTGTTCTCTCTTTGATAGGTATCCCACCATTTGCAGGATTTATCAGCAAATTCTATATTATGGTAGCAGCAGCTAATCAACAAAACTTATTAGTAATGATAGTTATTGCAGTTAGCAGCTTATTTTCAGCGTTTTATATGCTTAAGGTATTACGTTTTATATATGAACCAATAAAGACAAAAAATAATAATAAAGAAAAAAAACTGCCTCTTTTCATGTTTATCAGCCTAGTTTCATGTATAATTTTTGTTATTTGTTTCTTTTTTATTCAGCAAATAATCAATATTTTTCTAACTTTTATGTAAAATAGGAATCTGCGAAAATGTTTTTTCACCCAGCAACCATAACGATATTTTTTGTATTGCTGTTATTAGTAATTAATAGGCATAGTACATTATTTAAATTTGTTGCACTTGTTAGTCCTATTATTAGCTCTATAGGGCTATTCTTGGGTCAAGGTAGATATTCTTTTGAGTTATATAATTTAAAATTAATTTGGGAATTCGACGATTTTAATAAATTAATTGGGGCGGCTTTTTTGCTAGTATTATTAACTGCTAATTCTTACGCTCTTGGTCAAAAAAAATATAATGAATTAATAATAGGGTATACTTATGGCGCTGCTGTATTTATTAGCCTTTTGGCTCAAGATTTTATTTCCATGTTTGCCGGTCTTGAAATAATGATGGTTATGTCATCGATTATTATATTCATAGGAAGTAGCAAAGAAGAGAAAAGTTTTACATCGATTAACTGTGGAAAAAAATATTTTCTAACTCACTTAGTAACGAGTAATATGATTCTAATTGGTATTGCTCATATTATGTTTAAAAGTAATTCCTCAGAAATTATTTTGGTTACTAATTTAATGGAGGACCCAGAATATTCGCATGCCATACTTTATGTAATGTTTACAGCTATGGTAATTAATATTGCAGCCTTTCCCTTTTCTGGGTGGATGGTTAATTATTATAAAGCAGCTTCAGCTTCCGGATTTTTATATTTAATCAATTTTACTACCAAGCTGGGAGTAGTTTTGTTAATCAAAGTATTTTACGGGTTTGAACCGTTGAAATATGTCGGGTTAATTATGATCCTGTATTCAGGGTTTAAAGCAATTTTTGAAGAAAATATATTTGCGCTCCTATGTTATTTATCAATAGTGGCCATGGGAATAATGACAATTGGCATTAGCTCTGGTAATAAATCAGCTCTTATTGGGGTAACGTGTTATTTATTTATCCATATTATCTACAAATGCCTGCTTAGCGCCCTTTGTGCTACCCTTCGGGACAGGAAAGGAATTACTCTTTGCTTAGAATTGGGGAAATTTAAACATACTATCCTATTAATATCGGCAAGCATTGGGATCTCATTAATGATTAATATTCCTTTTAGTTTAAGTTTTTATAATAAAGCAGAATTATCTCACCTCTTTTCTAGTAATTTCTTTTATATAGCAATATTACTCTCCAGTGCGTTTACTATAATTTCTTTTCCGTGGAAAGAAATTATAAAACATAAAAAGGTCATTCCTTTAGAGATGAATATTTACAATAAATTTAGCCTTATTTTTATAAGCCTAGCTTGCTTTATTACAGGATTTTTATGGGTATTTACGCCAATTAGTAATATTTTTTATCCGTTATACGAGCTAAATAACTATTACTATGAAATCTTCAAACAATTAGTTATTTATGTCATCTCTATAATCATCGTTATAAGCTTAAATATAAGACGAAAGGAAAGCATAAGCCTAAATCTCCTTGAAGTAATTGGTTATAGTTTTGCTTATTTATATAATTACTGGAAAAAAGATAATACACCTGAATCGCCAAAAGAAAATTGGCATTTAGATGTTTTAGAAGAGCAATTAATAAAGAAAATGTCTATTTTACATAACCAGCAAACTGCCATTTTTATGGTAATAACTTTATTAATTGTTATGCTAACTACTCTACTTATTAGTTTATATTAGCTATAAGATGAAAGATTTAAATACCAAACAAAATTACTACCTAACTCTGTGGTTAAGAGTAATGTGCAGTGCAATTATTTGTATGATTTTTATTGGCGGGCTAACTCGTTTAACGGATTCCGGTTTGTCTATTACAGAATGGAAACCCGTAACCGGAATTCTCCCTCCTTTAACAGAAGCGTCATGGATAAGCGAATTCGATAAATACAAGCAGACTCCCGAATATATCAAGGTAAATAATAATATGAATTTAGCAGAATTTAAATCCATTTTCTGGCTAGAATTTATTCACCGAATTGCCGGACGCATTACCGGTATATTATATATCTTCCCTTTGATATATTTTTTATTTAATAAAACCATTAATAGCAAAAAAATTTATATATATCTTATAGGGTTAATTCTGCTAATTAGCCAAGGGATTGCTGGATGGTATATGGTAAAAAGCGGTCTTATATCTGCTCCTTACGTAAGCCACTTTAGGTTAGCAATTCACTTGTTACTAGCAATTGCCTTATATGCACTATTATTCTGGCAATTAATGGCACAGTCCTTTTATAAAATATACATGGATATAAAAACCAATTTGGTTCCGCTTAATATCGGATTAAATATTTGCTTGATATTATTATTTATTCAAATAACTTTTGGTGCTTTTGTTGCAGGACTTGATGCAGGCCTTGTTTATAACCAATTTCCACTCATGGGGGACGCAATCATACCAAATGAAATTACTTCTGGAAAAATTGGTTTAAATAGCTTTTATGACCCGGTATTTGTGCAGTTTATCCATAGAATGTTAGCATATATTGTTACAATAGCTATTTTAATTACTTATTTTATTGGGTTTAAAATACAAAACTTGCTCTTATCTAAAGCATTAATTTATTTGATTATAGTACTTATATTACAAGTTATGGTTGGTATTTTAACTCTAATTTATTTAGTACCTATTACGCTTGCGTTACTTCATCAAATAGGTGCTGTAATACTACTTTCTACCTTGTTATGGACTAAATATCTAGCTGTAAATTAAAATGATAGAATTGCAAGTTGAAAATATTGTAGAAACAAGGTTAGATAGATTTCTAAAGCAAAAATTTGCCTATTTAACTCAAGGAGTTATCGAAAAGAATTTACGAAAAGGGCAAATCCAAGTAAATGGTAAAAAAGCAAAAGCAGATAAGAGAGTTAGTAAAGGTGATGTAGTAAATATTGCTAATTATCTTATAAATGAAAATCTTACAATTCGTGAAAAAACTTTTTTTTCTCCTGCCGCCATTTCATTAGCTAAAAAAATTCTTAATGAATATCTTATTTTTTCGTGCGATCAATTTATAGCCATTAATAAACCTCATGGTATTGCAGCACAGGGCGGTAGCAAAATAGCTATCAGTATCGATCATGCTTTGCAATATTTGAACGAAACTGAAAAAAGTCAGTATAAATTAGTTCACAGGCTAGATAAAGATACGAGTGGGGTTTTTATTATAGCTAAAAATCTAAATAGTGCCATTTTACTTGGAGAGGCTTTTAGAGAAAAGCAAATACAGAAAACTTATCTAGCAGTATTAACAGGTAATATGTCTTTTATTCCTGAAGAAGGAACTATTGAAAGTTATATTGGGAAAGAAAAATCCGGAACTCATGAAATAGTAAAAGAAAGCAAAAATGGAAAATTTGCAAAAACTATATATCAAATATTAGCACTTAACAACGATAGTAATATAATAAAATATAATCCTCTAACCGGCAGAATGCACCAATTAAGATATCATAGCAAACAACTAGGATTTCCGATTCTAGGAGACTTAAAATACGGCGGACTACCTTTTAAAAGGATGATGTTACATGCATTAGAAATTACAATTCCGGCAAAAATATTTGGTAAAGAACAAGTTATTAAAGCCCCTTTGGATAAAATTTTTGAATCCTATTTTGACAAAATTAATCTTTTGTTAAAATTGAAAGAGGGATAAGGTTATTACTCGTCGAGCTGAAAAATAAAGTATCCATCCCCAAGAGTAGTTATCCCTTGCTCTTCTTGCATAACCCCTTGTTCTAACGATTTTTTATTAACTTCTAAATCGCTTTGTAAGGTAGTAAGTATTTCGTAATACCACGGCGAAGGTGGTCTAGCGAATATTAGGAAGCTGGGATAAACTACTCTTTTTTTACAATTGAAAAAGTAG
>JQIA01002138.1_pt1 | contig 10508 bp, 9 predicted proteins | sample 811431 | NCBI WGS metagenome assembly JQIA01 (sample SAMN02998118, study PRJNA258478) | marine sediment metagenome | biome: marine; feature: seafloor; material: sediment; isolation source: oil-polluted sediment collected from 3 locations (0.5 km, 0.7 km and 0.9 km)... | place: USA: Gulf of Mexico ... | reverse complement strand
GTTCTTGGGAAAGAGAAGACTGTGTTTTCTCCATCTGCACGAATTTGTGCGTGACTTCCACTTTTAACCAATCCCCAATCATTTGAGAAGAAAATCACAAGGGCATTTGTCTCAAAAGGATTATCGGAAAGCGTGATTTCAAACTTACCGTTCTTCTCTGTGATTTTGACATCACCATCGTAATTTTTAGGGAGATTATTATATGCGCTCTCAAATATATCTTGGTTTGCTTTGTTTGATACTTCGCGCACAGGAAGCTCAAGGATTGCCTCATCACTTTCTGGAATACAAATTTCCTTGCACACCAATAAGTCTGCCTTCACTTTTAATAGAAAGCTCTCTGCATTGTAATCAGCAGGAATTCTAACCGTTGCAACAAGGTGTGTTTGCCCTTCATGGACGAAGTTCATAATACCTTGAACATCCAATGCATGTGGGACAGGCCATTTAAAATCACTGATCTCTACATTTTCTTGAGCGTCCCATTTTGCCTGAATAGGAAAACCAGAATCTCCTGGGTTTTTCCAGTATGTATGCCAATGATCATCAATATTTTTTTCTAAAAGGACATCAAATGACTGCCCCGCGACAACCGCATCCACAGAGGATATCAGCTTTATTTTAACGTGCGCTTTTTCAGTTTGTGCGTTCGCAACGGATACCCCGCCTATAACGAGAATGAAAAGAAGAAATGTTTTAAATAAATTCATCATAGAATATGTTTTGTACTTTTGTTTGCGTTTGGGCTTTGCGTTTAATTTTTGGTTCTATATGGTTATTCGCTAAGCAGTACAGCTATGTTACATGTTGATGATGAAAAAGGAACAATAATGTTGGAAGATAAACCAATCTGGTCCCCCTCGAAACACCGCATTGAGAATACAAAACTCACAGATTTCATAAGAACCCTTGACCAAGACTTTGCTGATTATCACGATTTATGGTCATGGTCTTGCGAGAATTTAGAAACTTTTTGGAACACTATTTGGGATTATTGCGCACTCATCGGAGACAAAGGCAATACAATCCTGAGCAACCCTGAAAACATCATTGATGCCTCGTTCTTTCCAAATGCTTCCATTAACTATGCCGAGAATCTTTTAAAATATAAATCAGATGCTCCCGCTATTATTTTCAAACATGAACAAGGCGAACAATATACACTCAGCTTTAAAGACTTGCATGATCAGGTTAGTAAATGGCGACAGCTTCTCACTGATTTAGGTGTACAAGAAGGCGACCGTGTTGCGGGATATATGCCCAATATTCCTGAGACGGTCATTGCATGCTTGGCAACAGCCTCTCTTGGCGCAGTGTGGTCTTCTGCTTCACCTGACTTTGGAGTGCAAGGGATCATTGATCGGTTTGGACAAATTGAGCCTAAGGTTTTTATTACCGTTGATGGTTATTTTTACGGAGGTAAAACATTCAGCTCTTTAGAAAAATCATCAGAAGCCCTCGCCTCTCTGCCAAGCGTACAACACACAATCGTTGTGCCTTTTTCCGAGGATGAACCAGATATCAGCACTATTCCAAATGCCGTAATTTTGACACGCGCGCTTGAACAATACCATGCACAGGATGTTTCCTTTACACGCGTTCCTTTTAATCATCCGCTTTTCATTATGTTTTCATCAGGCACAACGGGCGCACCAAAATGTATCGTGCATGGACATGGTGGTACATTGATTCAACATGTCAAAGAACATCAACTTCAATGCGATATTCGCAAAGGCGATCGTGTCTTTTACTTCACAACATGTGGGTGGATGATGTGGAACTGGCAAATTTCTGCGCTTGCAAGTGGGGCAACACTTATCCTTTATGATGGCTCTCCCTTTTACCCAACAAAAACATCTCTATGGGACTACACCAGTCAAAATGATTGTACGCTCTTTGGAACGGCTTCAAAATATTTGGATGCCCTCCAAAAATTTAAAGTAAAACCACGTGATCTCTTCGATCTAAGCACATTAAGAACACTAACATTTACAGGATCACCACTTGTACATGAGGGGTTCAATTATGTGTATGAACACATCAAACAAGATTTGCATCTATGCTCCCTTTATGGTGGCACAGATATTGTCGCCGCAAGCTTTGGCATTGGAAATCCAATTTCTCCCGTTTATCGCGGTGAAATGCAAGGCTCAGGATTGGGCGTTGCCGTTGATGTCTATGATAACGATGGACACACGCTTCCCGCCAATGGGTCCTCGGGTGAAATTGTTTGTACAAGACCTCACCCCTCTATGCCCATTTATTTTTGGAATGATCCCGATGGAGCAAAATATAAAAAGGCGTATTTTGAAACCTATAAAAACATATGGCATCACGGAGATTGGGTGGCAAAAACACCCCATAATGGTTTGATTGTTTATGGACGATCAGATGCAACCCTTAATCCAGGGGGTGTACGTATTGGAACCTCTGAAATATATCGCCAAGTCGAACAATTTGAAGACATTGTTGAAAGCATTGCTGTTGGGCAAGACTGGAAAGGTGATGTGCGCGTATTACTGTTCGTGAAGATGCAAGAAAAAGCTGATCTTACACCTGAGCTTATTCAAAAAATCAAAGATAAGATCAAAGTTGGGGCTTCTCCACGTCACGTGCCCAAGAAGATCATCGCGGTTGCAGACATCCCTCGTACAAAGAGTAATAAAATCGTTGAGCTTGCTGTACGTGATATTATTCATGGGCGTGCTATCAAGAATGTTGAAGCATTAGCTAACCCTGAAGCGCTTGAACTTTATAAAAATTTAGCGGCACTCTCATAATTTTATTTGCTTTTGTGAGACAAATAGACTTAGAGTAGAAGTATGTTGAGAAAGAGTAACAGTTCTGATGTTTTTGCTGCAGCCGTCGCTGTCGCCTCTTTCAATGCGCTTGCCGCGGGTTAGTCCGCATATATTTTTCGCATAGTGCTTCTTGCACGTTTATTTCACTATTTAATATCAATCAAAAGCCTGCATGCTGCTTTCATGCCGCGAAAAATAAAAAGAAAAGATAACAGAAAATGAATCTTCCTATACCCTCGAGTAAGCCCTCAACTACACCTTCAAATGCAAAATTCAGCAATATCTTTGAAACGCTTCCTGTCAACAGAGCCGCAGAGATGCTCAGATATGGACAAGATAAGCCTAACGTCATCACGATTGCACAAGGAGAAGGTAGTAAAGCAACCCCTGAGTTTATTACAAACGCCGCATTCGTTGCTGCGAAAGAAGGAAAAACCTTCTATACCCCCCCTTTGGGAATACCAGAACTCCGTAGTTCATTGTCAAATTACTACCAAAGAATATACGGATTTAACATCCCAGATAACCGTATTTTCGTGACGGCATCAGGTACAGCGGCAGTTCATCTCGCGCTCGCCTCTATTATCGAGGATGGTGATGAAGTCATTGCTATTACACCAATCTGGAAAAATCTTCTTGGTGCAATTTCCGTTGCACGTGGACGGGTTACAGAAGTAAGCCTGACATGTGAGAACAATCAGTGGTCTCTTGATATGGATAAGCTTTTTGACTCTGTAAGTGAAAAAACAAAAGCAATCATGCTCGTTACTCCATCAAATCCAACAGGTTGGGTGATGAACGATGATGAGATTAAACAGATTGTTGAATTTGCCCGCGCGCGGGATATTTGGATTATTGCCGATGAAGTTTATGGGCGTATGGTTTATAATGGTCAACATGCTCCAAGCTTCCTTAGCCATACAAATGATGATGACAAAGTATTTGTTGTTAACAGTTTTTCAAAAGCATGGTCTATGACAGGTTGGCGCATGGGATGGTTGGTTGGACCATCATGTGCTGAAGAGAAAATACGTGATCTTGCTATCTATAACTATATGGCGCCGACAAGTTTTTCTCAGTTCGGGGCGATTGCCGCTCTTGAACATGGTGAAGAACACCTCAAAAGTAACTTAGCTTTATGGAGGCGCAACCGACAGGCGTTCATTGATACCTTGTCAAAATACAATTCCATACAGTGCCCAATCCCTGAAGCGACCTTCTATGGATTTTTTAAGGTGGAAAAAGAGCCAGATTGCTTTAAGTTTACAAAAAGGCTCATTGATGATGCTGGTGTAAGTCTTGCTCCTGGTTTTACTTTTGGACATGACTTTAAAGGCTGGATGCGAATTTGTTTCGCTGTTTCTGAAGAGATTATGGATGAAGCTCTCATAAGATTAGAAAAAGGAATAAGTGGAATATAATTATGCGTGGTTATTTTGGTATTGGCGTTCAAGGGGTACATAAAGAACAAAACGTTGGAACATTGATCCGTTCCGCTCACGCCTTTGGCGCGAGCTTCTTTTTTACCCTTATGCCCCAAGTGAATGTTCGTAAATTTCGTGAAAGTGATACGTCAGGTGCGTTTGATCATGTGCCGTATCACCAATACGACTCGTTGGAGGACATGAAACTTCCCAAAGGATGTAAACTGATTGGGGTCGAGTTAGTTGAAGGTTCCGTTGAATTGCCAAGCTTTAAGCACCCAACCCGTGCCGCCTATATACTCGGTCCTGAGATGGGAGATTTATCCCCCGCGGTATTAGAAAAGTGCGACCATGTCATTAAAATACCTATGCATTTTTGTGTTAATGTCGGAATTGCTGGTGCAATTGTCATGTATGATCGTTTAATTTCACGCGGTCGATTTGCGCCACGCCCAGTAAAAGCGGGCGGTCCGACAGAAAAGTTACCCGAAACTGTACATGGACAAAAAATTTGTGATATACTGGAATAGTCTATTCAAACCTTGACAATTTTCTCTATAATTCCTATCACTCTCGCATTAAAAAATAATAGGTACATATTGATGTTTAGAATTTCTTACTTTTTGGTCGCGGCTATAAGCTGCTTGATGGTTACAAATGTTGCGCACGCAAGCGGACCAAAAAAGATCGGTGACTTCGGTGATTGGTCTGCATACTCTTTCCTAGAAAATGGGAAAAAGGTTTGCTACATGGTGAGTTCACCAAAGACTGACGAAGGTAATTACACGCGTCGCGGTGACATATATACACTTGTGACACACCGCCCATCAGAAAGCACACGTAACGTTTTCAGCTATATCGGTGGATACCCATACAAAGCTGATAGCGAAGTTAAAGTTCGCATTGATGGCAAAACATATAATCTTTTCACATACGAAGAAACAGCATGGGCACCAGATAGCTCAACAGATAACTCAATTGTTCAGGCCCTAAAAAAGGGTAGCAAAATGGTTGTCAAAGGAACCTCGAAACGTGGAACATTGACCACTGATACATACAGCCTCAAAGGCTCAACATCTGCACATGATGCAATTTCGAAAGCATGCCCTCGGTAATTCACAAGAAGATATCCCGAACTTAGTATGATAAAAAAACCACTTAACTTGAACCCCACTTATTCTATGCTTATATTTAACGCTGGAATAAAAAATTAGGAGATAGACTGCCTTGCACGTCTTATCACAAATGCATTTTCTGAAATCTCAAAAAATATCTTTGAGCATTATGAACCTTCTCCGTATGAAGGATCGCTACATTCGCACACGCGATGGGTCTCTGCGCGTGCGGTGCAAGGCTGTGCTGACAACATCCCTTATTGTTGCAAGTGCATTTATGGGAACACATGCTTACGAAACTTACTCAGGCATTAACTTTGATATTCAATATGCAGAACAGCTTGCTTCTGAGACAACAACTCCCGAAAATGACTCATCTATCGAGATTGTAGCTGTTGCACCTTCAGATATAGACGCAGATCAAAGCACGTTCCTTCGTAATTATAAGATGATCCGCAATGTATTGGCAGATGCAGAAGAAATTAAGAAGAAATTTGCACCGCGTACAGTTAAAGTGACCATCAAAAAAGGTGACACACTGGCTGGTGCGCTTCAAAGAAACGGAATAAGTGGTGGAGATTCTTACGCAGTTGTTAAATCAATGTCGGAACATTTCGATCCACGCCTTATCCGCCCGGGACAAAATGTAAAACTTACAATTGCACCTTATGATGGTGAAATGGCCTTTTCTCGTTTGGCACTTGTAACCGATCCTATTCGTACAATTGTTGTAGAGCGTGATAATGACGGAGTCATAGACAGCCAACTATTGCAAAAAGAAATTATGCCCCAAATGTTTGCGGCAAGTGCAACTGTTAAAAACTCTCTCTATGGCTCTGCGCTCAAACAAGGTGTTCCTGAACCTATTATTGCGCAAGCCATCCGTGTTCTTTCATGGTCTGTTGATTTTCAGCGTGAGATTCGCGCAGGCGATGAGCTACAAGTTCTCTATGACATCTACATGACCGATGAAGGTGAATATGTAAGAAGCGGCGAGCCGTACTATATTCAGCTTACCCAAGCAGATAATCAGCTTTCCCTTTATCTTCATGAATTCCCAGACGGGCGTACAGGTTACTTCCGCAAGAATGGACATAGCGCGAAAAAAGGTCTCTTGAGTACTCCTATTGATGGCGCGCGCCTTTCTTCTGGATACGGAATGCGCAAACACCCTGTTCTTGGCTATAGCAAGATGCACAAAGGAATGGATTTTGCGGCAGCCCGAGGAACGCCTATTTATGCGGCTGGTGACGGTAAGATTGTTAAGGCAAGTCGTTTTAGCTCATACGGTAACTACGTTAAAATCCGTCACAATAACAATCTTGAAACTGCGTATGCCCACCTTAAAGGCTATGGTAAAAACATTAAAGCTGGAAAACGCGTCAAGCAAGGTCAAATTATTGGGTATGTTGGGACAACAGGGCGCTCTACAGGGCCACATCTTCACTACGAAGTCCTTGTGAACGGAAAGCAAGCTAACCCACGCTCTATTAAGGTTCCTACTGGAGAGATACTCTCTGGTAAAAAACTGGCCTCTTTGAAAAAAACAATCAGAAAGTACGACCGTAAGTTCGCATCATTGATTGAACATCCTAAGTTTGCATCTAATGAAGATAACTCAAAATCGGATCTCTTTAACAACTAGCTAAATTTGGCTTTATGAGCATTTAATCTCATCGCCAAAATCTAAAGTAGTAAACAACCAACATAATTCCACACATCATAAACCAGAAAATCGCGTATTGCTGATGATTGTTTTTGGGAAACCACTTTTCTTGGTTGTTTCTGATGATATTAGTCTCTGGAGACATACTCTCAGCATAAAAAATTACAGGGGGTAATGTATCGATATCTTTGGCACGGGCAATATCGTCCATATCAATATAAATCCAACCATCTTTTTCTGGGCTATTTTTAATTCCAAAGCGCCAGCCTTTTGGTGAATAACGCCCAGTGCCCTCTATTGTGACATCACCAAGAAATTGAAGCTCAGAGTGATCTCTAGGCTCTTTCTGGGGCTTAGTAAGCCATCCTTGATAAACGAGTACAACACCACCTGTAGAAAGCTCTAAAGGGGTGTATAGTCCATACCCAGATTGCTCTGCATGTATGCGCGGGCCAACTACAACTTCTTTCTCATGAATAAAGTGCCCCGTAACCGTTCCATAACGCACATCGTTTTTTGTGATATTTTGAAAATTTTCGATATCAAGGATTTGAGAAGACGGATCTTTTGCGTATTCACGCTCAAGATTTAGCAATAACTCTTGCTTCCACTCTAAGCGTTGAATTTGCCATGTTCCCAAAGCACATAAAATGATCGTACTTATTAGCGTTGCAATTGTTGCACCAATGGGAAAAGACTTTTTCATCTTGCCTTAGCTTCTAGCCCGCAGGCTGGATACCAATTGAATTTCCCCACCAGTAGATAGAGATAAACAAGAACAGCCATACAACATCAACAAAGTGCCAATACCAAGCCGCCGCTTCAAAGCCAAAATGGCGCTCTTTTGTGAAATGACCCTTCGCTGATCTAATCCAACATACAGCCAAGAAGATTGTTCCAACCATCACATGGAAGCCATGAAAACCTGTCGCCATATAGAACGTTGATGGGTAAGAACCCTCTGAAAAGCCAAAATGAGCATGTGCATATTCAAAGGCTTGAAAGCACATGAATATAAAGCCAAGCGCTACAGTTACTCCGAGTGCCTTTGTCGCCGCTTTTTGATTGCCTTTGGCAATCTCATAATGCGCCCATGTTACGGTACATCCGGATAGAAGAAGAATCATAGTCATCAGAAACGGAAGGTCAAAGGCATCAATTACTTCTATTTGTGGCGGTGGCCACGCACCTTGTGTGTATTCCATACGCAAGAACTGGTGTGCTTCATTTACAAACAAACTTGCATCAAAGAACGCCCAAAAAAAAGCGACAAAGAACATGACTTCTGAGCTGATGAAAAGTGCCATCCCATAACGAAATCCGATTTGAGTAATTGGAGAATGCTGTCCCTTTACAAGAGATTCTGCGATCACATCCCTCCACCAGAAGAGCATCACAGTTAAGATTGCGCAGAGCCCCAAAAGAACACCTTTAAGTCCAAAAGCAAAACCTGAAATTTCAATATCATGCATGAAAAGCACCATGCCCATTGCAAATAATCCTGCGGATAATGCACCTACAAATGGCCAAATGCTAGGCTCTGGCACATGAAATGGGTGAGGTTTTCCTGTGCTTCCGTACTCAATTTTATGATCTGACATTTAGGGGTAGTCCTTTTGCGATTCAAAATTTATTCTGAGGCATTGTAGAAGCCTTCGAGCGCTTCATCAAGTGCCTTTGTTGTTGCCTCGTAAAAAGTATAAGACAATGTGATAACTTTGACATCATCCATATATGGATCTTTATCAAATTCAGGGTCAATATAGAACATAATAGGCATGGATATTTTTTGCCCAACGTTCAGTGTTTGCTCTTGAAAGCAAAAACACTCTATCTTTTGAAAATACTTTCCGACCTTGGGTGGTGTGACATTATAAACCGCGGTTCCCGTTAGGCGTTTCGAGGATTTATTGGTAGCCCTATATGAGACAAGCGCCTTTGCGCCAATACGCACAGTTACATCGTTTTGCTCTGGCACAAACTCCCACATAAAATTACGGGCTGTGTCCGCATTAAACTTTACAGTGACTTCGCGCTCCAAGATTTGTTCTGGTGCCGATTGTGAAACTTGAGTTGTACCACCCCACCCCGTCACCTGACAGAAAATGCTATAGAGTGGAACAGCCGCAAACGCTAAACCCGCCATCGCCGCCACAAGGGTCAATATCCCAACAAGTGTTTTGGTGTTTTTATCCATTACGGAGAATGCCTATATCCAAACCTTCATCTTGATAATGGCGAGAGCAAATATAACCACACACCAACCTATAATTAGAGATAGGATGATGAGGTTAGATTTTTTCTTTTTTTCATGGAGAGCGCTATGTGGCATAAGTAGTGTCCTATATTCAGTTTATTGCTCTAAATTAGGTACACTATCACCCGATCTAAGACAAGGCTTCCGTACTTATCAAGTATCTAGGCAGCAACTTCTGTAAGCGCATTTTCGCCGTTCAGAAGCAATCTCATACCGTCTACGGTATCAACGGACTTAAGATCTTCGGTTAATTCCCTATTGCCGAAAATACGCGTCAATCTCGCAAGGTATCGCAAGTTCAATGCACCTAAACGGTCTGGAGACAATGTACATGCCACAAACTGAACAGGTTGTTCGCCGCCGGCTTCAACAGACACCGTTTGCGTTAGACGCATAAATATTGTTTTACGGTGTTTAAGATTTTTGATTTTTGCATGACAAATTAAAACATTGTTCATTGCTGAAAAACCATGCTTACCCTGCTCTTTTTTAAGAGCACGTTGAATAATACCTTGCCCAAGTGAAATATCAGGGTCTTTTGCTATATTACGTTCTATAAGTTCGCAGATGTGATCTGAAGAGCGTGCTCTTACCTGATCCATAAACATATCAAAATAAATATTTTGTGTTTTGTATAGCTGCATAATTTGTTCCGTTCCCTTTTCAACTCGGTAGTTGCCCACAACAGTCATTTTTGCGTTTACAATTGAAAGTTATGCCCGTCTTGTACAATACTCCATAAAAAAATCAACGTTTTTCACAAGAAAAAACCGCCAAAAGTGGCGGTTTCCTTTATTCTCAAGTAAAACTTTGTTATTCGGCAACAGCGATCATTTCTTCCGCTGGATCAACCCAACCAATATTACCATCGGCACGTTTATAAACCATATTTAGGGTGTTCGTTTTTGAATTTCTGAACAACATTGCTGGTTCTTCTGACAAATCCATGCGCATTACTGCTTCAGAAACTGTCATTGTATGGATGCTTGTTGAAAGCTCTGCTACAATTGTAGGCTCTTTTGGAACGTCTTTTTCAGCATCATCATTCACAGCATTGTGATCAATATGCTCAAACAACTCACTTACAAGTGTATAATCATTTGCTTTCAGCAACTCTGTTTCTGGTGTTTGCTCTAAACGCTCATGATGATCGCGAAGACGTGTTTTATAACGACGAAGTTGTTTTGATGTTTTCTCAGCAGCTTTATCAAACGAGCCATAAGGATCTGTGTCTTTTGCTGTTGA
>JQIA01002167.1_pt1 | contig 10509 bp, 7 predicted proteins | sample 811431 | NCBI WGS metagenome assembly JQIA01 (sample SAMN02998118, study PRJNA258478) | marine sediment metagenome | biome: marine; feature: seafloor; material: sediment; isolation source: oil-polluted sediment collected from 3 locations (0.5 km, 0.7 km and 0.9 km)... | place: USA: Gulf of Mexico ... | reverse complement strand
TGGATCCGGTTGTTAATATAGTATATTTGTAAAACAAAATCAGAACAATTGTCAACAATATGTTTTTCCTTGTAAAATATTCTTTGTCTGTGGTACCCTTTTCTCTAGGGTGTTTTTTCGGTTTGGCGGTATTTTACCTGACCGTTAAAATAAAAAACGGTCGGATTCCGACTGAAAAGTTGTTTGTTATGTTACGATAGCGTGAGAAAGAATGAAAAAATCTTTGTTTGTCCCTCTTGTCTCTCTTCCTCTTTTTGCTGCTTGTTCCCCTGCTGTTCATAATACTGATCCCCTCAAGAATATCAATCATGAAGAGGTTGCAGTCCGCTCTTTTTCGGCAGAAAAAAACAGTGAAGAATCCGAAGGTATTAATCATAAAAAAGTTTTTGTTCCTCCTCGGTCGGCGGAAAGAACAGCTGTAAACAATCTGAGGCGCAAGGGCACAGGTGTTCAGCAGGCCGTTGTTGTTTATAGTTCCGAGTTGGTGCCTATCGTTGAAGTGGCTGTTGAAGCTCAAACTCAAACTAAAGTTCAAGATAGAATTGAAGTTGAAGTTGAAGGAAAAGAAACAGCGTTCCTAGGAGCTGAGGAAATCAAGAAGGCAAAGAAAGAGCCTCGTTCGTTTGCTTCATCATTGCCCGTATCAAAACAGAGGTACGGCAGCGCGGGAAAATTCCTGCCCACTCCCTCGGGTTCTGCTACGAGTAAAGGGTCACGTTTGTTTTCTTCATTGACCGCATTCAAACAGAGGAATAGCAGCACGAGGAAGTTTTTGCCCGTTTCCTCAACTTCAACCTCAACCTTAGCCTTAGCCTCAGGTTTTGCTGTGAACAAAGGTGCGCAGGAGCTTGACGATCTGCCCCCCATCTATATTCCTGTCCAATCTGAGCAAGAACTGAAGGAAGAATTAACGGCCCTGGAGAAGACAGGTACTTGGGGCGATAGCGGAGAAGACAAGCAGGCGGCTCTTTCTTCCTATGGAATACAGTGCGATCTTCCCAAATCTTTTGCCTCTGTCAAGATTAACTTGGATGTCGATTTTTTGTCTTCTGTCGCCAAAGGGAAGGATGCCGTACAACCACAACCGGAGCAAGCTGAGAAGGCGAAGAAGGCGGTGTGCGATTTTCCGGTGGTTATAAATAAGCAGGTAGAGTTTTATTTGGATCAGTTTCAAAATCGGCAACGAAGAACCTTTAAGCATTGGTTGAAACGCTCAGCCCTCTATTTGCCGGTGATTGATAAAGAATTGAAAAAAGCAGAGCTGCCCCGATCTTTGATATATCTGGCTATGATTGAGTCTGGTTTTAATCCGGTCGCCTACTCTCCTGCCCATGCCTCTGGTTTATGGCAGTTTATACCCGCTACAGCACGTAGTTATGGGTTACGTGTTGATTCCTGGGTGGATGAACGTCGAAATCCCCAAAAGGCTACTCAAGCAGCTGTGCTTTATCTTAAAGCGTTATATAAACGGTTTGGTGATTGGCAGCTTGCTGTTGCAGCCTATAATGCCGGTGAGGGAAAGATTCAGCGGGGACTGGAAAAATACCAGGCAAAGAATTTTTGGGACCTTGCTGCGGAGGATTATTTACCTCTTGAGACAAAACGCTATGTACCTAAATTGATCGCAGCCATTATTATTGCCCAGGACCTGGAGCGCTACGGTTTTCAGCCTGTTCCTGAAAAGAACGAGCAATACGATGTTGTCGAAGTTCCGTCTCGGACTCCGTTGTCGGCAATTGCAACAGCAGGCGGGTGTTCGGTTAAAAAGATTCGGCAATTGAATAACGAGTTGCTGAAAAATCAGGTACCCCCGACCAAAGGCATGTATTCGATAAAAGTGCCTGTTGGCAGTAGTACGCGTATTGCTGCGAATCTTGAACAGGTCCGTGCTGATGAAAAAAGAAAAATTGTCCATAGGCTTCGCCGGGGCGAGACCTTGTCCGGGATTGGCCAACGATATAATATATCTGTCGATATGATTATGCGATGGAATGATATTGATGATGTTCGGCGGATTCGGGCTGGTCGTAAGCTTGCTCTTTACCCAAGTGGGAACTCCGGGAGAGGAGCTGCTCCGGGCAAAGGAGGGATGACGGTCAGTTATTATAAAGTTCGTAACGGTGATTCCCTGTGGTCCATAGCTCGTAAACATCAAGTCTCCACCCGAGAGATCAAACGATGGAATCGTTTGAGCAATAATTTGCTTCATCCAGGGAGAAAGTTGGTTATCAAAAAAAGTTAATTGATCATTTTCGCAAAGAAAAGTTTTCCGTGCAGTTGTCGAATCGATTATTCTGTGATGAGAGCTTGATATTTTATGTCGGCAACGGTCGGCAACCGTAAATAAAACAGTCAATAATGAAGAGAAGAAGGTGGCGTAAGGTTCATCGTTGGGCCGGACTCTTCCTGCTCGGCTTTGTTCTGTTTTACAGTTTGACGGGCCTACTGCTCAATCATAGGAAGTCCTTTGGCTATTTTCAAAGTCGCCACGAGACGGTTTCGGAAATTGAAGTCATTGAAACGCAGCGACAGGATGCGCTGAACCGCGTGATTGATAATTATAAACAGCAGATTGGGCGCGATGATGATCCAGCAGTAATTCGTCTGAAAAAAGGAGGGATTATTGAGTTTCTTTACGGCTCTCACGGGCGTACAACCTATGTTATTGATTCGATGAAGGGGATTATGACCCGCATCGACAAAAGAGACCAGCAGCCGTGGCATTCACTCAACAGCTTGCATAAGTCGTACAAGGTTTCAAATGGTTGGATATGGTTGACGGATTGTATAGCGGTTCTGATTATTGTCCTCGCCCTAAGTGGGCTGGTTGTTTTTCGTTATACGTGGTTGGACGTTCTGCTGCTTGTGTTCGGAGGGCTGGTGATGGTAGTTGCTGCTCTTTTGGCGTAATTTTAAAAAATAATGTGTGATTGACATGACGTTGTTATGGCATGATTATGAGACCTGGGGAATTAATCCCCGCAGGGATAGACCTGCCCAGTTTGCAGCTCTTCGAACAGACAGTGAACTGAAGGAGGTGGGTGAGCCGATCATGCTGTACTGCCGTCCGACCGATGATTTTCTCCCTCATCCCGAAGCAGCCATGCTGACCGGCATTTCGCCGCAGGAAGCAGCAGCAAAAGGTCTGAACGAAGCAAGCTTTTTCGAGCGAATCAATACCGCCTTTTCCGAGCCCGGAACCTGTGGCGTTGGCTATAACTCCATTCGTTTTGACGATGAAGCAACGCGCTTTGGTTTTTATCGTAATTTCATTGATCCGTATGCTCGTGAATGGAAGAATGGTAATAGTCGTTGGGATATTATTGATTTGGTGCGACTGGCCTATGCTTTACGACCTGAAGATATCAACTGGCCCCAAAAGAAAGACGGTCGCGTGAGTTTTAGGCTGGAGGATCTGACAGCAGCAAACGGGATAGAGCATGACGGTGCTCATGATGCTCTGTCCGATGTTCGAGCCACCATTGCCTTGGCGCGTTTAATCAAGGAGCTTAAGCCCCGTCTCTACGACTATTATTTCAATTTACGCAGTAAGCATGAGGCAGCTCGGATTCTGGATCTTAGTGAACATGGCGTTGTCCTTCATGTCAGCGGTATGTATCCTACCGAACAGGGATGCGTAGCCCCAGTTGTTCCTTTGCTGCAACATCCGCGTAATAAAAATGAGATTGTTGTCTATGATCTGCGCCGAGACCCGAAAAATCTCTTACACATGACAGTGGACGAGATGGAGGAAAACCTCTACACCCGCAATGATGATTTACCTGAAGGTGTGGAGCGAATTGCCCTTAAAGGCGTGCATCTGAATAAGTCTCCGGCCTTAGCTCCGGTTAATACTCTGACTCCGGAATTGACGGAGCAATGGCAGATTGATTGGCAACAGGCCGAGCAACACCGTCAGCAGCTGTTAGCGGATCCCACTCTGGAAGCTCGTCTCATAGAGTTGTATCTGCGAGTGCCGGATACCGGTACCCCCGATGTCGATACCGCCTTGTACGCAGGTTTTATTTCCAATAATGATCGCAGGATTTGTGACACTCTGTTGCGGAAATCACCTGAACAACTGGCGGAATGGGTGCCTGGTTTTGAGGACGAACGTTTGCTCCCTCTGTATTTCCGCTACCGGGCCAGAAATTGGCCTGAAACGCTGAATGAAAAGGAGATGGATCAGTGGCGGCAGTTCCGCGAGGCTCGCCTGCTTGCAGGTGAATTCGGTAATGAACTCACGTTGCATAAGTATCAGCATATTTTAGAAGAAATGTTGCAACAGGGAATAGCGGAAGACAGGCAGGAATTGTTTAAGCGACTGGTGGAATGGGTGCAGTGAAGTGTGCGGTGAAGTGTAAACGTTGAATCATTGAACGATCTCCACTCCTTGGGGCGCGGATATTGAGAAGGTTTTATCGGGGCGATGGCAAAGACAATACAGGAAGAAAAACGGCGTTATACCAGAATCATTTTTAATGAACGTAATAGAGTGCAGGCTGTTGTTGCGTTACCGGAGAAACAGGACCCTGTCCAACAGATGCCCGCTTCTGTCCTGAATATGAGTGAAGGGGGTATGCAGGTTTCCATTGAGCGAAAAAAGTTTCAGGAAATGGAGCAGGGTGATACGGTTCTGTTATCCCGGATTCTGGGTGTGCAAGATCTCGAAGCATTGAGAGATATTCCGATTCATCTTATCTGGGTTATGGATAATGAGTACCTAGAACATATCTTGTTGGGGATGTCTTTTTCTGCTCTGTCTGAGAGACAGCTTGGTATCCTGCGTTTATTTGTTGCAAATCGTCTTGCCTTGACTGTGGAGATGGGCAAGGGAAGCGCGATCAGCTCCTGATTTCTCTTTTTTACCGAGGGGGTTCCCGCCCCTCATTCTTTTTTTGAGCTGCAAGCCTTTCATTTTTTCCCTGGACAGTCCTACCGGGTGGTATAGCCTCAATATGAGGGCATCGCCCTTCAGTGTATATTCCATTATATTTTTGAATCCGTTGAGAGTATTTCGATAAAATAATATGTCAAGGTGTTGTCATGAACAAGCTGATCCGTCCGGTCTTTGTCCTCATGCTCCGTGTTCGTTATCGTATCACTGTGAATGGGCTCAAGGAGCTCAAAAGTCGCCCGCAAGATAACCGTCCTCTTCTCTTCCTTCCAAATCACCAGGCCTTGATTGATCCAGTCATTGTCATGAGCCTGCTCTACAAGAATTTTACTCCACGACCTCTGGTTGATGAGAAGCAGGCTGACCATCCTCTGGCGAAATACCTCATGGATATGGTGAATGCTATCTTTATCCCGGATCTGAATGTCAGCAGTCGGGATGCCAAGGAGCAGGTTTTTGCCGGGATTGAGGAGATTGTAGCAAGCCTGAAGCGCGGGGAAAGCGTGCTCATGTATCCGGCCGGACGCATATCGCGAGGTCACCTGGAAGTTATCGGTGCTAATAGCGGGGCTGTCTCTGTTGTTCATGGGGTGCCTGAAGCCAGGATTGTCCTCTTGCGTATTCGAGGGTTGTGGGGAAGTCGATTCAGCAGAGCCCGTGGTCTTCCCTCATTACTGGGGGATATGGGGAAGTTGCTTCTCAGAGTACTTGCCAACGGTCTTCTCTTTATGCCCCGGAGACCAGTGCATATTGATATTATTGAGCCGGATGATTTTCCAGTAGGTGGGGATAAGAAAGCAATAAACAGCTATCTTGAAGATTTTTATAATACCGACCCGGACAGAAACACGGAAATACCTTCCTACTGGTGGCAGGGGCATCAACCGATCTATCACGACGAGGCCCAACCTGAATTTGTTAACCAGGACACGGGCAGCATTCCGGAGAGTATTCGAACTCTTGTGCTTTCGAGATTAACCGAGCTTTCCGGGGTAGAGAAGATAGCGGAGGGCGACAAGTTGGCCGCAGATCTCGGCATGGACAGCTTGGTCCTGGCTGAGTTCGGCTCGTGGATGCACCAGGAATTTGGCGTGGCTGCTGAAAATCTGGAGGTGCTGCAAACGGTTTCAGACTGTATTCTTGCTGCTGGCGGGATTATGCCGGTTTTATCCGGCGTGCAGTTAAAGCCTGTTTCTTCCAAATGGTTTGCACAGGTTGCAGAGCGGGATTTACACTTTCCCGAGGGAAAGACCATTGCTGACCTCTTTTTGTATCAGGCTCGACAAAACCCGGATCAGGTTATTTTATCCGACCAAATCAGCGGTGATAAAACCTGGCGGCAGTTGATTATGGCGGTGTACGCCCTGTTACCGGAAATTAAGAAAATCCCTGAAAAAAGGATTGGTATCATGATGCCAGCCTCTGTCAGTGCCGTTATCAGTTGGCTGGTTGTGATGTTCAGCGGCAAAGAGCCGGTAATGGTCAACTGGACCAGTGGAACGGCGAATATGCGCTATTCCTTGCAGACGGTCGGGGTGCATCAAGTAATCACAGCTAAGGCATTGACCAGTCAACTAGAGCAACGGGGAGCTGAACTGGAGAAGGTCGGTGTCACCTGGTTGTATCTGGAAGATCTCGCTGCCCGGATAAGCACAGGGCGGAAAATGACGGCACTGCTGAAAAGTCGGCTGCCCTGGAGGGCCTTGCATCAAGCAGAGATTGCTGAAAACGCAGCTATTCTTTTTACTTCAGGCTCAGAGGCTCGACCGAAATCTGTCCCGCTGACGCATGCTAATTTTTTAGCTAATGCTCGGGATTTTGCACAAATATTATCTTTATCCTCGAACGATCGCCTACTGGGTATTCTTCCGGTATTTCACTCTCTCGGCTTGGCTGGTACGGTTATTCTCCCTCTCTGTACGGGTCTGCGCACCGTATATTGGCCTAATCCAACCGAGGGTGTCCAGCTTGCCCGCATGATCGGGGCCTACGGTGCAACCACCTTGATCACTACCCCTACTTTTCTCCACGGAATCCTTCGGACAGGCAAACCAGACCTGCTCCATTCATTGCGTTTGGTTTTTTCCGGGGCTGAAAAATGTCCGGAATATGTTTTTTCTGCTTTGGAGGAACAGTGTCCCCGGACGGTCCTTTGTGAGGGGTACGGTGTGACTGAGTGCTCACCTGTGATCACGGTCAATGCTCCTGATGCTCCGCAAGTCGGGACTATTGGGAGAATATTGGCCTCAATGGAATATATTCTGTTAGATCCGGAAACCAATGAACGTGTTGCTGTTGGAGAAAATGGTCGCCTGCTGGTACGAGGCCCTAATGTTTTTTCCGGCTATCTTGGAGATGCCCCGTCACCCTTTGTCGACTTTGATGGGAAATCTTGGTATGATACCGGAGACCTGATGTTTGAGCGGAACGGAGTGCTTGTCTTTGCAGGGCGTTTGAAGCGATTTGTTAAAATGGGTGGCGAGATGATCTCTCTGCCTGCGATTGAGCAGGTCCTAGAGGCGCATTATCCGATCGGGGAAGGGCCGGTTCTCGCAGTAGCTGCCACTGCTGATGAGCATCATCCGGAGCTGGTTCTGTTGACTGTTTTGAAAACGGACAGGCCGGAGGCGAACCAGGCTATCCGGGACGCAGGCCTTTCGCCCCTGCATAATATTCGACTCGTCCGTCAGGTTGAGGAAATACCTCTTTTGGGGACCGGGAAAACTGATTATACGAGTATCAGCAGAATTGTTAATGAGCAGTGAGATTTTTTTGCTTTAAAAAATATGCACTCATGTGGCGAAGATGTTGAAAAAACGCAGAGAAAAAATAAAATGGAGCAATGGTAATGATCTGGAGTTACGAGGCATTCGAGTCAATCAGTTCAGGAAGAGATGGGGTTACAGAAATGGAACTCCGAGTAACGGAAAAATTAGAAGATTTAGGTCCACGGGCTGAATATGCAAAAGTTGTTATGACAAATATTCTGGAGGGTACAGCACGGGCGGTTGTCTACTCTCCGGACACAGTCCTCGCCTTGCCTTTAATGAACAGTATTGGACAATGGACTAAGGGTGATGTGAATACCATTGCCGCAGACTGGGATACAGAAAGATATAAAGAAGAAATGTACCAGGAAATTAATGCGCTGCTTGATGCGCTGACCGATGCGCAGGCAGCGCGGAGCAAAATTTCCGCCACAGCCTATAAAAACGGATATTCTACACTCACTCTTTGGTATCCTTCTGAAATTTCTTGAAGTATCTTTCAGTAACTTGCTGGTTGCGTCGTCATCTTGTCGTTGCCAAGAAAAAAGGCGTTCAGTTGTCATTCATTTGAATAATGAGATCCCCGGCGAAAAATACAGGAAGAATACAGGAAGAATACAGGAAGAAAAAAATAGGCTCTGCAAACTGAAATGATAAAGTTGATAAAAGAAAATAGTCTCTTTGTATTTATCGTTACATTTTTCTGTATTTTTATCGCGTTGAAGATGGTTGATGAGTATAGGAACCTTTCCTTGCTGGAAGCAAAGATCCATTATGAAGATTCCAAGGTTCTGAAGAATTTTATTGAGGCATATCGTTCTGTTTATCAGCAGGCCTTTGTTGAAAATCATATTTCATTGGATGAGGGCAATGTGTATCTTTTGCCGGTCATGGCCCTCTCCAAAATTTCAAAAGAGTTCGCTGGAGTAACAGAAGGCAGAGTCACTGTTAACGCTGTGACTGACAGACCAAGGAATTTGAAGAATAAGGCCGACGATGTTGAACAGAAAGCCATCCAGTTTTTCAGAAACAATGCCGCTGAACAGGAATACTTTGAAAAAGTGTCCTCCGGGACAGACCAGTTTTATTTTTACGCTTCACCGTTTTACATAAAAAAGATGTGCCTGCAATGTCATGGCTCTCGGGAAGAGGTGCTGCCTGACGTTGCGCAGAAATACTCGACAGCTCTTGGTTATAAGGAAGGAGAGCTGCGCGGGGTCATTAGTATAAAGATGAAAAAAGCCAACATCAGGAATGAATTGATTAGTCTCTTTTTTATTAAAACGACTCTTGTCACGTTTGCAGGAAGTATTCTCTTTTTAACGGTTATTTTCTTTTTGATCCGCAAGTTGAAGATGCAGGATGCGCAATACACGCAAGAGCTGGAAAAAACCGTGCGGAATCAGACGAGCGAACTTCAGGAACAGGTCAATCTGCTGCGCGAATATTCGAAAGTACTTGATGCAAGTCTTATTGTCTCTAAAGGGGATGTCGAAGGGAATATCACCTATGTTAATGAAAAGATGGGGCAAGTTTTTGGCTATGATCCGAGTGAGCTGATTGGAAGGCCCCATTCGTTCTTGCAGCATTCTGATATGGATGATTATGTTTTTCTCGATTTGTGGAAAAATATCCAGGCAAAGAAGATTTGGCAGGGGCTCCTGAAAAACCGCAAAAAAGACGGAAGCCATTGTTGGGCTCAGACAACTGTTTGCCCAATTTTGGATAACACCGGAGAAATTGTTGAGTATATTACGGCCAGAGCAGACGTCACTGAACTTGTTGAAAATCGACAGGAGATGCAGGCTCTGCTGACAACAGATAACCTGACCGGGCTGCCCAATCGTTATCAAATGCTGACGGATCTTAGCGGGCAGGAACCAAAGACCGTTATCCTTTTTGACATCCATGCATTCGCCGATATTAATGATTATTTCGGGATAGAAACCGGGGATAGTATCCTTGTTGAGTTTGTTCGTCGTCTCCAGCAGGAATGCGACGGCAAACCATACAAACTCTATAAACTGCCTGGTGATCAGACAGCCTTGTTGGTGAAGGAAAAATGGCCCTTACCTGAAGTTGAGGCGACCGTGGAGCAGCTCACGGATTGCCTTACCCGGAGCCCTTTCTATGTGAATGAGAGCGAGATAGCTGTCCATGTAACCTGTGGTATTGCTTGGAATGTAGAGAAAAATGGTCTTCTTGAGGCTGATATTGCCTTAAAGCAGGCAAAGAAGAATCGGCAGGAGTATGTTGTTAATAAAGAGAGCAGCAACATCATGCTGGAGTTGGAAAAAAATCACTCTATCGCTGTTGATATTAAAAATGCCCTGCGTGAAGGAAGGGTTGTTACTTTTTTTCAACCAATTATCCGCGCGTCAACAGGGGAGATTGATAAGTATGAATGCTTGGTTCGGATTATTGATGAAGACGGAACCATCATTCCACCCTGCCAATTTCTTGATGCGGCAAAAAAAGCGAGAATATATACTAAGATAACAATAGCTGTCATTGACAGAGCCTGCGCTGCCTTTGCAGATTCCACGATAGAATTTTCCGTGAATTTATCCACTCAGGATATTCTTGACTTGGCTGTGGTCAAGCATCTGAAGAGGAAGTTGGGACCATCTTCGATAGGCAAAAGGGCTATTCTCGAGATTGTTGAAACAGAAGGGTTTGAGAATTACGATGAGGTTGCCAAATTTATTAAAGAGATGAAGGAGATGGGCTGCAAGATAGCTATTGATGATTTCGGTAGCGGGCATTCTAACTATGAGCGTCTCTTGAAGCTTCAGGTGGATTATTTGAAAATTGACGGGTCGATTTTAAAGAAGCTGACTTCAG
>JQIA01002166.1_pt1 | contig 10512 bp, 9 predicted proteins | sample 811431 | NCBI WGS metagenome assembly JQIA01 (sample SAMN02998118, study PRJNA258478) | marine sediment metagenome | biome: marine; feature: seafloor; material: sediment; isolation source: oil-polluted sediment collected from 3 locations (0.5 km, 0.7 km and 0.9 km)... | place: USA: Gulf of Mexico ... | reverse complement strand
AATTTCCTATAATTCAAAAAATGTACAAAACAAAACATATTTATGGCGGATAATTTTGCTATGTGGTTTTGGAGGAATAGTTTCTCCGCTTCTGTTTATTAAACTAATTGAATTCATAATTTATAAAGCTGGTTTAATATAATGAAAAATCTGACACTTAGCTTATTTCTTTATCTTTTCTGTTTTCTAGTTATTGGTATGTACACTTTAACTATTCATTTAATTGGTAAGACTTTCTGGCCGGAAAAAACCAAGGGGAGTTTAATTATAGATAGAGAGAAGAGGATTAGAGGGTCTTATCTAGTAGCTCAGTATCTTCAAGATGCTAGATATTTTAAGTCTAGACCTAGTATAGATATTAATCCTGACTGTGATATAGCACTATATAATAACGATTTTAAAAAAGACTTAATTCATAATTACGATAAACACTTAAACCATAGTGACATAACTATGATAACCACTTCTGCAAGCCTGTATGATCCCTTTATTACTAAAGTAGAGGCTATTTTCCAAGCCCAGAAAGTATCTCAAAATCGGAAAATAGATATTAATAAAATTTATAAATTAATCGATCAGAATACACTTTATAAGCAGAAAATATTTTTTGAAGTAGAAATAGTTAATACTTCTATTCTTAACGCAGCCTTAGACGGTTATTTAAGTAAGTAGTAATATATAATACAAACAATTATAAACATTTGGTCACAGATTATATCTTGATTATAAATTTTATTTTTACTATGATGGCCGAATAATTAAAACTTATCTAAAGTAGAAATGCTAAAAACTAAAACTAATGCATCTGTGACAGCTGAAAATCAGTACTTTACAGAGGGTTTTTTCCTTTCGGAAAAAGAGCGTAAAATATATAATAAGTGGAGAGTACGAATATTACTTTCAGTTATTCTAGGATATGCTACTTTTTACTTGTGCCGTCAAAACTTTTCCATGATTATGCCAGCTTTTATGGAAGAATTTGGTTGTACCAAAACCGAACTGGGGATGGTCTTAACTGTTGCTTCTGTAATTTATGGAATTGGCAAATTTGTTAATGGGTATTTTAGTGATAAATCAAATTCCAGATATTTTATGCCGCTAGGGTTATTTTTTTCTGGATTAACTACATTTTTTTTAGGATTTTCAGCAAGTTTAATGTTCCTTAGCGTATTATGGATTATTAATAATTGGTTCCAATCTATGGGATGGCCACCAGTAGCTAGGATGTTAACTCACTGGTTTGCGCCAAAAGAACTGGGAACAAAATGGGCTTATGGTGCTGCTTCTCACCAAGTGGGAGGAGCTATTACTTTAGTATTTACGGGTTATTTAGTCGCTGATTTTGGCTGGAGGACAGCATTTTTTATCCCAGCTATAATTGCTATTATAGTTGCTTATATTTTATTTAACAGGTTAAGAGAATCACCTAAAGAGCTTGGTTTTCCGCCAGTAGAATTATACAAAGCCCAAGAAATTAATAAAGAGGATGAAGAAAAAGATAATTTAACTACTGGGGAAATTTTTAGAAAAGTATTTTTTAATATAAATATGTGGTACGTATGTCTGGCTAATATGTGTTTATATATTGTAAGATTGGGAGTTATATTTTGGGCTCCTTTATTTTTAAAAGAATTTAAAAACATGGCAATTAATGAAGCTGGATGGCATGTTGCCGCTTATGAACTTGCTGGATTATTAGGCGGGGTTTCTGCAGGATGGATATCTGATAAAATATTTCATGGTCAACGGGGACCAGTTGGACTGGTATTTATGCTTTCTCTTGCCTGTACAATTTGGGTATTTTGGCAGTTACCATCAGATTATGTTATTTTAAACGGATTAATGATGATTTTAATGGGGTGTTTCGTTTATGGTCCCCAAATATTAGCAGGGGTTGCATCTGCGGATTTTGCCTCTAAAAAAGCCATTGGAACAGCAAATGGATTAGTAGGAACAATGGGTTACGTTGGTTCAGGAGTTTCTGGTGTTTGTGTAGGAATAATCTCTGATAATTGGGGATGGAGCGCAGTTTTTATGTTTTTTATAATTTCAGCTCTACTAGGAGGCCTATTCTTTTATTTAACATGGGAAATAAAGACTAACTAATTAAGATAGCTTAAATAGTAAAATAATATTTACTATTTACAGAGTGTATAAACTCACTTTGTGATTGTGTTACCTAAAGGAGCTATATTCCATAACTTTAAATATTTCTCCCATTTGTTCTTTTGCAATAAGCCTCTGAAGTTGTGCATCGAGAATAACAGCATCCTTTATGGAGGATGTACTTTTCAGTAATTGTTGGCGAATAATTATACCCCAATTTACTAAAAAATCACGTTGGGAAGAAATAACAATATTTTTGATTCCTTTTTGCAGGACAGCATTTTTGAGGGCATTAAAATCAACGTGTGCACTAAGATCAGATTCTCCAAGTGATTCAAAGATTGGTTGATATTTATGATTTTTTATTGCCTGCAAAGTTGAGTTATACTGGCTCCTATTACGTTCTGTGTGGTTAATATTATAACCGTAATCTATAACTAAGCAAACACCTTTAACTTTTCTCAGGTGAACTGCTATTTTACGTGTTATTTCTAACGCTTCGGCTGATTCTTCTATTAACGCTCCGTCCTGAGCGTTTTTGTAGTCAATATTTAATTGGTGTAATAAAGCCTTATTTAATTCTATCTTATCGAATTTAAGTCTACCATCTATGGGATCGCATATTATTGCCGATTCATACCATGTTTGGAGAATTTTTATATACTGTTTAATAGGTAGGGCATCAAAAAATTCGTTACCAATAATAATACAAGGTATGGAGGGAAGTTCATTAAGATTGTTAATCCATGTTATCTTTGAATTAATGAAAGAAAGATTAGTTTTTTGCTTTTTTATAAAATTTTTATTTATTTCATAGAGAAAAATTTTAGCCGCTTGTGCAAATTCAGGTACTAATTTAGCTACTCGCATTAAATCACGCATTAATATTCCCAGCCCCGGTCCAAGTTCAACAAGAGCAAAATTCTTCGGACGGCCTAACTGCTCCCATTTATTAATTACCCAAAATCCAATAGTTTCCCCAAAAAGTTGAGAAATTTCTGGTGCAGTAATAAAATCACCATCTACACCTATTGAGGTTTTAGACCTATAGTATGAGCTAGGGTTAATTGACGATATCTCTCTCATCAGATCATCAAGTTTGATATAGCCTAATTTACTAATGATTGACCTTATTTTTGAATCTATCGCCATTTTTTATAGTATTTTTATTGCTATAGTTTAATAAATATGTCCCTAGTAGGATCATAGGAATACATAATATTTGACCTAAGGTAAAATATTTAAAAATAAAACCAATTTTAACATCCGGTTCTCTAAAAAACTCGACAAAGACTCTAAAACTACCATAAAAAATTAGAAATATACCAGACATCTTACCGGGGTTCTGGAGAAATTTGCGCTTATAAGCAAAATGCAGCATTATGCAGAATAAAACCAATCCTTCTAAAAATGCCTCATATAATTGACTAGGATGCCTAGGTAAACCGTCACTATATGGAAAAATTACTGACCAAGGTAGATTGGTTGGCCGGCCATATAGCTCTGCATTTATAAAATTTGCTGCTCTGCCTAAGAAAAGGCCGATTGGTGCTACAGTTGCTAAAATATCGGAAAAGGAAAGAAATATAATATGTTTTTTTCTACAATATAAATATGCAGCTATACCTAAACCAAATATTCCTCCGTGAAAAGACATACCCCCTTCGTAGGTTTTTAAAATATCAATTGGATTAGCTAAATATTTTTCCGGATCGTAGAATAAAACATGGCCAAGCCTTCCACCGATAATAATTGCAATAATAGCCCAACTAATGAAATCTTCAGTGTGGTTTTTGCTAATGCCAATTGGGTATAATAGGATCAATTTATTTGCATAATACCACCCAAGCAATATACCGACTACATAAGAGAGCGAATACCATGATATCGCTAAAGGTCCTAGAGAAAATATTACCGGGTTTATATTTGGAAAATCAATCATATGAGAGGATCACTTGATTTAAGCGGCTTCTTCAAATTCTAGTTTAATACCAAGTTTAGTAAAGACATCAACTAAAGCCAGGGTTAATTGCTCAATCATTTGATCTGTATGAGCGGGGGTAGGAGTAATTCTAAGGCGCTCTGTACCGCGTGGAACGGTTGGAAAATTTATGTGCTGAACAAAAATATTATGTCGTTCAATTAGCAACTGGGAAGCTAATCTAGTGTTTTCTGGATCACCAATGACTATCGGTACAATATGACTTCTATTGCGATAAAAGTTAATGCCTGCTTCTGCAAAAGATTTTTTAACTTTAGCTACCACTTCTTGGTGCTGTGTTCTTTCCTCTTCTGAATTTTTTAGATGAATAATACTAGCTTTTGCTGCAGCAGTGATTACAGGAGGGAGTGAAGTAGTAAAAATAAAACCGCTAGCAGTCGACCTAATGGCATCTATCATATTTTTATTCCCTGCTATATATCCACCAATAACCCCATAAGCTTTAGCAAGAGTTCCTTGAATAATATCTATCTCGTTTTCCAATCCAAGCATATTAGCAATACCGGCTCCGCCTTTACCATAAAGACCAACACTATGAACTTCATCGATATAACTCATTGCATTATATTTCTTGGCCAGAAAGCAGATATCTTGTATAGGAGATATTTGACCATCCATGGAATAAGCAGATTCAAAAACAATAATTTTAGGTTTTTTGATATCAACCGTCTTAAGAAGTTCTTCTAAGTGGTTCATATTTAAGTGTTTATATATATGCTTTTCACATCTTGAATTCCTAATACCTGCTACCATAGAAGCATGGTTAAGCTCATCGGAGAAGAAAATCAAATCAGGAATGATCTTTGCAAGTGAAGTAAGAGTACCATCATTAGAAACATATCCAGAAGTAAATACTAGCGCAGAGTCTTTGCTATGAAGATCGGCAATTTCATTTTCTAATTCTTGAATAGAGTAGTTATTACCACCTATGTTTCTGGTGCCTCCAGAACCTACACCATTATCAAGGATAGCTTGGGCTGCAGCTTGCAAAACAGTAGGGTGCTGACTCATTCCAAGATAATCATTTATACACCACATTATAACGTTTTTTCTTTTATCTTTGCCCCAGATAGCTTTTGGAAACTCTCCAGCTTTTCTTTGTAAGCCTATGAAATTTCTATATCTGCCTTCTGCTTTTATTTGATTAACTTGTTTTTCAAAAGCAGCTTGATAATTATACATTCACATCCCTGTATTATAACCTAGTTCAATATACATATAATTGATTATTTTAGAAATATCTAATTTTTTAATTTGCTATTATTTTGTGAATTACCATTGGTATTGTGTCTCATAAGGTAATTGAATTCTGCCCCTAGGATAAAAATCATGTTAACTATATAGAAAAAAATTAGGGTGACTATGATACTTCCTAAAGAGCCATAAATTATGTTTAATTGGTTATAATAAACAAGATAAGTTGATAATAGATATCCACTTAATACCCAAAGCAATACACTTAAAAAGGCTCCTGGTATAACCTCTGAAAATTTAAGTTTTACATTTGGAATAAGGTAATATAGAGAACAGACAGTTATAAATAGGCATAAAAATACTAAAAAATATCTAGAAAAATTTAATATTGTTTTATAGTCTTCTATCATCTTCATAAAACTCGGAAGTTTTTGCAGGCCAATAGGAATTATAATAAGTAATAACATAGCAAGAGATATCATAGTACTTATAAACAAGAATTGTGCGATACTCAACATTCTCCTTAAGAAATAATTTGGCGGTGATTTGATTTCGTAAACACGGTTTAGTATGGTTCTTAGACATTCTACAAAAGACGAAGAGGTCCATAAACTTCCTACAATCGCAAGAGTTAAAAGTCCTTGAGGAGGAGTAGTCATAAGTTCTTTAACTCTACTTCTAATTGAATCAATTGATTGAGCTGGCATATTTTCAAGAGCAAGCTGAATAAATTTTTCTCCTAGTTCTGATGCTCCAAAAAAACCTGTAAAAGCTAAAATAAAAATAAAAAACGGAAAAATTGAAAGTAATACCATGAATGACATATAGCCTGAATGTTCAATCCCATCATGGTCGATCATTTTAACTATAGCTTGGTATAAATTAATAATAATTTTTTTCATTTATAATATTTGTTCTTTCCAGTTGTAAAATGTTGACTTAGGTATATATGGCTTATTCAATTTTTTCAATTGCTTATTAAATTAAAGCTTCTTAGCTGTTAGATAAACAGAAAAACATAAGTTATATATGAAAAATAAAATATATTTTTAAATTTTCTTCTAAAGAAAACAGCTTTTCTTGAATAAGAGCTTAAAAAAAGTATAATTTGTTAAAACTTATTATTTCCTAATCCTTAAAAAATATTAAATAAATTCTTGCAATTAGATAAACCTTATGGTAATTCTACTAATTGTTTAAATCTTGTAGCTACTACAAGTAATACTTGACTAAAATAAATATACTCAGACTTAAGAGAGGTAAAAATGGCTCGTAAAAATGATTACATAGAAGAAATTGACAAATTTATAGGTAATAAAATCTATTCTTTAAGACTAGCAAAAGGATTATCCCGTCAACAATTATCAAAAGTTATTGGTGTAACTCATCAACAGTTACAAAAATATGAGAAAGGCAATAACAGGATTTCTGTAGGGAGACTAGTTTTGATATCAAAGGCTCTTGATAAAAATATATCATATTTTTATGAAGGACTTGAAACAGGTAATAACGAAACAACTGTAACACAACATCAACGTATGTGTATCGAAGTTTCCCGTAATTTTATGAAAATTGAAAATACGGAGCATCAAAATGCAGTTAATACCCTTATAAAATCTTTAATAAAAGATAAAGCTGCTTAAAAATTAAACTATCTAAAAGCGAGTGACTCTCTCTATAAGGGTAGGGGAGTCACTTAAAAAAACAGCAGTAAGAATTACTTGTACCTTATTTACCTTGCTAGATATGCAAGTTTAGAGAAATCAATTATATAAAAACTGGTGGGCGGTAGAAGACTCGAACTTCCGACCTTTACGATGTCAACGTAATGCTCTAACCAACTGAGCTAACCGCCCAAGAATTTTTTTGATCAAGTACACTTATTTACCCCGATTTTTTTTGAATTTCAAGATTTTAATTTGAATTTTAATCTAAAATGAAATAAAAGCTATCTGGAAGCCAGAAATTAGCTAAAGATTAATTATCAAGAATAAATGAAAAACTTAAAAGAGAAAGCATACAACCAACATAATCGTTTTGTTATAGCCTTAGATGGTCCATCAGCATCCGGAAAAGGCTCGATAGGGAGAATGCTTGCTTCTGAATTTAATTTGGAGTATGTACAATCCGGTATTTTTTATAGAAGTCTGGCTTATTTGTGTATAGTTAACAATATCGATGTTACAGAGGTAAAAAAAATAATAGAACTTTCCAGAAGTGATAATCTGACCGAACTTACAAAAGGGGTAGATTTAAATCAGGAAAATATAGGGAATTATGCGTCTAAAATTTCTACTATTCCAGAGGTACGTGCTAATATAAATAAATGCCTAATTCTAATGGTTAAAACACACCCAAGAATTATAATGGAAGGGCGTGATATAGGCACCGTAATAGCAAAAGATGCCGATTTAAAAATTTTTATTACTGCCGATGTTAATAAAAGAGCAGAAAGAAGATATAAGCAGTTGCATGAAGAAGGAAAAAAATGTAAACTGGAAGAAGTTTTAGAATTACTTAAAGAACGGGATTTAAGAGACAGTATGCGCGTAACTGATCCTCTCTTGGTTTCTTCAGATGCTTTTATTATTGACACAAGCCATATGAATCAAAAGCAAGTAATAGCTGAAATCAAAAATTATATAGAGTTAAGTTAATCCCAAATCTTTAGTACCAAAGGGATATAGCTTATTTGTTAACCTCAAAACTTGCGCTAAATTTTAGTACGATTTAGTTGCCTAAAAAGTATATTATTTATGTTAAAAAAGAAAAGATTTATTCCTCAATTAAGTGAAATTACTCCAAATAACGAAGAGTTTGCCCATCTACTAGAAAGTGTTAATACCAGCCATGTAAAAGAAGGTATGGTAGTAAAAGGGCAGGTGGTAGAAACTAACTCTGATGTTATAGTTGTTGATGTTGGCCTTAAAAATGAAGGAAGAATACCAGTAGCAGAATTTCAAACAGGTATGAATCAGGTATTGCCAAAAGTAGGTGATATAGTTGATGTGTTCGTTGAAAAAGTTGAAGGTCGAAGAGGAACTGTTTTAAGCCGTGAAAAAGCTATTAGGGAAGAATCTTGGGTGATGCTTGAAGAGTTGTTTGAAAAGCAACAAAATGTTATGGGAGTTATCTTTGGAAGAGTCAAAGGAGGTTTTACAGTTGACTTAAAAGGAGTAGTAGCTTTCTTACCTGGAAGCCAAGTGGATGTAAGACCAATAAAAGATCCTACTTCAATTATGAACATTGAACAGCCTTTTCAAATTTTAAAGATGGACAAAAAACTCGGTAACATTGTTGTTTCAAGAAGAGCTATACTTGAAGAGTCAAGATCAGAAGCTAGAGATGAAATGTTATCCCAAATTAAAGAGGGAACGATCTTAACAGGAGTAGTCAAAAACATTACCGATTATGGAGCTTTTGTTGATCTTGGTAGTGTAGACGGATTATTACACGTTACTGATATTTCATGGGGGAGAATTAACCATCCTTCAGAAGTGCTAAAGTTTGGTCAAGAAATTAAGGTAGTAGTTATTAAATATAATGAAGATACAAAAAGGATCTCTCTTGGTATGAAGCAGCTAGATACTAATCCATGGCAGAATATTAAGGAGGAATTCCCTGTTAATAAGGTAATGAAGGGGAAAGTTACGAATATTGCTGATTATGGTGCATTTATTGAATTAAAAGACGGTATCGAAGGCTTAGTACACTCTTCAGAAATTTCTTGGGGTAAAACAAATCAAAACCCTAAAAAATTATTAACCATTGGACAAGAAGTTGAGTTTATTATTTTAGATGTAGATACTGATAAACATAGAATTTCTTTAAGTATAAAAAGATGCCAGGATAATCCTTTAGTAAAATTTGCTCAAAACCACCCTGTAGGTAGTGTAATTAAAGCTCCTATCAGAAATATTACGGATTTTGGTATGTTTGTAGCTATTGACGTCAATACTGATGGAATGATCCATGAATCTGATATTAGCTGGGATGAAAACGGATCAGAGGCTTTAAAAAGATTCAAAAAAGGCGATGAGGTTGAATGCAAAGTGCTTAGTATTGATATTAATAAGGATAGAGTAGCACTTGGTATTAAACAGTTGTCTGAAGACCCAAATGAAGGTAATGACCTAGAAGAATTTAAGAAAAATATGGTTGTAACCTGCGTTGTAAGTGAGGTAAAAGACGATGGAATCGAAGTGGATATTGATGGTAAAGCAGTCGGTACTATTAAAAAAGCTGATTTATCAGCTGAAAAATATGACCAGAAACCAGAAAGATTTACAAAAGGCGATAGATTAGACGCAAAAATAATATCTATTGATAAATCCGCTAAAAAAATAGGGCTTTCTATTAAAGCTTTAGAAATCGAAGAGCGCCAAAAAGCTATAAAAGAATATGGTTCAACAGATAGTGGTGCAAGTCTTGGTGATATTTTGGGTACTGCCCTTGATGGAGCTACTAAATCTAAGTAAGTAAACCTAGATTCTCTTTCTACTTATAACTTAGCGAAAACTCAAAAAGTTTTCGCTAGGCTACTAAGTAGTCTGCGTATTCTGCCAATCAATAACATTTACTTTATTTTCCATAATATAGATTATGTATATAAAATTAGCAGCTCTTCAGTGCCGCAACTTTAGCTGTTTTATTAAAAACACTATTATTTATTCCACCAACTTCACCACGCTTTTTTATGTGTTATTTTATGTCTTGAATTCAATGAGTTACTACAGCTCGTTCAGTAGTAGTGTATTTTCTTACCCCCTCACTTATTACATTTGTTAATTTTTGAATTAGCTTTTGTTGATTCATCTGTGAGGGTTATTGTTCCTTCATAACCAGTAAGTTTACTCAAGAAAGATTTAGTTTTTGTTACTTCAGCAGTAACATTACTCCCAATGTCGGGAAAAACTTTTTGTACACTACTGTTGTCGGATTTAGGAGATTTTAATAATAAATCCAATTTCTCAAAAGTCTTATCAGTTTTAAGAGCTGTGGGACTAAGTTCGTAACCTGGGTTAACTTTGACAAATTCTTGTATTATTTTTAAATTGTTGTAAAGTCATCTTCTTTCCTGGTTCTATGCTAGGATTATGTAAATCTGTAGCAAGCATAATGGTCGCAAATGCTAATGATAACCCCGACTGTGGTTAAGAAAGTAGCTGAATAGCTGAAGGTATTAGGGTATTTTAGAGTTTTTCAACAAA